>PPYE01627569.1_pt1 | contig 20573 bp, 17 predicted proteins | sample 1559881 | NCBI WGS metagenome assembly PPYE01 (sample SAMN08240022, study PRJNA423297) | Human gut metagenome, whole genome shotgun sequencing project.
GCTCTCTTATCTGCTGGCAGACCCGGCTGTGGTGCTCGGTTCCACAGCGGCCTTCCTTTTTTCTGAACTTGCTGATTTTGCTGTTTATACGCCGATGCGTCGGCGCTTCCCAAGCTCGGCAGTAGTTGTGTCCGGTCTGGTGGGTTCGGTGGTCGACAGCATGATTTTCCTGTCGCTTGCCTTCGGTTCGCTGGATTATCTTTTTGGACAGGTGCTTGGCAAGTTCTGGATGAGTCTCCTCGGCGGCGCAGTGCTTTGGTATATCCGTTATCGGCAGCACCGTGCTGAGCCTGCAGCGGATGCGGTTGCAATCTGATCGCTGAAGCAAAATAATTTTTGACCTCCCGACCGAATTTCTGGCGGGAGGTTTTTTGTATCCGAAAGACTGCTCGGCAAGATGTGCTTAAGCAGTGGCGACGAAAATATGGCCGCTACTTAATAGAGATATCTCTCACCATGAATTTCCCTGACCCTCTCTCTCCTCAGTACAAAGCCGGAGTTCTGCTTATTAATACTGGGTCGCCAGACACCCCCGATGCCGCCTCTGTTCGCCGCTACCTAGCAGAGTTTCTTTCTGATGAACGTGTGATTGAACTGCCTAAATGGAAGTGGTGGCCCATTTTGCACGGCATCATTCTGACGGTACGTCCGGCCAAGTCGGCGCAGCGATATAAGGGTGTTTGGACAAAGGACGGCTCGCCCTTGATTGTCCACACACGAAATACTGCTGAAAAACTGCAGGCGGCGTTGGGTGCAGATGTGAAGATCGAATGGGCAATGCGCTACGGCAACCCCAATGTGAAGAAGGTCTTTAAGTCACTTGCTGCATCTTGCGAAAAGGTTCTTGTGATGCCGATGTTTGCTCAGTACGCCGCGCAGACATCGGCGGCTTGTGTTGACGAAGTCCTCTCGACCATGCTGAAAATGCGCAGCCAGCCGTCGCTTCGCACGGTGCGCGACTATCATCTGGAACCCGCTTATATTGATGCACTTGCTGCGCAGGTGAAGGCGTCATGGGAGCAGTTTGGGCGGCATGATGAAGTGGGCGGCATGCTGGTCATGAGTTTTCATGGCATCCCTAAGAAAAGTTCGGAATTAGGCGATGTATACGAGAGGCAGTGCAAAGAAACGGCGGCAGCATTGGCCGAGCGTCTTGAGCTTCGTGAGGGTTCATGGATGGTTGCCTTTCAAAGCCGCTTTGGTCGTGAAGAGTGGCTGACGCCTTACACCCTGCCTACCGTTCAGCGTTTGGGAAAAACCTGCAGTCGGGTAGATGTTATTTGTCCTGGATTTGCTGCAGATTGTTTGGAAACGCTTGAAGAAATCGGAGATGAACTGCGGTGCGCCTATCAGCTTGAGAATCCTGACGGAGCGTTCCACTACATTCCGGCGCTCAATGACAGCGACAAAGCTGTGGCAGCCTATGAAACGATCATTCGTCGAGAGCTCGGCGGGTGGATTTAACGCTGCGGCTTGAAATTCATAGAACTCGTCCCCATATAAAGGCCATCAGCAGTGTTGATTGCCGTCTGAAGGGCGGCAGCGAACAGGATTAGAAAATGACCGATCAGAACGAACAGAATCAGAAGAGCGAATGCTGCGGCGGAAAATGCGGCGATCACCACGATCATGAGCATCAGTGCGGCTGCGGAGCCAAGCCTGCCGCCGCTGAAGGCGGCTGCGGGTGCAGCGACAAGCCTGCTGAAGCTGCCAAGAAGGAAACGGCGGAGCCTACGCCTCAGGAGCTCAAAGCGCAGCTCAAGGCGGCTGAGCAGAAGGTGATTGAGCACTACGATCTTTATGTGCGTGCGATGGCAGATCTTGAGAACGCCCGTCGTCGTTCGTCCGAAGAGCTCGTGAAGACGCGTAAATTCGCGATTGAAAAGTTCGCGGAGAACCTGCTTCCGGTAGTGGACAGTCTCGAGAAGGCTCTTGAAGCCACGGCTGCCGACAAGGACAGCGCCGCCCGTGAAGGAATGGAAGCGACCTATCGTCAGCTCATGCACGCACTTGACGTGTCCGATATGAAGCCGATTGATCCGAAGGGTGAGGCATTTGATCCGCACTTCCATATGGCTATCACGATGGTGCCTGCGCCTGAAGGCGTTAAGCCCGGCATGGTGGTGCAGGTGTTTCAGCGCGGCTGGAACATTGCCGGCCGAGTACTGCGTCCGGCAATGGTGAGTGTTGCTCAGGGCTGAGACACTGCTCTTTCAGATATCAGACAAGTCCCGGCGGATCGAAGGATCTTCCGGGATTTTTTTGCCGCTCAACAGCAAACAAGTTTTTTTACAGACGTGCCCTTGAAAAAAAATGGGGTGTCCCCATATAGGGATTAAAGAGGAACGGAGATCAGAGAGTTTCGCAGAGGAGCTTCAGGATCTCCCAGAACAGATTTCATAAAACCCGTGCTTTCAGCGCTTGCAAGCGATCAGCTTTGAGGAGCGCCGGAAGGCGGAAGCAACATTAAGGAACTACGAAACATGGCAAAGATCATCGGTATTGACCTTGGCACGACGAATTCCGCTGTCGCCGTCATGGAAGGCGATCACGTCAAGGTGATGGAAAACAGCGAAGGCGCCCGTACGACGCCGTCGATTGTCGCCTATCTTGACAATGGTGAAATTCTGGTGGGTGCTCCCGCCAAACGCCAGGCCGTCACAAATCCGAAGAACACGCTCTTCGCCGTGAAGCGTTTGATCGGTCGTCGCTTTGACGATGCCGAAGTTCAGAAGGATCTTCAGCTTGCTCCGTTCAGCATTGTTCGCGCCGATAACGGTGACGCGTGGGTTGAAGTGGGCGGCAAGAAGCTTGCGCCGCAGCAGGTTTCCGCTGAAGTGCTTCGCAAGATGAAGAAGACCGCTGAGGATTATCTTGGCGAGCCCGTGACGGAGGCCGTTATTACGGTGCCGGCCTACTTTAATGACAGTCAGCGTCAGGCGACGAAGGATGCCGGACGTATTGCTGGTCTGGATGTGAAGCGCATCATCAATGAGCCGACCGCCGCAGCATTGGCCTTTGGTATGGACAAGGGCGGCACGTCTGACCGCACGATCGCCGTGTACGACTTGGGCGGCGGCACGTTTGATATTTCGATCATTGACATTGCCAACGTTGACGGTGACAAGCAGTTTGAAGTGCTTTCCACGAACGGTGATACGTTCCTCGGCGGCGAAGACTTCGATCAGCGCGTCGTTGACTATCTGATTACTGAATTCCGCCGTGATACGGGCGTGGATCTCTCGAAGGATGTTTTGGCTCTGCAGCGTCTGAAGGATGCCGCTGAAAAGGCCAAGATTGAGCTCTCGAGCCGTCAGGAAACGGAAATCAATCTGCCGTACATCACGGCTGACGCTACCGGTCCGAAGCATTTGAATATCAGCATTACGCGTGCGAAATTCGAAAGCCTTGTTGAAGACCTCGTGCAGCGTACGATTGAACCGGTTTCGAAGGCTTTGCGTGACGCCAAGAAGGATAAGAGTGACATCACCGACGTTATCCTCGTGGGCGGCATGACTCGTATGCCCCGCAAGGATGTCAACCCGGATGAAGCGGTGGCTATCGGCGCTGCTATTCAGGGTTCGGTGCTCACGGGTGAACGCCGTGATGTGCTGCTCCTTGATGTGACGCCGCTTACCCTCGGCATTGAAACGCTGGGCGGCGTTATGACCGCGATGATCAAGCGCAACACGACGATTCCGACGAAGCATTCGCAGGTGTTCTCGACTGCTGAAGACAACCAGCCGGCGGTGACTATTAAGGTTTATCAAGGCGAGCATGAAATGGCTGCCTCGAACAAACTCTTGGGCGAGTTCAACCTCGAAGGTATTCCGCCGTCTCCGCGTGGACTGCCGCAGATTGAAGTGACGTTCGACATCGACGCCAACGGCATTCTGCACGTGTCTGCCAAGGACAAGGCTACCGGCAAGGAAAACACGATTACCATCAAGGCCAGCTCTGGACTTTCTGAAGAGGAAATCAAGCGCATGGTTTCGGACGCTGAGGCCAATAAGGAAGAGGATCACCGCCGCTTCGAACTCGCCCAGGCCCGCAACACCGCAGATGCGGCCGTGGGTCAGGTTCAGAAGACCCTGAAGGAGTTCGGGGAGAAGGTCGAAAGCGCTGACCGCGCTGCTTGCGAAGATGCCATCAAGGATGTTGAAGAGAAGGTCAAGGGCGAAGACAAAGCTGCCATTGATGCTGCTGTTGAACGTCTGATGACTGCTGCGCAGAAGATCGGCGAAAAGATGAACAAGGCTGCTGCAGAAGCTTCACAGGCTCAGCAGGCCCAGTCCCAGCAGGGTCAGCAGCAGGGCGGCAAGGACGATGATGTCGTTGACGCTGACTTCACGGATGTGAAGAAGTAATCTTCCAAGCTCAAGGGCTTCGACCCTTCACGGGCGGATTCCTCCGGAAAGAGAAGTCCGCCCGTAGTGCTTTCAGGCACTTTCAAATTAAGATGCCTGACGAAGGAGTGGCGGGATCCTGTCCAGCGGTTCCTTTTCAACGTATAAGAATCGTATGAGCGTTTCGTTCATACGGAAAACCAGCAGAAGACCATGGCTGAACAAAACTACTATGAGGTGCTCGGCGTTGAGCGCGGGGCATCTCAGGACGAGATCAAGAAAGCGTATCGTCGCCTTGCCATGAAGTACCACCCTGATCGCAACCCCGGCGATAAAGCCGCTGAGGCGAAGTTCAAAGAGGTGGGTGAGGCATATGCCGTGCTCTCCGATGAGCAAAAGCGCGCAGCCTACGACCGTTTCGGCAAGGCCGGCGTAGATCCGAATGCAGCCGGCGGTTTCGGCGGCGGTCAGGGCGGTTTTGGAGGCTTCGGCGGGATGAACGGCGGAGCGGACTTCCAGAGCGCCTTCGGCGACATCTTCTCCGATCTTTTCGGCGGCGGACGAGGCCGCGGAGCGGGTCCTCAGGGTCCGCAGCCGACTCGCGGCAACGATATGAGCTTCACGGTTGAAGTGAGCTTTGAGGATGCTGCACACGGCCGCAAGATGGATATCCGTGTGCCGGCGTGGGAGAAGTGCGAAACCTGCAAGGGTTCAGGCTGCCGTCCCGGAACGTCGAAGAAGACGTGTCCGACTTGCCGTGGTGCCGGCGTCGTCCGCATGAGCAACGGACTCTTCCAGGTGCAGCAGACCTGTCCGCACTGCCACGGTACCGGCGAGGTGATTTCGGATCCATGTCCCGACTGCCAGGGCACGGGCTGGAAGCGTACGACCACGGTTTTGCAGATCAATATTCCTGCGGGTATTAACGACGGTCAGCGCATCCGCGTGTCCGGCCGCGGCGAACCCGGTGTGAACGGCGGTCCTGCAGGCGACCTCTTTGTTGAGGTGCATGTACAGCCCAGCAAGTTCTTTGAACGTGAGGGCGACGATCTTCACATGGAATTGCCCATCTCGTTCGCTACTGCGGCGCTGGGCGGTGAAGTCACAGTGCCTACGCTTGACGGCGAAAGCCGCATTACGCTGCCTGAGGGCACACAGAGCGGCAAGACCTTCCGCCTGCGCGGCAAGGGTATCCGTAATCTGCGTAGCGGTACCCCCGGCGATCTTTACATCCACGTGCTGACGGAAACGCCAGTAAACCTTTCGAGCAAGCAAAAGGATCTGCTGCGTCAGTTCGATGCTTCTTTGAAGGAAGGCGGAGAGAAGCACAGTCCTAAAACAGAAGGCATTTTTGAGCAGATGAAGAACTTCTTTAAGAAATAATCTTCGTACTCAAAACTGATCCATAAAAAAGCCCGGAATCGTCAATCGATTTCGGGCTTTTTCAACTGTCCTCAGCAGCAAATCATCGCTTTGCCTTGCGCTTCTTCGCAAACCAAGTGAAGAAGACCGGCACGAAGATGGTTGAAATAAAGGTTGCAGCAAGCATGCCGCCGAAAACACCCGTACCCATCGAGTGGCGGGCAGCAGAACCTGCTCCCGTGGCTAGAAGCATCGGGGTGACGCCCAAAATGAAGGCGAGCGAAGTCATCAAAATGGGCCGCAGCCGCAGCCCGGCAGCTTCAATAGCGGCATCAAACGGCCCTTTACCGTCTTCCTCCATTTTCTGTTCGGCGTACTCTACGATCAAAATTGCATTCTTCGCAGTGAGTCCAATCAGAACGAGCAGACCGATTTGAAAGTAGATGTCGTTTGCCGTTCCGCGCAGCCAGACGGCCGTCATGGCACCAAGGAATGCATACGGCACAGCCAGCACCACGGCGATTGGGAGCGACCAACGTTCATAAAGCGCTGCAAGAATCAGGAACATCACGAGCAGACCGAAGCCGAAGGCTGTCGCTGACGATGCGCCGATACGCTTTTCGTGGTAGGCCTGACCGATCCATTCAACCTGATAGCCTGGCGGCAGGTAGTCGCGGGCAGTTTCTTCTACGATTCGGATCGCTTCGCCTGAGGAAACGCCTTGGATAGCGGCTCCCATGATCTGAGAACCAAGATATCCGTTCATGCGGGTGAGAGAGTCTGGTCCTGAAACGCGCTCCCAGGTGACGAGGGTTGATATTGGAACCATTTCTCCTGATGAGGCGCGTACGCTCGCGCGGCCGATATCGGACGGCAGCGAGCGATATTTCGCTTCAGCCTGCATGACCACGCGGTAGGTTTTGCCGTTGCGGGTGAAGTCATTGATGTAAGAGCTCCCTATCATGGCGGAGATGGTTTCATAGACATCATCAACGTCCACGCCCAGCGCGTAGGCACGGTCTCTGTCGACCGTAAGCAGCAGCTGCGGGCTGTCGGCAGTAAGCGATGTGCGCAGACCGGTAAGTTCCGGGCGCTTGGAAAGTTCGGCGATGAAGCCCTCAGCAATTCCCTGCAGCACCAGCGGATTGTCCGAGCCGTGGGAGGTCAGGTAGCCCGAGAAGCCGTTAGAGCTGCCAAGCCCGGGAATCGGAGCCGGCAGCACGGCAATGCCGCGGGCATCAGGACTTTCGCGCAGCCATTTCGTAAGCTGCTGCTGGTAGTCGTCGGCAGTCTGCTGACGTTCATTCCAGTGCTTGAGCTGAAGAATGAATGTCGCTGCATTGGCCTTGATGTCACTGCCGAGCGTGTCAAAACCCATCATGGTAACGACGTTTTGTACGCCGTCGAGCGATTGAATCTTCTTTAGAAATCCTTCTGCAACTTGTTCCGTGCGCGGGAAAGCAGAACCTTCAGGGAGTTGCACCGCCATACGCACGACGCCCTGGTCTTCCTTAGGAATGAAAGATGTCGGTGTAATCTGCAGAAGCTGCCACCCGCCTATGCAAACGGCTATGAGGATCAATGCAGATGCGATTCTGTGCTTCAGTGCTGCGCGCACGACCTGCAGAAAAGCCATCGTGAAGGCAGCAAGTCCCTGATTGAAGAGTCGGAAAGGCTTAGAGACAGGCTTATCGCCGGTAGGTTTTAAAAGAATGGCGCAGAGCGCAGGCGTGAGCGTCAGTGCAACAAATCCAGAGATCACCACAGCGATGGCAACGGTCACGGAGAACTGTCGATACAGTTCGCCCGCAATGCCGCCGAGAAATGCCACAGGAATGAAGACGGCAGAGAGCACCAGAACGATTGCGACGAGCGCGCCGGATACTTCCTTCATGGCCTTAATGGACGCATCGTAGGGTGAGAGCTTTTCGGTGCGCATTAAACGCTCAACGTTCTCAAGAACCACAATGGCATCGTCAACCACAATGCCGATAGCAAGCGTCATGGCAAAGAGCGTGAGCGTATTGAGCGAAAAGCCGCAGAGCCAGAGTCCGGCCATCGTACCAATCAGGCTCACCGGAACAGCCAGCATTGGGATCAACGTGGCGCGCCAACTCTGCAGGAAGACGAAAACCACGAGCAGAACGAGAATGCCCGCTTCCATGAGCGTGCGGTACACCTCATTGAGCGATGCGCCGACGAAGACTGTCGTGTCGTTCGTGATGGTGTAGTCGAGGTGTCCCTTCGGGAATTGCTGGGCGAGTTCGGTGATGCGGGCTTTAACTACTGAAGCAGCCGCCATGGCGTTTGCACCCGTCTGAAGGTAGACGCCGATATTGACGCCTGGCTGCCCATTCATATCAACACGGAATTCATAACTGCGTTTGCCAACTTCCGTAGTAGCGATATCGCGCAGACGAACCAGTCCATTGGGGCCGTCGCTTTTGACAACGATGCCGGCAAACTGATCCGGTGTGAGGAGCTGTCCTGGAGTGGTAATTTTGTAGAAGAGCTGTTGTTCGGGCAGCGTGGGAGAGGTGCCGACGCGACCGACGGCATGCTGGGCGTTCTGCGCTGTCACGGCGTTGTCGACGTCTTTGACCGTGACGCCAAGCTTGCTCATCCGATCCGGATCAAGCCAAATGCGCATGGCCGACTGAACGTTGCCGAACACGGAAACGTCACCGATGCCAGGAAGGCGTTTTAATTCATCGACAATATTGAGATTGGCGTAGTCGGCCATGTCCGACGCCGTCATGGATTTATCAGGCGAATAGAGCGCCATCATGAGGAGCTCATCTTCGCTTCGCTTTCTTACAGAGACGCCCTGGTCGCGAACTTTTGCGGGAAGCCGACGCTCGGCCGTACGTACGCGGTTGTTGATCTCAAGCATGGCGTCATTCGGATTGGTGCCGACATCAAAGACGCATTGAATGGCCATGTCGCCGCTTGAGCGGATACTGGTGGTGAAGTAAAGCAGTCCCTCAATCCCTGAGAGCTGATCTTCAATAGGCTGCGCTACCGTGCGGGCAATTGTTTCGGCATCGGCGCCGTCATAGGTAGCCGAGACGCGTACTGAGGGCGGAGTGATGTTGGGGTACTGTGAAAGCGGCAGCACCCTCAGCGCGATGAGCCCGGAAAGAACAATAAAGAGCGAGAGAACCGTCGCAAAAATCGGACGGCGAATACAGAATTGACTCAGCATAGCCTCAACCCGCCGTCTTTTCAGAGCTCTTCGCGGCAGCCTTCACTGCGGTACCGTTTTGCAGTTTAATTAACTGGTTGGTGATGACTAGATCGCCGTCGGCAAGCCCCTTGGTCACAATCCAATCGGTGCCTTCCCACAAGCCGACTTCAACTGCTTTTTGAATGGCTTTGCCGTCCTGCATCACGAAAACGGCATAGGTGCCGTCCGGGAGCTGCTTGACACAGCGCTGCGGTACGCGCCAGGCCCCGCGATCGACTGCGGTCATAAAGCGGATACGCAAGAATTCACCCGGCAGCACACCGGAGTCAGCTGGAATTTTGGCGCGCATCGTGCGCGTGCCGTTTTTAGCGTCAAAAGTCTGTGCAACGTAATCTAGTGATGCTGGGAGTTCCTCACCGGAGGCGCGGAAGACCCGTACGCGGGTTGCTGTTGAGATATCGGCTCCGGCAAGATCTCGGTCTGACGGGGCAAAAAGGACTCGTACATCATTTTTCTGAGTGATGGTGGCGAGTACGGTGCTGTCTTTTACGACAACTGAGCCGGGATTGAAGAGTGCTTTAGAAACATATCCTGATGCCGGGGCACGTACGGCGGTCCAATCCAAATTGATGCGGGCTTCATTTTCGGCAGCCCTGGCCTGTGCAAGTTCGTTGGCGGTTTTGTTTTTCAGGCTCTTTGCATCGTCGTAGTCCTTCTGACTTGCTGCTTGGGCTTTCCAGAGTTTTTCCGCACGTTGAAACTCACGGTCAGCTTGCGCAAATTCGACTTCAAGCGCTCGACGGGATGCTTCTGCGGACGCTAATTGCGTCTTAAGGTTGGCCGGATCGATTTCAAAAAGCACGGCGCCGGCTTCCACAAAGTCGCCTTCTGTGTAGCGCTGCGCGATGATGCGTCCGGTTGCCTGGGTCGTTACCGAGACGGCGGCAGCGGCTTCAGCCTGACCGATGGTTTCAAGCCAATGCGCTTCATCGGCAGCCTTGACGGCGACAATATCTACCGGGAGCGGTTCGCGTGGGGCGGGAGCGGAGCTTTGGGTCTTGCAGCCGGCAAGCATCAGCGAGCAGAACATGCTCATGGCGGCGCAGCAGACGAGGGTGCGGTTCATGATTGGGTCAGGAAAGGATGGTTCAGACAACTTTGCGCACGAGGATAACGAAGGCTGCAGCAGAGCACCACCTCAGACACGCAAAGAAGCGAAAAGATGAGAACACCCGTTCATCTTAGAGAAGGAGGCTGAGCGTTTTGTGAGGAAATTGGATGTTGGAGAAGGTGAAAACGACTAATTCGATAGAGGTACTCCCTTCGTAAGCATCCTCGATTGTGCAAAAATCTCAGCGATATCGCCCACCCCTAAATTATTCAATGAATAGACAGGGTATTTCTTGCTCATTTCTATAAAAATCATAGAAAACATGCGCACATAAGGTGTTTTACTTAGAAGCTGTATGCAGAAATGTAAATCGAAACCTCAGTCTTTGTAAATCTTTGTACTTAGTCAAAGGTCGAATGAATTCGTACCCCTTTTTGAGCAGAGGCGCCGATAATTCGATCGTCCTCACTCCAAAGAGAGAAAAGACATGCTCGGATATGATTTTTGGATACAGTTGGTAGTCGTTCTGATTGCCCTGTTCTACGGCGCTCGCAAGGGCGGTATGGCTCTTGGCCTGATCGGTGGTATCGGTCTGCTCGTGCTGGTCTTCGGTTTCGGTGTGAAGCCTGGCAAGCCGCCTGTTGACGTTATTCTGACGATTTTGGCTGTGGTCTGCGGTTCTGCAGCGCTTCAGGCTGCGGGCGGTCTTGACTGCCTGCTTCAGATCGCAGAACGCGTTCTGCGTCGTCACCCCCGTGCGGTGGTTTATGTGGCCCCGTATATCTGCTGGTTCCTGACGGTGCTCTGCGGTACCGGCCACGTCGTCTACACGATGCTGCCGATTATTTACGACGTAGCGATCAAGAACAACATTCGTCCTGAACGTCCGATGGCCGCTTCGACCATTGCTGCTCAGATGGGTGTGATCTGCTCGCCGGCTGCAGTTGCTGCCGTGTCGATGATTGCCCTGTTGGACGGTTATCAGGTCGGCGGACATCCTTTCGGCTTTGTCCAGCTCTTCTCCATCGTGATTCCGGCCGCTATCGTCGGTCTGTTCGCTGAATGCACGTATTCGTCCTTCCGCGGCAAGGATCTCGACAAGGATCCGGATTTCCAGAAGCTGATTTCCGATCCGGAACAGAAGAAGTACGTCTACGGTGAAACCACGACGCTGATCGGTAAGGTCTTCCCGAAGACGGCTTGGGCCTCCCTCTGGATCTTCCTCGCCACGATTGCTTTCGTTGCGCTCCTTGGTTCTGAACCGAGCCTGCGTCCGGTTGTCGGCAAGAAGCCCCTCGGCATGACGCAGCTTATTCAGATGTGCATGCTGACCGCTGGTGCCTTGATGGTGATGTTCTGCGGCGTTCGCGCTGCGCTCATCAGTAAGACCACGGTGTTCCATGCTGGTTGCGTTGCAATCGTGGCTGTGTACGGCGTGGCTTGGATGGCCGATACGATGTTCATGGCCCACTTGGCTGATCTGAAGGTGATTCTGATTGAGTGGGTGAAGGCTGCTCCGTGGACGTATGCATTGGTACTTCTCCTTGTGTCGAAGCTCGTGAATTCGCAAGCAGCTGCTATTGCCACAATCGTTCCGGTTGCTCTGCAGATCGGTACGCCTCCGGGACTCGTGGTTGCCTTCTCGTCCGCTTGCTACGGCTACTACATTCTGCCGACGTATCCGTCCGACTTGGCGGCTCTTCAGTTTGACCGCTCCGGCACGACCCACATCGGCCGCTTCGTGATCAACCACTCGTTCATCATCCCGGGTCTTATTGGTGTTCTGACCGCCACGGCCATGGGCTGGGTGTTCGGCAAGCTCTACGGCTACATCTAAAAAACGACTATTCGTGAGGACATTAGATGTAGTTCGCGTCGGTCGATGAACATGCTCTGACTCGACCGGCTCAGACGAGCAAAACAAAGCGGGAACGCTCCTTCGGGATACGTTCCCGTTTTGTTTTTGATGCGTCTGTGCTCCAAGGGTGCAGAAAAAAGCCGTCCATCTCGTTTAGAGATCGACGGCCTTGTAACTCAAAAAAACTTGCCCGAAATTACTCGTCATCAAATTCAGGATTTGATGACGGACGGTCAAAGCCATATTGAGTCAACTGATCTGGAGAGAGGCGGAAGTCATGTTCAGAAGCCCAAACTGCCGCTTCAACACGTGAGCGGAATTTGAGTTTCTTCAGCAGGTGTTTCACGTGGACTTTGACTGTGCCGACCGTCATTTTGAGAACCTGTGCAATTTCACGGTTGGCCAGGCCAGAGGCAACGCAGCAGAGCACTTCGTACTCACGATTGGTAAGGAGCTGCGTAATGGAAGGGTCTTTTGCTGGTTTCTTCTGTACTCTCGTGCGCAGATGATCCGCCAGCGCCGCAGTGATCTTGTCTGATGCGGCCATGCCTCCAGAGTGCACAAGTTTGAGCTGATCGATGAATTCGTCGGTGGAAACGGTTCGCAGAATGAAACCGTTGGCGTCGAGACGAATTGCCTGCATCAGAACTTGCGAGCTTTCCGCTTTATTGAGAAGCATCAGAGTGCGGCAGGACGGCAGACGGTACTTAACTTCGCTCAAGAGGTCCGTCGGCGAAAAGCCTTGGGCATCCAAGTCGAGCACAAGAAGATCCGGCTTAAGGCTCAACAAGGAGAGAGCCGTCTTGTCATCAGCCGTTGCCCCTATCACCTGAAAGTCCGGGTGGCTGGCAAGGACATCTGTGATTCCCTTTCGAAAGAGCGGATATTCATCCACCACCAGAACTCGGATTTGTCTATTTTCCATTCTATTTATCTAATACACCGGAACCGCAGAGAGACTGCCGAGCGATCCCGCCGGAGAAAGTATTTAAAGATCGAAGTCTTCAACGGCATGGCGCAGCAGTTCTGCGCCCTTTATAAAGTCTTCGAGCTCCATGGCTTCGTGAGGGTTGTGTGAACCTTTCTGATTCGCGATGAATATCATTGCGACAGGAATACCGCAGTTGCCAAGAACTGCAGAATCATGTCCTGCTCCTGACGCCAGGCGCATTACAGGAATGCCGGCTCGTTTGGCGCTTGCTTCAAGACGGTTGGCAAGAGAGGCGTCCACATGCGCAGGCTGCGTATATAGGGGTGTATCGAACTCAAAACGAACCCCGCGCTCTGCAGCAAGGCTGCGGGCAGTTGCAAGCAGGTCTTCATGGAAGGCCTTAACGGTATCCATCGAAAGACTCCGCATGTCAACCGTGAAGGACACTTCGCCGGGAATAACTGAAATGGCGGCTGTAGGTGCGGTTTTGATAACGCCTACGGTGAAGACGAGGTCGTCCCCCGCATCCAGTCGAGCTTGCCAGCGGTCCTCCATACGGGAGATGAGACGGGCGGCAGCCATAACCGCGTCGTGACGATATTCTTTATTGACGGCTCCAGAGTGCGCCGTTTCGCCGAGCACTTTAACGTTTTTATGGCGAATATTGCCGCGAATGCCGGTGACGATGCCTGTACGTGTCAAGGTCTGACTGGTGAGCGTGGGCCCCTGTTCGATATGAAGTTCGACAAAAGCTGCAATACGCTTTGGGTCAATGACAGGTTCGCCTGTCGTTAACCGCTCAGGATCGACGCCGCAGGAGCGGATGCATTCACCGAGCGTCTCGCCTGTAGAACGGTGTTTAAGTGCAAGATCTGCGGCGGTGAGTTTTCCCATCATGCCAAGCGAACCTACGTAGGCTTTGCCGAAGAAAGAGCTCTCTTCGCACCTCATCATCAGGACGGTGAAGTCGCGCTTAGGCGTGTAATGATGGCGGCGCATCCAATGGGCGGCGCAGAGCGCTGCGACAATGCCGGCAAGACCGTCGTAATTACCGCCCTGCGGTACGCTGTCGGCATGACTTCCGGACACGAAGGCGGGAAGGGTTCGATCTGTTCCCGGCAGGGTCATCCAGATGTTGCCGGCGAGGTCGGTTTGGATATCAAGGTCAAGCTTTCCCCCGATGCCTTTCAGGTATTCAAGCACTAGGGTTTCAAGCGGGCCGTAGCCTTGGCGGGTTACGCCTGCCACATCTTTGCTCATTTCCCGAACATGGTCGAAAAGCATTTTGGCGAACTGGGCTTCGTCGAGGTCAAGTGAATACTGCTCAGTCATGAAAACCTTCAAAGGCTGTATCCTGCGCAAACAGGTCGAGGATCTGGGAATAAATAGGAAGCCGCATCCTTGGGGATGCAGGTGTCGCTGCACCGCCCTGAGATACTTCTCTCCTTTGAAAAATCAAAAAAATACTACCAACGAAATACCCATAAAAGGTAGAGGAGTAGCCAGAACATACTAGATTCTTGATCGTGGGTAAATTTGAAATATCCTTTACATTTCAGCTATTCGTATTGATAAATCGAGAAAAAATAGTTGATATTTCGGAAACTGCCCGAATTAAGTGAGTAGGTAGGATATTTCACCTACTGTCACGAAATGGTTAGGATGACCATAATCGCAGGCAGGAGAGGAAAGATTCGGCTCGCGGCTGAGTCTCCCGCTCTTAAAGACCCACCCCAAAAGGAGAAGAGAAGAAAATGTCCGTTTGTGTTGCCAAGTACCATGACCAACTGATTTCAATTCGTCGTCATCTGCATACGATGCCCGAAGAAGGTTGGAGCGAATTCACAACGACGAACTTCATCGTGGAAAAGCTCAAGGAGTACGGCTATCAGGTGCTGCTCGGCACCAAAGTAATTAATCCTGAAAATTGTCTTGGACGCAGCCAGAAGCGCTTGCGGTGCGCTTTGACATCGACTGTGTGCCGGTGACGGAATCGACGGAGCAGGATCACATTCCGCAGTCGGAAGGCTTTGAGTCAACTCGACCGGGTCTGATGCATGCTTGTGGTCATGATGCTCATATGTCGACGGGGCTGGCTTTGGCGCATTGGGTTGCAGACCATAAGGACGAGTTGAAGGGCCGCATTAAATTCCTTTTCCAGCCGGCCGAAGAAGGTGTGCGCGGTGCTGCTGCTATGGCAGCCTCAGGCATTGTTGATGATGCAGACTTCTTCCTCGGTGCTCACATTGCCATGATGTGCAAGTCGGGCGAGATTTCCGTGAATCCTTATGGATTCCTTTGCACGACGAAGATGGATGTGACGTATACGGGTCGTCCGGCACATGCCGGCGTAGAACCCAACGCTGGACGCAACGCGATGGCTGCGGCCTGCAATGCGTTTGTGCAGCTGCTGGGCATTGCTCGTCACGGTTCTGGCATGACTCGCATCAATGTGGGGCAGCTCAACGCGGGTGAAGGCCGCAACGTCATTCCGTCCCACGCCGTCATGAAGATGGAAGTGCGCGGCGAAACCGGCGAAATCAATCAGTATATGTATGACAGCGCTGTTCAGATCATCAAGGGCTGCGCACTGAGTCAGGGTTGCGAATACACCATCGAAAAAATGGGTGAAGCAGTCGACTTGACGAACGATCAGGCGCTTGTCGACGTCCTTACGCAGGCTGGTAATGCCGTCGAAGGTATGAACGTCCGCAAGGATCCGATGAACTTCGGCGGATCTGAAGACGCCACAATTCTGGCTCGCCGCGTTCAGGCGCACGGTGGTAAGGCGGCGTTCTTTGTGCTCGGCGCCGATCGCCCGTCTGGTCACCATACGGCTCGCTTCGATATTGACGAAAAGGCACTCGACAAAGGACTCGCTGTCTGGGCGAATGCCGTGTCGATTTTGCTCAAGAAATAAAAAAGTCTTGAGGATTGCTGCAAGGATTTGAGTGCCTTGCAAGTGCTGTGAAGCCGTCCGTTTTCATAGAAAACTGGACGGCTTCATTCATTTCCAAAGAATTTTTCTGCCGCATGCTTTAAAATACGCCCTCCCGTGCGCATCCTCCGCACCTCTCGGATGGACTGGAGGTTTCGCAGGCGGACAAATTTCATCAGCTGCACTTCATTCAGTATGCAGCGGGCGGTCTACGCGGATGAGTCGGTGCTTGATGCCGGCGTCGGGTGACCGCGCACAACTACTCCTTTAAGGTTGATAAGAAGATGTCGGGTCATTCCAAGTGGGCCAATATTCAGCACCGCAAGGGTCGCCAGGACGCCAAGCGCTCCAATCTCTGGACGAAGCTCGTCCGTGAAATCATCGTAGCCGCTCGAATGGGTGGGGGCGATCCTGACACGAATTCCCGTCTGCGTCTCGCGCTTATCAAGGCGCGCGGCGGCAATGTCCCGAAGGACACGATTCAGAACGCTATTCTCAAGGGCACGGGTCAGCTCGAAGGAGTCTCCTACGAAGACGTTCGCTACGAAGGCTACGGCGTCGGCGGCGCAGCGCTCATTATCGATTGCACGACAGACAATCGCGTGCGTACGGTGGCCGATGTGCGTCATATTCTTTCCAAGAATGGCGGCAATCTCGGCACGGAAGGTTCCGTAGCCTTTATGTTCAACCATGTTGGTGATTTCTTTTTTGCTCCCGGTGTAGCGACAGAAGACCAGGTGATGGAAGTCGCGCTTGATGCGGGTGCCGAAGACGTGATTTCTGACGAAGACGGCTCCATTGAGGTGACCTGCGCTCCTGAAGCGTTCGACGCGGTTTCGAAAGCTTTTGAAGCGGCTGGTCTCAAGCCCGAAATGGCAGAAATCACCTGGAAGCCGACCAATGAAACGCATCTTGCCGGTGAAGAGGCCGCCCGCATGCAGCGCCTGATTGACGCCCTCGACGAGCTCGACGACGTTCAGCAGGTTTACTGCTCGGCAGAGCTTGATCTTCCGGACGAAGAATAAAACTGCGCCAGCGGCAGTCCGCGTCGCGTCAGAATCTGATCGGCCGAGCGCTTTGAATGAGCGGCTCGGCCGATCGCGCATCAAGTACCCCACAGTATTCCTTTTTATCCTCCTTCCTAAGAGAGAATTTTTTTCATGAAGCTTCTTGTTATCGGCAGCGGCGGCCGCGAACACGCCCTGGCCTGGCGCCTCTCCCAGAGTGCCGGCGTTGAAAAGGTCTTTGTTGCGCCGGGCAATGCAGGCACGGCTCTGGAACCCGCGCTTGAAAACATTGCGCTTAAGAGCAACGCCGAACTGATTGAGTTTGTGCGTCGTGAAGGTGTGGCCTTTACGGTTGTTGGTCCTGAGGCGCCGCTTGCCGCTGGCGTAGTGGACGACTTTCGCGCTGCTGGCCTCAAGATCTTCGGGCCGACCAAAGCGGCTGCTCAGCTCGAAAGTTCGAAGGATTTTGCCAAGGCTTTCATGAAGCGTCACCGCATCCCGACTGCTGACTACGAAACTTTCACGGATCCGGCTGCGGCTCGAGCCTATGTGGAAAAGAAGGGCGCGCCGATTGTCGTTAAGGCAGACGGGCTGGCTGCGGGCAAAGGGGTGGTCGTGGCCATGACCGTTGAAGAAGCTGTCTCAGCCATTGATTCCATGCTTGAAGGGCATCAGTTTGGTGCTGCCGGTGCTCGCGTGGTCATTGAGGATTTCCTTGAAGGTGAAGAGGCTTCCTTCATCGTAATGGTCGACGGTGAACATATTCTCCCGCTCGCGACGAGCCAGGATCATAAGCGTCTGCTCGATCACGATCAGGGTCCCAACACGGGCGGCATGGGTGCGTATTCCCCCGCGCCGGTAGTGACGCCAGAAATTCATGATCAGGTGATGCGTGAAATCATTCGCCCGACGGTGGAAGGCATGGCTCGCGACGGCATCCGTTACACGGGTTTCCTCTATGCCGGCCTGATGATCAAGCGCCGTGCTGATGGGACCAATGACGTTCGCACGCTTGAATTCAACTGCCGCATGGGTGACCCGGAGACGCAGCCTATCATGATGCGTATTCGCAGCAACTTCGCCGAAACGGTTGAGGCGGCCATCGACGGCAAGCTCGATACGGCTGAGATCGACTGGGATCCGCGCAGTGCATTGGGTGTCGTGCTGGCCGCGAAGGGCTACCCGACTTCTCCGGAAAAAGGGGCCGTGATCACATTGCCTGAAAATACTGCTGATTCGCGTATTTTTCATGCGGGTACGAAGACCGATGAACAGGGACGTGTGGTCGTATCGGGCGGCCGCGTGCTTTGTGCCGTGGGACTGGGCTCACCTTTGGCGCAGGCGCAAATGATGGCCTACAAGCTTGCCGACGGTGTTAAGTTCGACGGTATGCAGATGCGCCGAGACATTGGCTGGCGAGCGATCAACCGCTGATTGCCAGCCAACAAACTGTTTCGGGATGATGAGCCTTTGTGTGCAAATCTCCCCGCAGAGAGGGACTGAGAATGCTAATGTCGTTCTCAGTCCCGGTCTTTGCCGGAATGCTATTTCTGGACCTTATGACAAAATCAGGAACGTTCCGCTTCTTTGCGCTTGCTGCGCTCACTTTAGTTCTGCCCGTGTCCGGCGCTTCTGCCGGTTCACTTGGGGATAATGGTGCGCATGCTGCTCCTTTTGGTTATCCGTCGACGGCACTGAATGCGCCGGCGACTTTGGCTGAGCCGCCGGCAGCCTATGTGCAGATAGGGCGCGAGCGGCTGCAGCTGGGCGAAGCCGAACTCGAAACGGCTGTGCTTCGTTGGGGTGCAGCCCGTCTGCGGGAAGGAACCGGTCTTTTTGAGCGCGACTATGCGTGCTTTGAGGGAACGGAGAGCGGCAAACCCATATTGCTCTGGCTCATTTCGTCGGATCTGAAAACCGTTACAGAAGCTCAGATTGAACGCGTAACGTCCGAGCGAATTCCAGCTCACTGCGGAAAACTTGTTGGTACTGACCTCCCCGTACGCCTCGGTCGCGTCGGTCTTGACATGACGCCTAAACAATCGGCAGAGGCTGTCGGCATTCCGTCTTATAACGATGGGTTCGGCTGGCAGTTCTGGTTTAGCCAGCGCTTTCTCAAAAATGCCCGCGGACTGCAGGAGCTGGAGCTCGATTGGCTTGGTGTGGAATTTCAGAATGGTCGGGCCGTTCGCGGTTTTGCTTCGCTTGTGAAGAATCCATCATGATTCCTCGCGGTATCGGCCTGCTTGGCGGCACATTTGATCCGGTGCACTGCGGTCATCTGGAACTTGCACGCGCAGCGCGCAGGGCACTGGGTCTGGTGCGGGTGGATTTGCTGCCGGCAGGAGCGCCATGGCAGAAGGATTTAGTCACGCCGGCACAAGAGCGCTTGGAAATGCTCCAGCTCGCTGTCGGAACAGACCGAGATGCAGGCATTGGGATTGAGACAATTGAGCTCATGAGGCTTGGTCCCACCTATACGATTGATACGCTGATGGCATTGCGTCGACGGTTGGGCTTTGCGATTCCGCTGGTTCTTATTCTGGGGGGTGATCAATGGACAAACCTTCATACCTGGAAACACTGGCGCAATCTTCTTGACTATGCTTCGCTCGGCATTTGCCGGCGCGCCGGTGCACCGCTTTCAGCGTCTGCAGAGGTCGAAGTCTGGAGCGCAGATCGGTGGACGGCGCCTGAATTGCTGACAACCACGACTTTTGGACGCATTGCGCAGTTCGAAATGGCCCCACACGAGGCTAGTGCCACCGAAGTGCGGCGCCTGATACGGAAGTTGCCTTTTGCGGTCGCCATGAAATGCGTGGACGGATGGCTGCCGCTTGAAGTGGCTGCCTATATGCGCGGCCGCGGACTTTACGGTGCGCACGATTAAAAAAAATTTATTTAACCGACTGCCTTTGGAGGCAGAAGGATTTTAGTTTTAAAGAGAAATCAATGGAACTCGAAACGCTTACTCAAACCATCATCAACGCTCTTGAAGACGTCAAAGCGCGCGACATCAAGGTCTTCAATACGGAAGAACTTACAGATCAGTTTGAATGTGTCGTGATCGCCTCGGGCACTTCCGGCCGCCAGACTCGGGCCCTCGCGTATGCAGTTTCGCATGCTGTCAAGGAAGCCGGCGGCAGCGTGATTGGCATGGAGGGTGACGACACGGGTGAATGGGTGCTGGTTGACTGCGGTCAGGTTGTTTGCCACGTGCTGCAGCCCAATGTTCGCGACTATTACAACCTTGAAGAAATCTGGGGCGGCAAGGAGCTTTTCCTCAAGGCTCAGACGGAATGCGCTCCGCATCTGATGCCGCATCGTGCGCATAAGCCCGAGCAGAGCGCCGAATAATGCGAGTGCGCATTCTTGCCGTTGGTCAGCACATTGCCGATTGGGCGCAGGAAGCCGTGCGGGGGTACCTTGCTCGTTTTCCTCGCAGCTGGAGTGTGGATCTGAAGGAAATTCGCACGGAGCATCGCGCCGGACAAACGCCAGCGAAGCTGATGCAGCTTGAGGCTGAGCGCCTTCTTGCTGCGATCGAACCAGGTGATTTTGTAGTGGTGCTCGATGAGCACGGCAAAGATCTGACAACGGTCGATCTTGCGCGGCAAATGCATGCGTGGGGCGGCGAAGGCGATCGTGTGGTTTTCGTCATCGGCGGACCGGATGGCCTTGCACCCGAGGTGAAGGCTGCTGCGCGAGCGACAGTTCGTCTCTCGGCAATGACGCTGCCCCATGCATTAGCACGCGTGCTTCTTGCCGAGCAGCTCTACCGCGTCTGGTCAATTGAAGCCGGGCACCCTTACCACCGCGCCTGAGGAAGAGAT
>PPYE01320517.1_pt1 | contig 20572 bp, 17 predicted proteins | sample 1559881 | NCBI WGS metagenome assembly PPYE01 (sample SAMN08240022, study PRJNA423297) | Human gut metagenome, whole genome shotgun sequencing project.
GCATAAATAATATTCCAAAAACTACTATACAAAACAACAAAAAATTATCCTTTTTATAAAAACAAATAAGATTTAACGAAATTATTCCCAAAAAGCTTATAACTAAACCGTGTGAATTTGTAGCAGAAATAGAAAACTTGAATATAATTATAAAACAAGATACTATATAAGCGATTGAGATTGGTACAAAATAGTTGTTGACACTGCCAAGTTTTCTTCGAAATATTATAAATGAAATAACCGTTAGCACTGGCGCTAGAAAAGAATCCAAATCAAAACGTACAAATCCAGCTAACGCTGCCATTCCACATAAGAAAATAAATAACGTAGACAAAAAATTTTTATAAGTTTTTTGGTTTTTGATTAGCAAAGAAATTACAATAGCATATATACTTGCAACAACTGGTTTAATTGAAATTTTAATTGCTAAATTCTGCAAATTGAATAGTACTAGAATACCTAATGTAAACACAATAATTGATAGGATTATTACAAATACTTTTTTAATTTGTTCTTTTTTTATTACTATCCTCATATGCAAACCTCATTTCTCCTGATAATTATTTTTGCTTTAGCCTTAAGTCATCTATGCTTTTTTTAGCATAGTCAAGGCACCATTTAACGTCACTCCAATAAAGTATCATCACGAAAACAATACAAACCAAATATCCGACAACAGTAAAAATATTAAACGAATTAAAACTGTTATACAGTGCATACAGCACTGACAAAAAAGTGACAAAATAGAAGGAGCCGAGCTTAAAATCAATATAAAAATATCTATTTGCAATTAAAGTCCTCATCGTGAAAAATACAATATATGATACACCCGTAGATATCGCTGCTCCTTGACAACCTAATTTGGGTACTAATATTATATTACCAATGATATTGGTAATACATGAAACAAGGGTAATTATAATATGCGCACCACTCTTTTTCATAAATACAATCCCCCCTACGGTTGTTTCGGAGACAGTATACATTATTGGATTAAAAATGAGCATTGGCAGAATATAAGCAGCTTGTCTATACTTTTCACCTAGAAGCAATGCAAATACATCTTTACACAAGATTAAAGTTAACCCCATGCAGAACATTAACAAAGTGATTATTCTATTTCCTTTCTGATAGAACGATACATCGTTAGGATCTTTAGCATAATGTTCAACTGCCAACGGAGTCCATAAAGCATTAAACGAAGTTTGTACAATTGCAAAAATTCCGACCAAAGTATTTGTAGACGCATATATTCCAACTTCAGCGTAAGATCTCATTGACTGTAATGATATTTTGTCTACTGCTTGAAACATAGTCATCACTCCCATTGAAAAAATAAAAGGATATCCATATTTTAGTAATTCTTTCATTGGTAGTCGATACTCTTGATTCTTTTTTATCTTTCTGAAGTTCCAAAAATCTGATTGCGCAATAATACTTATAATAACTGGCACAATAGCAGCTGCAATAATTGCAATTATTAATATATTCAGATTATTCCCCTTTACATACATTAATAAGCCAACAGCTACAATTACATAAACTATTTTACTGATTATACTCAAAGCAGAATATAATCTACTTTTATATTCCAATCGAACAACCAATTGGCTAAACCTAAAAATAAGTTGAAAAAATGAATAAATACATAATTCTATTACTACAGTAGAACTAAATTCAAGGGTTATGATATTCAATGATGTTAGAGCTATCATGATACCTGACACTATCAAGCACACGATTACTGGCAAAAAAATACACTTTGAAAGCAAAAATCGTTTGTAATCAACTGAATCATGCTCATAATAATATCTTACAAGTGTTTGATCTAAACCAATACACATAATCATTACCATAATACCTGAATATGTCGTAAAAAGTGAAAACTGACCATATTCATTTGGATCAACCATTCTCGTAATAATAGGTGTAGTAAACACACCCAAAAGCATATTTAGAAATGTTCCCACTCCAATTGTTGCAAAATGTTTTAGATAATTATTCTTTTTCATTTAATTCCTCTTTATTTTTTGAATCACTCTGCTAAATAAAGTTACAGAAAAAAACCATTTGTACGGCATGAAATTTCGTACCATATCTTTTTTAATTCTTTTACACAAACTTCTATCGACTTCTCTGCAAATAGCATCTTCAAAAACTCTAGCTACCTCTTTCGAACGATTTTTAATTGTATAATTATCTAAAGCATACTTTCTTGCCGCTGCTTTTTGATGTATAAGTTCTGTTGGGTTTTCAATATACCATTTCATTACAGAAATAAGGTCATCTTTATCACATATTACCATTGGATAATAATATGCATCATTTCTACAATAATAATCCTTAATTCGAATCAGACGACCTATATCATTATTTACGGCTTCATTCATCGGCGGGAAATCTGAAGTAATAACTGGTAACCCGCACGACAAAGCTTCATACATAGTTAAACCTAAACCATCCAATCTAGTTGGATAAACATATATGTCTCCCATATAATATAACCCTGGCGCAGTAACAGTTTTTTCAATAATGTCAATATTATATTGTTCTAATTGTTCTTTATTATATTTACAAATCTTTTCAATAGGAATTTGTGTATGAATTACTAGATTCGCATCTTGATAACACTTTCCTTCAATGAAAGCCTCAATAAGTATGTCTGTTCCTTTTCTGTCGGACATTCCAACTGAATGGAAAAAAGTAATCTTATCATTCTCAGAATCTTTAGGCTTATACAACTCAGTATCTGTTCCCCATTTTATATAATACTTTTGTGGATGCTGTGACAATGCTTCCATATGTCTTTTTGTATTGCATATTACAAAATCATAAAGATTAAACCACTCTCTAGTTTCCTCTGTATAATAATCAACATATGCTCCTATTTTTATATTTGGAAAACATTTTTTTGTCTCTATTACTATTCTATAATCTCTCTGTTCATTAAATAAAATAGCATCAATATCATTGTCTTTAATCCATTTAAAAAAGATTCTCTTCGAAATAGTCGTATTTCTGTATCTGGAAAATCTAGTAACGTTTTTCCCACTCCAGCCCTTCGTATTTCCAGCAACTTCATTCTCTCCTCGAGCAAAAATAAAGACCTCATGCCCTTCTATTTCTAAAAGTTCTTTGTATATTTTACTCACATACCCGGCTCCTCTTTCGAGCCAAGTAGTAACTATTCCAATTTTCACTACTTACGTCCCCTTTACTTTTATATCTATCTAACACTTATCCTTTTGATGCATCTTGGTTCTAAATCTACAAAATATTCTCTCCTATCTCCAACCCTATCCGGTAAATTATCACCATCAATTTTTATAGTAAGTTCCTGTCTATAGAGTTCTTCATCTAAAGGCTCATCAAAGTCAATATAACAACCTATTTTACCATTGTGATACCAAGCCTTTACAATCGCATGTTGTTTTTCTTTTATATATTTTGTTGCATCAGATAAACTGGCAATCCAAACATCATCTTCATGACTTTTAATATACTCTAAATGCTGTTTTGCTTCACTCAATGTAATTGTCTGATATCCCTTATCAATATCATCATTAACATTATGCCACATTTCAATCAACCATTTATTATTGTCTATTGTGTAATTGACCCATGTTTCTCTCATTTTCGTTAAATCATCTGATTTATCTCGAATTCCCATACGTCTTAAGTTATACCAAGAACCAGCAGTTGTATTTTTAGCATCTTTATCGAATGATAATTCGTTATACCCCCTTGATCCTTGTGCAACAGAACAATATCCCGTTTCTTTTAACAATTTATATCCTTTTTGGCACATTTGATTTTCGGGACAAACAAACGCTATACATTTTTTACCAGTAATTTTCTCTATAAAAGCTTTCGAATCAACTATTTCATGCTTTAGCTTCTTTTCATTACTGGAAATTATTCTTCCCTCTTCCATGCGTATATGATTATATGAGTGATTAACGAGTTCTAATAAATCGTTTTTTTTCTTACTCCAGAACAACAAATGCGGTATTATATTTCTTACAGTTCCCGCCACAGTAATTGGCACATTATAAATTTTGCAATACTCATTTAAAACTTTTGCTGTAGAAAACACTCCATCATCTGACACAATTGTTACAATCCCTTTTTTATTCTTATATACTGGCATTATCTCCGCTTGAAGCATAATTGCCTCTGAAGGAATTACCAGGTTTTCCTTGATTTTGCAGGTACATAGTTTCTTTCGAAACGGAAGCATATACGCATACTGAATTGGTAAAAGGATTACTGATTTTACAATTTTTTTAGCAATTTTAACTATTTTCATTGATTCACCTCTTATTTATAGATTAAATTTGTAGTAAAAAACATTATCACGATAATGTACTACAATAATCTTTTTAAAATTGCATTGACATAATAGATAAGCCCATACCATATCTTCAGTACAGTGATTTTCTTAGTATCAACATTTTTTAAACGAGCTACTTTTTGTGAATTGAATTCTTCCGCCATTTGAAAATATGGAATTAGGCGTTGTTCCTTAAACTCATCTGAATTTTCAAGCAACTTAAAATACAACGGCACAAATCGTAAATAATTAACCATGCGATTTTTTATATATATATATCCCAGATACTCATAAATAATTAACGTTCGCATCAATCCTACAGTTCTTGAACTTCCACGCCAAATTCCATTGTCTACTTCAAAATAACTAGCCATTATATCATCTAAAAAATACACTTTCCCAATATGTGCAAAAACATATGTAATATAATTATCATTAAACAAAGGATTTTTATAACAATCCACATCTTGTTTAATCGATGAACTCCGAAACATAAATGAATCCGGATGAAAATATCCTTTCCACCAATATTTCGAAAAACTAATCTTACCACTTTTTTTAAATCCAGATTTCAATATTTCTTTTTTTCCATCTAAATGCACGTAACTAACATTATGTGCACAACACCCACAATCTACATTTCTTGGATCATCTAAAATATCAACCTGCTTTTGAAGTTTATAATCATCACAATAACAATCATCGCCATCAAGATACATAAAATATTCACCACGTACATGTTCTAATAATGATAAGCGATTAGCCGATGCTCTTTCACCAGATAAGTATTTTTTTCCAGTAACTCTTGGCTGAACAATCATCACTATTTGTTCTGGATAGCGTTCTTTCCATTTTTCAATTTTCTTAACGGTCCCATCTGTTGAGCCGTCATCCCCAACAACAACTTCATATTTGAAATTCACTTCTTGATTAAAAATATTTGTCATTGCTCGATCAACAAATTCTTCTTGATTATAAAATGTAACTAATATACTAAGTTTAATCATGACAGCTTACCTCTAAATAAAATCTTGATTTTTTTCAGCATTGTTTGAGGTCGCAAAATCCAAAACATAATAATTGTATCTATATTTTTTAATAAAACCTTTATTTTCTGTTTCTTATCTTTTGCTATACTCATTTCATATCGAAACTTCTCTGTCCTATATCTCCATTTTGTTTTAAACGGAGAGAAAATATGCGGTCGTGATAATAGCTCGTTTTTAACATAATTTGTTAAATCCAAGTAATACTGTTGTCTTTTATTGGAAAACAATTCGTTATTGGCAGAAATACCAACATCGGCTCTATGATTTACGATAATCCAGTCCACAGCTGCGATAGGAACCCGATTAATAATGATACGCTTTTCCATTGGTGGATCTTCCAATAACCGATAAGTCTCATCATAAAATCCATATTGATCAAAGAATGAATGCCTAAAGCACAATGCCTGAGTTACCAACGGAAATAGCCCTTCTTTACCGCATTTATCAAAATAAGCTTTTGGTTCTAACTGAAATATTGACAGCAAAGCATTATTAGTTTTTTGAACCTGTTCTTTAAATATAGGATTCATATCGGCATCACATTCGCATGTTTTTCCAGTAACTATCATTATTTCGGGATTAGCTTTTAAATATTCAATCTGAGTTGTAAAAACATATTTATCATGATAGGTATCGTCACCAGCAATTATTTTTATAAACTTTCCTGTTGAGTTTCTAATTCCTTTGTTAATGTTTTTAACTGTCCCTACATTGATTTCATCATGAAGTAACTTATAACATTTCAGATTTTCTCCCCTTTTCATTTCTATATACTGACGTATTTCGCAATCAGGAAAGTTAGGAGACCCATCATCTGCAACAACTATTTCAATCGCAGGATAATCTTGCTTAAGAATAGAATCAATTGTTTCATATATATATTGAAATTGTTTATACGTAATTATTACTACCGATAACAAATTATCCTGCATATTATTTAGCCCCATTTCATATAAAATCGTTAATTGTATCAATCACAAACTGTATTTCTTCTTCAGTCATTCCATAATACATTGGAATACTAAGTTCTGTAGCACTAATCTCTTCAGCAATTGGAAAATCGCCTTTCTTGTAACCAAGATTTTTATAGCATTCCTGAAGATGCATTGGAATTGGATAATGCTTATTAGTTCCAATTCCTCGATCATTCAAATATTTTTCAAGTTCTGCTCTTCTCTTGCAGCGAATACCGAAAATATGCCAAACAGGAACCATATCCTCTGGCACATAAGGGAGAATTACTTCTGGATTATTAATGCCTGCTAAATATTTATCAGCAATTCTTCTTCTCTCAACATTAATTCTTTCGAGATGAGGAAGTTTTGCTGCCAAAAATGCCGCTTGCATTTCATCAAGTCTCGAGTTATTACCCTGATAAATATGATGATACTTATAATCCGAACCATAGTTTCCAAGAGCTCGAATCATATCTGCAATCTCTTTGTTATTAGTAACTGTTGCGCCAGCATCACCAAGAGCACCAAGGTTTTTTCCTGGATAGAAGCTAAAGCCAGCCGCATCACCAAATGACCCAATCACTTTTCCTTTATATGTCGCACCATGTGCCTGAGCACAGTCTTCAACTACATAAAGACCATATTTTTTTGCAATCTTCATAATAGAATCCATATTACATGCCTGACCATAGAGATGAACCGGCATGATTGCTTTTGTTTTATCTGTAATCGTTGCTTCAATAAGCTCAGGATTAATGTTGAAAGTTTTAATATCTGGTTCAACAAATACTGGTCTTGCTCCAACATAAGTTACTGCAAGCGCTGTTGCAATATATGTATTAGAAGGAACAATTACCTCATCACCTGTTCCTACTCCAAGTGCTTTAAGTGCCAGCATTAACGCATCAAGTCCGTTACCTACTCCAACACAATATTTACTATCACAATATTCAGCAAATGCTTTTTCAAATTCCTCATCTTCAACGCCTTCGATATACCAAGATCTTGCATATACACGATCAAAAGCTTCTCTCAAATCTTTATCTAATTCATGCTCCATAGGGCGAAAACTAACAAAAGGTATTTTCATATTATTTATGCTCCTTTAAATAATTCTTAAACTCATCATAATCTCTGATATAGTCTTCAACTTCATAATACTCAGATACTGCAACACATAAAACTGAATCTTTCTGTAACCAAAGCATTTCTCTCCATGTTGGTCTTTCTATAACAACACCAATTGAAGGATCACTTAACTCAATTTCTTCTCGTCCCAATTCATTTTCGAGAACCAGTTGTATCCGTCCATACGGACAGAATAAAAGTTGCTTCAATTCTTTATGAGCATGAAACCCTCTTCTTACCCCCTCTGGTACTTTAGAAATGTAATACTGTCTTTTAATTTCAAAATCAATATCGTGATTAGCCTCATAAAAAGACAACTCACCAGCTCCCACCGTTGGAATTGTTTTAATGTGAATTATCTTACAGCCAGCAACAGTCTTACGATCATCAAGAACATCACCCTTTAATACTGAATACCATTTCAAATTGCTTTCATCAGCATATCGCTCTAAAATATTATCAGATATATCAATAGCTTCATGAAAATTGTGTTTATCATAAAATCTTACTGCTCGATAGTTTTTTCTTGACACACACCAATAAACACTCTCGAGTCCATATTCTGAAAAAGCCTTTTCTATTATTGCTGTCATTCCAAACCAGGAATAACCATGTCCCATTGCTGATTTCCTTACTGTTATTGCAAATTCAGCACTTAAGTTTTCTCTATCAATGTGTTTCAAACTTACAGTTCCCATATACTCGTCTTCATCTGATGCAACGGCTAAGTTTACGTTATCTCTAAATTCCTGGCTATTTTTGATAAATTCTTCGCAATCCCTAATCGTCTTCGAAGCAAAATTAGTGTGCAAATCATGGACTACACTTTCATCATGCATCCATTCTAGCATTAAAGAAGCATCCTTTAATTCTAATTTTCTTAAATACATATTATTATATTTCCCTTTCTATATACTCAATCAATACATTTACAAGTCTTTTATAATCATATTCTTGAGCAACATTTCTAGAGTTCTTGCAATACATTTGATACTGCTCACAATCCATTTTGGAAAAATCTACAATAACATCTGCGACTTTCTCTGGATTATTTTCGACAGAAATACCAGCCTTCTTCCCCTCGACCAAATCATAAGCAGGTTTTATCATAGAAAGAACCGGTCTTCCACTTGCGAAATACATGAATAATTTATTGGGACTTACTCCATATCTTAAAAGTGCCGTATTAGCAAAAGTAAAAATATTTAAATCTCCTCTTGAAAGAAGATTCATTGCAAATCTCTTATCTAGCGCACCTTTAAATCTAATGTTTGAAAGTCCATAATCTTTTACCATCTGCTTTAACCGGGCTTCTTGATTGCCATAACCATAAATTAAAATGATAACATCCGTGACTGCCCTTTCTTGAAGAACTCTTGCTGTTTCGACCAAAACATCCAATCCATTAAATGCACTTATAGATCCAAGATAAATAACTTTAAACTTCTCAGAATCTAAATCAGGATCATCTAAAACAAATTCGTTCTTTTGTTTATCAACTGTATCAAGATCTATTCCATTATTCAAATAACCAATATTCGTAGTATCTACATCCCCACCAGTCTCAATACTCCAACCTTTGTCGATAATGTAGTCCTTTCCTCCTTGGAAGGAAAAAATAATACCATCTGCTTCCCGATACGATTTATGCTCCATACTGTAGAGAAGTTTTGTAACAAGAGAATTCTTATTCATATACCCCATGTCTACAAAGCCCTCAGGCCATAAATCTAGAATGTCATAAATCACTTTGGTTCCATATTTCTTTTTCCATCTTAAAAAAACATTCCCAAACAAACCTGCAAAATCACTGACAATAACGTCTGGTTTCGGTAACTTATTACGGTACTTCCACAAACGATATTGAAACTGAAGTGCTACCAATACCCTCTCATAACTTCGTCCATAATTTGACGTCCTAATCATATAACCTTTTGCTTCATCAGTTTCTATGTATCGAAAAGGCTCATTCGTTTTTATTGCATTGTCTTTTGTCTTGTTGTATGAACTCCCACTAATAATATACGCATCATATCCCCTTGCATTCAGTTGCGCACAGAGATTTGTTTGGCGAGACTTTACTGCATCTGGAAAATTATATTCATTTACAATCCATACTACCTTTTTCTTCATTTATGTTCTCGCCTCTTTCAAATTTACTGGATAGATTTACACATTTATTCTGAGGATTGTCGAAGATTTCTTCATTTTCTAGAACGATCGGCTCAACATCAACATCACGAAGAAAAATATACGGTTTCTCATAATGATGATACTGGTCACGCTCTACACGATCAGCATTACCATCCTCCATAATCTTAATTGTATCTTCGATAAGATCAAATCCAACATGTGCCAGAACACCAGCGTAAGCCATATGCCGAATGTTAACCTCTGTAACCTTCATGTTCCCATCTTTATCCTCTTTCAAATCAAAAGAAAGAATACCATGTGCAGGCACGCCAAGTTCTTTTTCTAAATACTTAATACAGTTATCACAGAACTCATTTATCTTGTCCTCATTAAGAAAACGACCAAAATGAGTATTTCCTGTTACATGAGATGGTGCGGTATTTGCCATGACATATTCTGCACATTCCAAAGCAGCACCTTTTACATACTCACCATTATAATAAAGCATCTCATTTGCCAGATGTCGTCCAGTCAAGAACTCACTTACTGTAAACTCAGGAATCTTTGAATTAATAAATAACCAACTCTTATAACTACTGATATCATCCAGTCTCAATGAACCAAGCCCTCCTGTCCCCTCTGTTGCGCGAATCCAACAAGGAAATCCTATCTCATTTTCAACATCTTCAAATCTCGGATTTTCTTGAGTAACTTTAATAGTCTTTGGAATATAATCAGTACCCTTAAGAAGGTCTGCCATAATTGATTTATCTCTTAATGATTCAGACAGGAGCTTGCACCCCATAAATACAGAACAAGGGAATTTCCCATTCTTTTCATAGTATTTCCCCCATTCAACAATTTCCGCCTCTGGCTGAACAAATGCATAATCTATTTCTTTCTCATCCACAAGTTTCTCAATCCAAGGAAAGTACTCTACATCATTACAACGTGGACAAATATAATACTCATCTACAAGCTTCTTGCCATCTCGCATTGTCATAAAGAATCCTATAGCTTTTTTATCTACGTCACATCCAATAATTTTATAATCCGGATGATTTTCTCTAATAATTGTGGTAATGGAACGCGGTGTTAACCCGCCAATACCAGTTACTAAAATTGTTTTACTCATATCTTTATTCCCCTTCATTTATTTCACAAAGAACATTTACAATCCTCTGCATATCTTCTTCGTTATACCTATGATCACAAATCAAGGAAAGTTCTATATCATATAGATTCGATTTGCATTCTATATCAGGCTTTGGCCAATGCACCGGACAATAAATTTCATTATCAATTAGTTTTTTTCTAATTACATCTCTCTTTCCATTTTGAATTATCACCGGCACAAACAATGGACAATCCATTTCTTCTATTGGAAACAAAAACTGTATATCTGTATGACTCTTCAACCCACGATATAGTATCTCTGCATTTTTTATTCGTTGAAACCTATGGGTTTCATAATCTACATGGTTCAAATATTTTAATGAATCTTCATCTATTGATAATTTCGAATAATGATCAGCTAACCATTCATTTGATTCAGAAAACATTTGTAAGTATTCTTGCTTAGAAACGTTGTTTTTTCCCTCCAAATACCTTCTCTTTAACTCCATTGCTGCTTTCTTCTTTGTTAAAAACATTTCCTCTGGTTGTTCATATGGAATATATTTCAACTTATTGACTCTAGATAGAGAAATTCCTCCACACAGTACAGGTTCCCATTTTCTTAAAGAGGCAATTAAATAATGGCTTTCATCATGATAGTTTTTTTCTGAAAAAAGACTATGGGTTATATCTTCTATCACAATCCCTCCTCGTTCCAGAAAACATCTAATATCTGGGAAATCTACACTAAATCCAAAATAATTACACCATAATATGCAATCTGAATCTTGAAAAACATTTAATTCTACCTTCAAACCTTTATCATAGTATACTGGATAAAATTCTATCTCAACTTTTGCATTACGAAAAGGCTCTATCATCGAGTCGCAACAGTATGAAGGTAGCAACACTTTGTGAATAGATATGTTATTTAAGATAGTTTCTATTGCGGTACGACCTGAAAAAACATAGGCGTAATCATCTACTCCAATTGGAAGCAGAATCCCTTTTCCTTTTTCCTGACCAATGTAGTGAAATTCGCTTCCAATTTCCATAGTTTCATCCTTTCAAGGGTTTTCTATCAATTTATATTTATTTTTCAAATCTATCCTCATCCGAACTAATAGTTAAAAGAGAATAATAATCTTCAAAATTACCCCAAATCTCTTTATTCGGTTGATTTTCCATATGCCATTTAAGTTGTTTGAGATAATCAGTCCAAGTATAATTTGGAGAATAACCTAGCACCTTCTTAGTCTTCTCGATATCTAATACATATTGTGTACAATCAGCTTTTTCTGGATAATATACGACATTAGATTTGTGACCTTCTTTACCAAATACATCCCTAATAGCAAGTACCCTTTCTTCTAAAGATGCACCCCCATTTCCAACATTATATATTCCTGACGCTGACTTTGACTCTACCGCCTTTTGGACAATCTGGAGAAAATCTTCAATACACACACTTTCAAGCACACGTTTACAATCACCCCAAATTTCAAGTGTTTCACCACGCTTTGCTTTTTCTATCCAAACACGCTCAAGTTTAATTCTTTTTTTACCATTGATCAAAATATATGGCTTTGGATGATATTGGAAAACACCCGGCAATCTTAAAATAATACTCTGAATACCATATGTATTTTCATAATAATGAATAATATCTATCGCAGCATTCTTACACGTTACGTATATGGAATGATCCCCTTCATATACAGTTTTTCTTTCAGCATCAGCAGAAATAGGTTCTGGTGATCCAAAAAGATAATGTGTATCATAAACAGACTGCGGAAAAATAAGTTTTTTACATCCAACTTTGCGCATATAATCTAAAACATTAATAGTACCTTTTATAATTGTATCCGAGTACAAAGCGTTAGAATCTCTTTCTTTCATCATTGCTGGCAAGCATCCTGCAAAGTTGATTACACACTCTACATTTTCCTGTGGCAAAACATTAAAAGTATTTATATCGGAAATTTCGATATGGTTAAAATCTATACCTAACTTTTCAAATAAATCCTTCCCTCTTGAACTATGACCAATAGCCAGAACATCATAACCTTGTTCTTTTAGATGCCTGCAAATTGGCAAACCAAGCGTACCTGTTGCCCCTAAAACTATAATCTTTCCCATTATTGTTCTTCTCCTTATTAGTCAAAACTTGGACGTCTAACATCCCTATAAATAAAATAGTTATTATTGAACCCATCATTATGAACGATCGGTTTCAATTCTTCCGAAGCTCGATGCTTTTTATAGCACCATTCATATTTTTCACACTCATCAAAAATGTGTTTAAGTTGTGAAGTCTGTTCTGTTACAAACAAAACCCCTGAACACATATTTAATAGTGTAGCTTTGTCTATTGCCTCAAACTGACTTAATGCAATGTTAATAGCACCTTTTATATATGAATAACCTGTGCTAAGTTCTGTTAATGGAAAAGCAATGTGATCCCCACCTGGTCTTGCATTAAATTCAATTAAATATATGTTTCCATCTTTTATTTTTATTTCTGTATGACAAGGCCCATTTAATAAACCAATGGCAGATAAAGCTCTATCTAATATAGCTTCAATATTTAAACGATCTTCGTTTGAAATATTAGCAGGCTGATGATGAGCCAACTCAACACAATGTGGTGGCCCAGAAGTTATTTTTTCTGTTATCTGTACTATATAATTTTTCCCCTCGTATGAAAGACTCTCAACTGAGCATTCCACACCGCCGTCAATAAACTCTTCTACAATAAACGGCAATACACCTCCAGCATCTTTCATTGCATAATCAAAGGCTCTTTCTATCTCATCTTCTTTACGAATGACTGTAATTCCCCTTTTTCCTCCTTTAGATGTTGGTTTTAAGATAATCGGATAGTCAAAATGTAAATTTATTATCTCATTTATAGACTCAACCTCCGCAAAACGTGGGTGATTCAAACCTTTAACATTATTTGTCACCGTTCTATTTCTATATTTATCTGTAATAACTTCGGCAACACCCAGCGGGATACCAACCAATCCTAATGCATCTGAAACATATGCTGCTACAGCTATCGTTAACTCTGTTGTTGCTACAACACCGTCAATGTTTTCTTTTTTACATATTTCTAATACTTGCTCACGTTCTAAAATATTCACAGAATGTATATAATCAAATAATACTGGTGAAACAATTCCACTCTCCAATGAAAAACAATGAGTTTCTATATCCATTTCGCGAGCATTTTGTGCAAATATTCCAGCCATTCTTCCGCCACCAATTATTGCTAATTTTTTTTTCATTACTCTTCTCCTTGTTTCTTCCGGATCTCATCCAGTCTACCAACTACTACTGTATTTCCAACTAAAATGTCCGATCGCTTAACAACTTTGAGAACTGTTTGATAAATAATTTTTATATCCAATATGAACGAACACTCCCTTACATATGTTAAATCATATTGAAAACGCTCTTCCCAGCTTGCAATCATATTTCTACCATTGACTTGGGCCAAACCTGTTAAACCTGGTCTCACATCATGTCTATGTCTCTCTTCATCAGAATAATATGGTAAATACTCTGGCAGTAGAGGTCTAGGACCTACAATCGACATGTCTCCAAGCAAAATATTGAAAAGTTCCGGTAATTCATCTAAACTTGTAGATCTCAATATTCTTCCATATTTGTTCAATCGTTCCTCATTTGGTAAAAGATTTCCATTTTTATCCTTCGCATTACTCATTGTTCTGAATTTAATAAGTTTAAAACTTTTCTCTTTGTATCCTGGACGGTTTTGAAAGAAAAATGGATTTCCTTTCATCTCTATAGCTCCCAAAACAATAAGAATCACAAGCAATGGTGAAAGTACAATTATTGTACATAAACTCAAAGTAAAATCAATTAATCGTTTTATACATTTAACATACATAATTAAACCTCTATTTTATCTTATAGCACTTACTCAAAACAAGCTCTGATAACTTCAATAATCCTATCCTGCTCTTCTACAGCCATCTTGTTATCAGATGGCAAACAAACTCCTCTATCAAAAACATCCGCTCCCACATCCTTTATACCTCCTGATATATATGCATTTGTCTTGGCTCTGCCAGAACCACTCACAGTCACAAACTCATGCATTCTGTACATTGGCTGCATATGCATTGGTTTCCAAATTGGTCTTCCTTCTGCATTAATGCTTGTGATTGCATCCAAGATCTCTGAAGGACAACTCTTTCCAACTTCTGCTGTGTATAGTGCTTCTGTTTCACTTCTCACCTGTTTGCACATCGCATCTTCATCGATCAATAAGCAACTTAACCAATAGTTTGGAACAGCTTTTGTCTCATCAAATGGATTCATCTTGACTGGAAGGTCTTTTAATCCTTCTTTATATCTCTCGTAAATTGCCTTTTTCTGTGCAATGTGATCGAATAAATGATCATACTGATCTCTAATAACACCTGCAATTACATTACTCATACGATAGTTGTAACCAACTTCCTCGTTCTGGTACCAAGCTGCATTTTCTCTTGCTTGAGTAGACCATTTACGTGCCTGATTTGCATCTTCAAGAGAGTTTGTCAGCAAACATCCCCCTGCAGAACCTGTGATAATTTTGTTTCCGTTATAGGATACTGCTGCGTAGTCTCCATAAGCACCACACTGAACTCCATCCCATGTTGCGCCCATAGCTTCTGCGGCATCTTCTACCAAAAGAGCTCCATGCTTTTCACAAATCTCTTTAATTTTCTTTACATTTCCTGGAAATCCATATAATTCGGCATAAACAACCAACTTTACCTCTGGATACATTTCAAACGCTTTTTCTAAGGCAATTGGATCCATTCCCCAAGAATCGTACTCCGTATCAATAAACACCGGAATGCCACCTTCATAAACAACGGGATTCAAAGTAGCATTAAATGTCATGTCTGTACAAAAAACACGCTTGTTATTCAGAGCACCACCTCCAACAGGGGGTTTGCCATATAATTTCTCACCTGCCAATTTCATACACAAATGAAGTGCCGCTGTACCACAAGATAATGCAACAGCATATTGAGTTCCAGATGTTTCTGCCGCAATTTTTTCAACCATATTAATATTCGCACCAACTGTAGACATCCAATTCGTCTCGTAAGCTTCCATTACATATCTCATAGACTCTGGATACATCGATGGTGAAGAAAGCCACACCTTATTCCCAAACTTTTCAAATCTTCCATTGTTAGCAAAAGCCATTTTAATACTCCTTACGCCTCTTTATTTCCTTTAAATACAGATCTGCACCATCACTGATGCAGGCTGTTCTTTCCACCCAGCAGTCTTTCATACACTTCGCCTTTTTTCTCGCTGCCGTGTTCCCCCGCCGGATGATACGTTGTTACAATCTCAGAAACCTTGTCTCTGATATGTTCGTCATTTGCATACGCCATTTCCATCAGAGACTGAAGGTGCTTCAGAAAACCTTCCACCTCGAAAGGAATCGGGCATCCGATATGGATCAAATCATTCGGAGTTTTCTTCAGCCCCTCTTCTGCCATCAGCTTTTCTTCATAAAGTTTCTCTCCCGGTCTCAATCCGGTGTATTCTATCTTAATGTCAATATCCGGTTTTAGTCCTGACAACTTGATCAGGTTTCTCGCCAGTGTATCGATCTTGACCGGACTTCCCATGTCCAAAACAAAAATCTCTCCACCCTTTGCATAAGTGCCGGCCTGTAATACCAGGCTGACTGCTTCCGGAATCGTCATAAAGTAGCGGATGATATCCGGATGCGTAACCGTCACCGGTCCGCCTGATGCAATCTGTTTTTTAAACAATGGGATGACAGAACCATTACTTCCAAGTACATTTCCAAACCGAACTGCCACAAATTCTGTCTTGATATCTTCCGAAAAGACATGTTTTTTCACCATAGCTCCGTCTTCATCATCTGCATGTGCATAGAGAATCGGCAGTCTTTCCGGTGTCTTCTCTTTGATCATACGATCAAAGGACTGTACGATCATCTCACAGAGACGCTTGCTGGCGCCCATGATATTCGTCGGATTCACCGCTTTATCTGTACTAATCAGAACAAATCTCTGACAGCCGTTCATCATTGCCGCATAAGCTGTCTTGTAAGTACCGATCGCATTATTCTTAATAGACTCACATGGACTGTCCTCCATCAGCGGAACATGCTTATGTGCTGCTGCATGATAGACGATGTCCGGACGATAAGTCTCAAATACCGCATTGATCCTTCTCGAGTCTCGGATAGATCCGATCAATACAACCAGATCAAGTTCAGGATACTTTTTCTTTAACTCTTGCTGTATATCATATGCATTGTTCTCATAAATATCAAAGATGATCAACTGTTTCGGATGATATTCTGCGATCAGACGGCAAAGACCTGAACCGATACTTCCGCCTCCACCTGTTACCATGACCTTTTTGTCTTGGATAAAGGCATTGATCTCCTGCATATTGACTTTGATCGGATCACGTCCCAGAAGATCCTCCACTGCTACGTCTTTCAGCGCACTGACACGCACCTCACCGGTCAGGAACTGATAGATTCCCGGCAAGTTCTTCATCTCACACCCGGTCTCTTTACAGATGTTCAGGATATCCCGCTTCTCCTGCGCTGTCGCACTCGGAATTGCCACAACGATCTTCTCAATCTTGAATCGTTCGACACAGGAAAGGATATCATCTCTTCCCCCGACCACAGGAACTCCTTCGATATATCTGCCCCATTTATTCGGGTTATCATCAATAATACAACATACGACATCCTCCAGCTCTTTGGCTGTTTTGATATCACGCAAGATCATCTGACCGGCCTTGCCCGCACCGATCAGAAGTACCTTCTTCGCCTTCGCGATCTCCTCTGCCTTTCTCTGCCGGCTTCTCTCAAGCAGTACAAACCGATAAGAAAAACGCACTCCCAGCGTCAGCACAAACTGAATCATAATTCCGAATACATAATAAGAAAGTGGCATTCTTCCGAAAAATACATTCATTCCCACACAGTGGATCACAAATGTAATTCCGGTTGCCACAACCGTCCTAAGCAACTCGCTGTAGCTTGCAAATCTCCAGATACTATTATAGAGACGCATCTTTCTGAACACAAAGATTGAAATCACAGCGTAAATTAAAATAAACTTAAAATACAAATTCAAATACTCTTTCGGTATCATCGTATAACGGCAATCAAACCGGAACCATAATGCCATAAAAAAAGCAAGTATCATAGCAATAGCGTCATAAACTGTCAACCCTATTGATACAACTTGCCAGTGTTCCATCCTGTTTTTAAAAGCATGTACTCTCTTCTTCCCCTTCATCTTTTTTCATCCTATTCCTTTTCCCTAAATATTTCTCCTATTTATCCTACTACAGATCCGGACATTTTTCAACAAAATTGTTGATTGCTCCCTATTTTGTGCAGATTTTGAAGATTTATGTCATTTTATTTTACCCCCCCCCACACATTTTTGTCAATATCCGCGCCTGGTGAAAAGACTGAAGGGGATGCCAGCCGTTACTGTTCAGAGGTTAACTGGACTTAAGAAAACCGATGGTGTAGACTGATAACAGTCAAAGCCATCGATTTTCTTTATCCAAATATCTTGGACACTCTGTCAAATATATTTGCCGATTCTTCCAAGCGCATCAAAACAAGCATGCTCATGCATTGGCAGAAATAATCGATACTTTCGAAACCCCTAAATGTCACGGCCTGCGCCTGTTTCCGCTTATAATTCCTCAGAAGCCGTTCGGCTTCGTTATTCGTGGCAGGTACTCTGGAGTTATGCAAGAACAGCAGATAATTCTGCATGTATTTCTCCATTCTCAAAAATAAATTATACCCGTCTCTATAATAATCATTTGCCGGAATGTCCCTGTATTCCTTTCTGGCGGTTTCCAGTATCTTCTGATATCTTTTTTCAAATTCGGAAACCTTTTTCAGATCCGGCTCCTGGGGCGGCTGGAAGCCTTTTCGGAAATGGATCATTTCCTGTACCAGTGAACGCATTTCTTTGTTCCAAGTGCGCTCCGGTTCGTTATCTATACTGTCTTTCAGATAACGCAGTACATGAGCAAGACATTCCTGATGATTTGCTCCATAATGATAAAAGGTAAGATCATGGTCATGGACCAGAATTCCCTGATAATCCTCCGTGACAGTACCTTTTACCCCTTCATGCCCTTTTTTCTCACGTGCAAAGTATAGGGCTTTTCCGTCCGGTGTCACACAGACATATACCTGACAGTTCTTTCCGTTTTCCCTTGCATTTGTACAGTCTGTATGCATGACAGGGGAAAGCAGCATCTCTGCGTAGGCAGTTCTGCGTTCAGACTCTGTTTTTAAAGCAAACTCCCTGCTGAGTTTACTTATCATTCCTTTCGAAATATTCAGTTTTCCACCTGTTAAATCCGACAGGAATTTTCTGCTCTTATCAATGGAAGTACAGCAGTCATTATTTAAAAGAAACAGAAACGCCCGGATGCTGCCATCATAATTCACATCATCAATCACGCCATCCGGAAATGCAGCATGTACACGTTCTCCCGTCTGACTGTTATAATAAACATCTGCATGGTATTCCGTTACATCCAGAACCATACGGACCCTTACCAGTTGTTTTATGATTGTCCTTGCAGTCTTTTTAAAAGCACAGTCTTTAAGGACTTCTTCTGGCGGTGGAAGAAGGATTGCCGGCCGCGTAGGTTCCTGTTTCTTTCGGCTGTGCCCCTTATGACCGGGCTGTCCTCCCGGTTTCCTGCCCGTTTTTTCTCTGCTGTTTGTAATCTTTTTTCGGCGGAGGACCTTTGAAGAAAGAATAGAAGAATTTTCATAATCCCGGTTGATTTGTGCGCGAAGTTTCAAGTTTTTTCCCTGTTCTTCTTCCAGCCTGGCTGCTGTTTTATAAAACTGAAGGCGGAGCTCTTTTACTTTATCTAAAGCATCATCTCTTTGTTTTTGGGCAAAAAGGACACGCTTCTCCATCTCCTTTAGCTTCCGTTCGGCTTTTTTCTGCATCGCTTCAAACTCCAGGAGCATATCCTCCAATACCTGGAACCAGTAATTACGGACACGGATAGTTTCTTTATGCGCTTCCGCTAGTTCTGTCTGCAGTTCCAGAATTTTATGTTCATAGTCTCTGCAATCCTTCTGGTGGAGTTCTTTCAGTTTGACATATCTCTCACCGGATTCCAGCTCTTTATTCCTTGTCTGTGCGGCTTTTAGCCGGCACATGAGTGTGATGTAATCATAAGTATCAGGCATACGTTTTCCTCCGGCACAGTTGTCATTAAACGCCACTGATAATGTCTGTGATCTTTGAAATATGATCTTCCAGATATTCAATCATTTCCTTTTGTTTTTGGATAAATTCCTCTTGTATCTCAATCTGTTTGAGGTAACCAGCGAGAAGTTTATCACGTTTTTTCAATTCTTCTTTTAAATCGATGTCCATAAGAAAACCTCTCTTTCTTATGAAAGAGTATAACAAAAACATAGAAAAAAAGCGAATTTCCCAAAATCGTTCTTTCGTCAATCTGACTGTGGATAAGTATTCGTTTTGCGATTGAAAAAGCATTGATATCAGCCATGAAACTTCGAAAACGGGCTCTGGAATCCAGAATCTGGTGTATAACTTTGCCAAAAAAGAACGGCAGGAAAAACTATAAACACAGTTTTTCCTGCCCAAAATGAATATCCACAAAATAAAAAAATAAATTTCGTTATTTTTTACAATGACTTATGCATACCTCTGAACAGTAACTCCGTAGATTCTTCTACTTCACAATATCTCCTAATTCTAAATATTAAAATCTTTTTCTGTCAGAATAATTCTGTCTGCATC
>PPYE01275592.1_pt1 | contig 20558 bp, 14 predicted proteins | sample 1559881 | NCBI WGS metagenome assembly PPYE01 (sample SAMN08240022, study PRJNA423297) | Human gut metagenome, whole genome shotgun sequencing project.
TTCCCGGTGCAACGGCAGAAGTTGTCCTGCCGTTCGCATCGCCCTTGGCAGGCATGGAAAGGTTGGGGGAGAGGCCTATGGTATTATAGACCTTGTTCTTCTCTTGTCGGTTCATCTTGTCATAGCTGCCGTAGTGGTGATACTCGGCGCCTATGCTTTTCGAGCTGTAGTCCGCACCGTTCTCCAAACCGCTGAAAGAGAACGTCCCTGTCGAGAGGCGGTTCTTTCCCGCATCCGCTTCGCTTGCCATGACCGCGCCATTGAGGTCGCTGTTCTTTTCGACGTAGATGTCGAAGCCGCCTTTTCCAGCGAAGATACCGGACTGGCCTCTGGCGCTTCTATAGTGGGAGTCGATCGTTCCTCTGCCCGCCGAAAGGCCGAATGTGGGCTTGGAGAATTTTCCCGCGCGAATATCCCACGAGAGATCGAAGCCTGCCGATGTGTTCTTCTCCTCGTAGGTTTCTTTTTCCTGCAAGGTCTCGATGTTGAGATTGCCGCCGATCTTGGCCGTGACCTTGTTGCCTTGCACTGTGCTGCCGAGGATGTTCGTATCCTTGCCACTTTCGATCTGCAGGGCGTCTTTGGCAGCGATCTCTGTCGGGGTGTAGGTCGAGGCATTTTCCTTGCTGTTTCCCTGTGCTTTGCTTGCACTTAGGCTGAGGCCTGAGAGGCCTTGCGGGCTGAAGGAGACGCCGATGCCGGCGGAGCTTGCTTCGTTCTCGCCCGTCGTGCGATTGCTGTTTTCTCCAGCGAGCAGCTCTATGTTTTGCTTTGCTGCAAGGGCGACGTTCTTTCCTTCGACTTTGGATCCTTGCATGGCAAGATCGCGCTCTGTTGCAGTGATGTCTGCTTTTTCCCCTGCAGCGATTTTGCTGCCGGCATATTCCCGTGTGACGCTCTCGGTGCGGCTGTAGGATTTGCTCGTGCCAAGGCTGAGGTTCAAGGAGAAGCCTGCGGCATCTTTCAGCGGGTTTTGTCCCTTGCCGAAGTTTTCATGGATGAGGCGGCCTGCCTTCCATGCGTAGACGGCTTTCAGGCGGTCGTCCTGCACTTCGCCCATGCGCTGCAAAGGTGAGGCGATCTCCTGTCCGAGGCTCAAGAGTCCATGCCCGAGGCTGACGGTCAGTCCCGTCGTTCGGCTCTCCTGCGTCAAGACATCGCGGTAGATGTTTTCCCTGCCGTCGATCTGCGTCTCCTTTGCCGTGATGCTTGCATTTTTTCCTGCGAGGATGCTGGCCGATGTGAGGTGTGCGGTATCTCCGGCTGTGATCTTGACGTCGCCTGCAAAGCCTGCGATGTTCGTTCCCGCCTGTGTAAGGGCGGAGCTGTCGCGATCGCTCTTGACCTGCTGCGTGCCGATGGTGAAGCCGAGTCCGCCGGAGGAGAAGATGCCGGAAGTCTTTTCTTCCTTGAAGCTGTCCGTATGGGCGTAGTTCTCTTCCGATGCCGCAGTGAACTTTCTTCCTGCAGCGATATTCGTGGTATTGTCCGCGAGGACGTTTGCCGCCTGCAGCATTACGTCTTGTTTGGCGGCGAGGTTGACATCTTTTCCTGTGACCAGCGTGCCGCGCGCCTCGTCCGCCGCATTGTCGATGCGGATGGTTGTCCGGGTGCTCGACAGGAAGCCGCTTGCCGTATGGCGATGACCGTAGTGATCTTCGGCAGATTCGCGTCCTGCGGTGAGGGTGATGTCCTTTCCGGCGGCGAGGGACGTCGTGCCTTCCGTGCTGGCGATGGCAGCGGCTCTTGCTTTCAGATCGTTTCCGGCAGCTATGGAGATGTTTCCATCGGCGCGAATCTCCGTGCCGAGTTCCGTGCCGCGCTTGGTGCGCAGATAGTTCTCTGCATTCTCCGTCATGTCTTTTTGGCTTTTGAGCTTCTTTGTGTCAAGCGTGATGTTTTCTCCCGCTGAGAGGAGGACGCTGCCATTCTTGCCAAGCGCGGAGAGCGTTGCGCCGACAAGATCGATGTTCTTTCCTGCGCTGGCGACGAGGACGCCATCCGCGCCCTTGACGGCGATGCCTGCCGTCGTGTTCAGTACGTCTTGGTTCGCTAGATGCTCGCTCGTGCTCTTTGCCGCTATATTGCCCTTGGCCTCCAACACGACAGACTTCTCGCCGAGAACCGAGCCTTGGATGCGGATGTCTTTTTCCGACTGTAACGCGATGTTCTTGCCGAGGACAAGCCCCGAGCTTTCCATATCTCCCGCTTTGGCGATGATGTTCTCCCCGTAGAGCGTGCCTGCATTCTTGAGGGCTTCCTTGGTCTCGACGACGATGTTCTTCGCCGAGATGAGGCTGCCACCTTCGGTGAGCTTGAGACTGCTCGTATTCTTGGTATAGAGGACGGGATAGACGGCGCGTTCTTTTTGCCCGTTGACTTCGACCTCGCGCTCTTCGAGCCAGATCATATCCGAGGTGAGGGAGGCGATCTGCTCCTTGGAGAGGGCGACGCCCGGGGCGAGGTTCATCTCTTTGGCATAGGAAATGCCCGCATCCATCAATGCTTTGAATGCGGTTTCATCGTCCGTATAGCCTTCCAGATGGCGCTTTCCCGTCTGCCTTAGAATCTGGTCGGCAAGAAGCTGCTGCTCGTAGAAGCCGTCGCCGATGCGCTTGGGAATCTTGTCTTGATCCCATTGCATTTGGCGGTACATGTAGTCCGAGGAGAGGAATTTCCGTTTGTTGGTAAAGGCGGGATCCGTTTCTACGAGATACTTCGCCGTGGACTTTGGGTGCACATGGTAGAGAGAACTGACGAAGAGGGATTCTATCTTCGTACTGTCGTCGGATTTGGATGCGTTCGTGTGGGAGAGTCCGAAAGGGGAAAGCGCGTTTTGCACGCGCTGTCTCTGTGCATCTTGGATGTCCGCCTTTTCGACGGACGCAGCATTGCCGCCCTCGTAGGTCTGCACGCCGATGGGGGAGGGATTGCTCTTGGTGATTTCGGGCGTCATAAAGACGACGCCATGATATTTCCGTACTTTTCCTCTATGGAGCCAGTTCCTTCTTTCGGTATAACTGCCCTGTGTCGTTCCGAAGGTGGCGGCAAGTTCTTGCTGTTTTTTTGTGTCTTCTTTGACCGCCCCCGTTGCATGGAGCGTTCCTCCTGCAACGATGTTGCTGTCCTCGTTTTCAACGGCGCTGTTCAAAAGGATGTTCGCGCCTGCACGGATACTGCCGGGGAGGGAGGAGGTAACATGCTCCTTCGAAAGGATCGAACGACTGCGAATGACAGTGAAGTGGATGATCTTTTGCCCTGCCGCCGTGCCGATCCTTTGATTGTACGCTTTTGCCTCTGCATTATACGCCGTAATCTTTTCGTTGAGTTTTGCAAGAATCTTTTTGTATGCTTCGTCCCATGTACGGCGTGCAGGATCGTCTGCAGCGGGGCGGTCTGTGCTCATGGAGACGATGCCGAATTGTTTGAAGATCGGATCGTCGTAAGCGTATGTCGGCGCAAGGGTGCCGATCAGTTCGTCCGGAATGGGCTTCTCGCCCGCGGCACGTTCTTCCTCTGAGATTTGCTCGATGGGCTTGTACTCCGCAGGTTCAAGAATCGCCTTTGGCGCGACATAACTGTGGTATGCGCCGTAGCCGCTGTTGATCTCGCGAAATTCTTCTGCGGGAAACGCCTGCCCTTGTTCGATATGGCCGCCCTCATCAATGCGAAGCTTCACGGGATTGTCTTTCGTCTCTGTGATGACGCGCTTGGCGGAGAAGGCGGCGTTTTCGTTCTTCGTCAAAGGCGCAGTGATGGAGATGTTTCCCTGCGCCTCGACGCGTGCGCCGCGATTGGCGACTTCTTCTTTTGCCGCAAGCGAAAGATCGCCGCCCGAGTAGAGCAGGGCATTTCCGCTGTTTTGGATGGAGTTTGCTTGAAGAGCGAGAGCTTCCCGTGCGGCGATGACGCCTGAGGGAAGGGCGGCGAGCTCGGCTTTGACGGCATCTACAACCTTTTGCTGTGCGTCGTAGGCGGATTCGGCGCTTTGGATGTTCGCTTTGTAGACGGCAATGTCCGCATGGGAGGTGAACTTTGTGACGTCGACGCGATGCGCGGCTTCGAGGAGCTCGGCCTTTTCCCTGAGCAGGTGCATCTCTTCGGTCAGACGCGCTTCAAGATTGGCGTTCTTTTCGTTTCGGATATGCGAAGCCTGCACATGGAGCGTATTGCCGTAGATTCTGCCCGTGGCGTCGTTCTTGAGATTCGAGGCGGTGATAGCGGCTTCTTCGTCGGCTTGCATGAGGCCACGATTTTCCATATCTGCCGTATGAATGGCGAGGCTTTTTCCGGAGATTTCTCCCGTGGCCGTTTGCGTAAGGTTTCCTGTCGTTGCAAGGGAGAGCGTGCCGCCGGCTTCCAGCTTTCGCTGATTGTAGACGTTTCCCCGGAGATTTGCCGTGAGGTTTCTTCCTGCATGGAGATTGCCGAAGTTTTCGGACGCCGCCTCGTTGGAGAGGCCGCTGTCATGAAGCGTGAGGCGCATATCCCGGTTGGCAGAGAGATTGCCGGCAAGGGGCATGGTGTTCGCTTCGATGGACAGGACTCTGCCGCTTTGGACGGCACTGTTTTCAACGGTCAGGGCATTTTGAGAAACGAGGGAAATATCCCCGTTGCCCGCGATGCGGCTGTTTTGCGTGTGCATGTTTTCAGCGGATACGACGATGTCTTTGCCGCTGAGGAGTTGGGCGTTGTTGTTGTCAAATTCTTTTGCCGTAACAGTGAGCGTGCCGGCATCGTTTGTTTTGCCCGAGGGAGCGATGGCGGCGGCGAGCGTGCCGGTATTGGCGATGGCTGAGGCATGGATTGCCGTATCTGCTCCGCTGACGATCTTGCCGCTGTTTTGCAAGAAGGAAGCCGTCAAGGCCGTGTCTTCCTTGCTGTAAACAGCGCCGCTGTTTTCTATCTCGTCTGCATGAATGTGGGTCGAGCCGTCCGTGTAGAGGTTGCCCGAGGTCTTGAGATTGCCGTTGACGTCGAGGGAGGTGGCTTCCGTGCTTGTGATCTGTCCTGCGAGGTTGACGCCGAGGCCTTTTTCCGTGCCGACAAGCTCGATGCGGTTCGCGTACATGCCGCCGATGGCGGCGAGATCGAGGGCGTACGCCAGCGTGTTTTCCCTGCCTTTTATGGACGTGGTCGTTCCATCTGCATAGCGGATTTCGTTGGCTCCGGCAGCGAGTCTGGCGTTTTTCGCCCAAAGTCCGGCATTGATTTCGATGGCGCGGGCATAGATTTCAGCGGAATCTGTGCTTTGGGCATTGAGGCCGTTTCCTGTGACGGAGAGTTTGCCTTCTTCCACACGAATAGCGGCGAGATTGCCCGATGCATCCATCTCGGTGCGCCCGGTCGCAAGCGTCACCCTCGCCGTATTCAAAAAGCCGGCGCCGTCTGCCAGAATCCCGTTGGGATTGGCGATGACGACACCGGCTTTGTCTCCTGCGACCTCCAAAAAGCCGCGCAATTCAGATAGGTTGGCGCTCGTGACTTCGTTGACGATGATTCGTGCCGTACCTGCAGCGAGATTCGGATTCCCCTGCACGTATCCCGCAAGTTCGGTGGAGGTGAGGCCGTAGCTGTTGTTGAGGATGGCACCGCGTTCAGGAACATTGAAGAATTCATAGCGGTTGACAGACACGCCGCCTGCCGTGGGCGTTGTGATCTAAACGAGGGGATTGCCGCTTGCCGTTTCTGTTATAAGGGGGCGTTCCTCGATCGGCGCATTGCTATCTGGTAGGATTTCCGTCGCAAAAGCAAGCGCAGGCTGAAGACGGAATCGCTCATGCACCTCATGGCGTACAAAGCGCGTTCCGATGTGTACGCCATCGCCCATACATACTCGAAATTTGCGACATCATTTTCGATGGCGAATTGTCAAGTCAAGTGCAACTTTTTCTTATAGAAAACTTCCATAATAGGGCGTACGATAGCCGAGGCATTTACGCGGACGCTTGCTTAGCTCATCAAAAACCTCCTGGATGCGCTCCTCTGAAAGATCCATAAGATCCTGCCCTTTCGGAAAATATTCCCGCAGCAAGCCGTTCGTGTTCTCGTTTGTTCCCCTCTGCCAAGGCCGATGGGGCGGAGGAAAATAAAACGGTTCCATCAGATGCTCAAGGTGCATCAGGATGGGACAGCAGCGTATCTTCCTGGATTAAAATCTGCAGGATATAACAGATTTCATCATCGTTGATGGAGGTGTCGAAGTGGCTTGCCAAGATATCGCCTGCAGCGCGGGCAGAGTCGAACAGTGTCTGATGGCACTGGATAAAATGGCGGATATCGTCAAAATAGATGGCATCTTGATGCAGGCATCGGTCAAGCATGCAGCCGAGGTGTACGTAGAAATTGACTTCTTTTTCCGTATCGGCGAATTTGACCTGCAGGCTTTGGGCGAACTCTTGGATATACTTCAGCGCGACTCTCGGATTGACGTAGGTCACGTAGCGATCGAGAAGCGCGCGCGCCTGTGCTTCAGCAGTAGGAGGCGGCAAGGATCTTTCTTTGCATGGCGCAGGAATGAAGTCGATGCTGCTGTCGATACGCTGCAAAAAGGTACGCTGGAACTGTTCATCCAGCAACGTTCTGATCGAATAATATGGAATATCGAGTTGCGGATCCATGTTGCCAATGACGGCGAGAAAATGATAGCGTTTGGAAAGCGTTTCATAACGGCGTTTTATCTCGATGTAATGCTCGACGAGAATATCGATCTTGCCTTGCCGATCTTCTCCGAGGAGACCGAGGAGCAGCTTTTGCACCATAGGGGCTGCTCCTTTGCCTGTCATGCAGAGCGCGAGGATGGCGGGGCGGCGCTTTTCGGAAGGAAGGCTTTCGAGGCGTATGGCGGTTTGGTAAATGGCGTCAAGATCGTTTGTTTTGTAGAGAACCTTTCGCAGAAGTTCCAGCGTAAGCGGCATGGATATATTCGGTATAACACGTGCCTCGATCCCGCATTCGCGCTGCAGGCGCCGTCCGAATTCGGTCAGTGAGCCCATGTCAACGAGGAGGAGAACGCCTTGCCCTTGATGCAGTGAGAGCGCCATGCTGCGAAACTTTTGATACGTTTCGTCAACACTGACAGAAAGGGGCATATTGATTGCCTTCATCCATGTTGTATCGAGCAGCGTGTTCGCTACCTGTGCCATGCTCGACGCCGTCGTCTCGCCATGGCAGCATATCATGATGGCAATGCGCTCCTGCGCCTTGCTTTCCGCCTTGTTATTGGCGAGCAGGACGGCGAGAAAGCCACATTCGTAGTCGCGGATCTCCACATGGAAGCGTTGACGAAGACGCTTGATCATCTCCTCCGCAATTTGAAATTCACGGGAATATTTCTGCTTGATTTCGGCAATGGGGGGGATGGGCAGTTCCGGCATCTGATTGCTTCGCGACAAAAGCGCCTGCACGTGGAAACAGAAGCCGAAGATGAATTTTTCATGGAACTGTACGTTCAAATGGTGACGGGCAAAGTCGATGAGAGAAACGGAAATATCGACGGTTTCGGCAGGAATGACCTTGTAGAGCGTGCGAAGATCCGCATCCGACCCGCGGATGCTTTTCGTCAGACTGCGGAAGTACGCTTCAATATCTTTTTGGAGCGTGTCGTGTATGATGTCGGCGCGAAGCCCTTGGCTGCGCAGGGTCAGTAATTTGTCCTGCAAGTTGTTGTAAAGATTCATAGGCGGATCGAAAAGCGGAAGTGCAGAGGTCTGATTCGGAGAGATGATGATGGTTTCCGTGAACATCGAAAGATAGCGTTTCGTTTCCTTGTCAAGGTGAGCGAGGTGAAAGAGACGGTCTTTGATATCGCTCGTCAGGCTTGCGAAATCGACGTGAAGCGGCTGTCCATCCTGAATGCTTTGAAGAAAAGCATTGGCGCAAAGCAGCTTGATCTCGGAGCGAAGCTGCCCGACATTGCCCTTGTCAAATGGATAGACGGCGAGCGCCTTCATCGTCTCGGGGGCAATGAGAAGCGGCTGTTTCAGATTGACCGCCTCGATGCGAAAGAAGTATTCCAAAAGTTCGACGCGTTCGCTGATCGATTTTTGGGCGAGATTCGGCAGTTGGATGATGACGGGGATGCGCCGCATGAATGTTGCAAGCAGATTGTTTTCGGGATCCTCTGTCGTAGCGCAGACGATGAGGACTTCCGTCTTGCGCGGCTTTCCGCTTTCACCCAGTCGTGCAAAAATGCCGTGATCCATGAGGTAGAAGAGCATTTCCTGCCCTTCGGGAGGCAGGCGGTGAACTTCATCCAGGAAAAGGATGCCTCCGTTTGCTTTTTCAACGAGGCCTGCCTTTTCCGTATTTGCTCCCGTGAATGCATTCTTTGCATGACCGAAGAGCTGCGAAATCAAAAGCTGTGGATTGGTGTAGTAATCGGCACAGTTAAACGAAACAAAGGGATAATCCTGTGCCTGCTTTTGACGCACATGCGCACCGAATGCATGCATGGTTGCAGCGAACGTCGTCTTGCCGACGCCGCTCTCGCCGAGCAGCAGCGTGTGCAGGCCTTTGGGCGGATAGACGATGGCCGCTTTTGCTTGCCCGACTTGATGTTTCAGACTTCCGTCATTGCCGATCAGGTGCAGGAAAGGATCCTCTTCTTTGTGACGGCTCGCGTCCTGCAGATCGGCGAGCGTGTAGGAAGAAGCGAGCGGCAGATTGCATTCGCACGCAAATTGCGCGAGAATCTTATGTGGGACGAATCTGACTGGCCGCGTACGGATCTTGACGAGAAAGCCATCGCGGACGAGCTTGTTTAAAAGCGTGCTCGCATTGTTTCGGACAATGCCGAGCGCACGCTCGATTTCTTCCGCCGTAATGCCAGGAACTACGTCGTTGCGGAGCATATCCCAGAAGGTATCGTACACGATATGGCTTTGGATGAACTGCAATAGGATCTCCGCTTTTTTCATGAAAATCCCTCATTTCGCTGTTTTTCTTTATCATATCATGAACTGCATAAAAATCGCATAAATACGATAAATTTTTATATAAAATCTATGCACTTTTTAGCTTACATGCCAAAAAGTGCATAGATTTTCATTTTTGAAAAAGAAAGATGGGAAATAAATAAAGTAAATTCCAATTTGTTTCGTGCGAATTATACTGGAATAAACCGTGTTTGATCGTGTTCATTCGAAGGGGAAACATGATTCCTTGCGATTATGCACAAAATTGGCATGTATCTTGCATTATACTATGTGCAAAGGAGGGAAGAGAATGGAATCCATGTTGCATGATGAATTGATTTTTATGAAGTACCCGGCGAAGGAACGGGAAGTGCTGCTGAAAGAGCTGACGGACATTCTGAAGGATAGGGGATATGTCAAGGACAGCTACTCGGAAGCCCTTTTGACGCGTGAGCGCAAGTACCCGACAGGGCTGAATACGCCAGGCGTTCCACTCGCTATGCCGCATGCAGAAGCCCAGCATGTGAACAAGCCTGCGATCCTCGTCGCACGGCTGACCGAGCCAGTCCAGTTCAAGGAAATGGGAAACAGCGGCAGGGATGTAATGGCGAAATTTGTGTTCATGCTGGCGGTGCGTGACCCGGAAGGCCATCTCGCGATGCTCAGCAAGTTCATGTCTATTTTCTCACAGGAGAACCAGCTCAAGGAGCTCTACGCGATAGAAGATAAGCAAGCGCTTCGCGAAGAGCTTGAGAAGATTTTGGCATAAGAAAGGAAGGATTAGGATGAAGAAGATTTATGTGGCATGTGGCTCTGGCGTTGCAACGTCGCAGACCGTTGCGTCGAAGATCAGCAGCATGTGTGAGGACGAGTCGCTTGACGTATCGGTCGAAGCAGTCGATATCAAGTCTCTCGAAAGCATCATCGACGCGTGCGATATCTACGTTTCCATCGTATCGAATGAGGCGAATACGTTTGACAAGCCGACGGTGAGCGGCATTCCGTTCCTCACGGGGGTAGGGCTTGATACAGAGTGGGAGAAGCTGAAGAAATTCATCGAGGCATGAACGCAAAAAGGCCCTCGCATTGGGGTGTGAGGGCTGGTCAGATGACCGTTGGCAGCCTCGCTGAAACCGTCGGCAGCCAACTGCATTATACCATAGTTTCGGATGAAAATGAAAATGAAAGAAAATAACAGAATTGAGAGAGGTGTATCAAATGCTGGATGCAGTCCATTACATCTTAGGTCTTGGCGCAGCGATTTTCCTGCCTGCCGTTATGATTGTCCTCGGCCTATGCATGGGCATGTCGCTGAAGAAGGCAATCCTTGCGGGCGTAACGCTCGGCATCGCTTTTACCGGCATGAACGTGGTCTTGGGGTTCATGTTCGATGCGATCAGTCCTGCCGCGAAGGCTCTCGTGGAGAACACTGGGCTTGCGCTCACTGCCGTTGACGTCGGTTGGTCGCCGATTGCGGCGATCGCATGGGCCTGGCCGTATGCGCTCCTGCTCTTCCCGCTGCAAATCGGCATCAATCTGCTCATGCTTGCCCTGAAGTGGACGAATTGCCTGAACGTCGATCTGTGGAACGTATGGGGCAAGATTTTCGTCGCGGCAATGGTCATGGGATTGACGGGAAGTCTCATTTTGGGACTGATCGCGGCAGCGATTCAGATCATTTTCGAGCTCATCAGCGGCGACCTGATCCAAAAGCAGCTTTACCAAATCTGTAAGATTCCGGGGGTCACATGCACTCACCCGATGATGCTGCAGGGACCGTTGCTCGCGCTTGTCAATCGCGCACTCGATTTTGTTCCGGGGCTTGGCTCTATCAACATGGATGCCAAGGCACTCAAAAACAAGATTGGCATTTTCGGTGAGAACAGCGTCATGGGCTTCCTCATCGGCGCACTCATCGCCGTTATGGGCGGCTATGATCTTAAGGGAATCCTAACGACGGCAATTCAAGTATCGACGGCACTCGTCCTCTTTCCCATGGTTGCAAAACTCTTCATGCAGGCGCTTGCACCGATTGCAGATGCGGCGGGTACATTCATGAAGAAACGTTTCCAAGGGCGCGCATTCTACATTGGGCTCGACTGGCCGTTTCTCGCAGGTTCGTCAGAAATTTGGGTTGCCGCGATCATACTCGTACCGTTTGAGCTGATTCTCGCCATTGTTCTCAGCAAGCTCGACATGAACAATGTCATTCCGCTTGCGTCCGTCATCAACATCGTCGTTACGGTCCCGGCACTCGTCGTCACGCGCGGCAACCTCATCCGCATGATTATCCTCTGTATTCTTGTGACGCCGATTTACCTTGTCGTCGCAACGAGCTTTGCGCCGATCCTAACGGATATGGCGGCATCTACCGGCACGCTGCAGGTTGGATCAGGCCAGTTCATCACGTGGATACAGCTCGAAGCACCGGAATTCCGCTGGGCGATCGCGCATGCATTTAACGGCGAAATTGCCGGTATCGGCATTCTCGTCGTATTCTTTGTGCTCTTTGCTTGGTACTACAAGCGTATGCGTGCCGTGAATCGGGGGATCGACGAGATGGACAAGAAGTAAATCCTATATGAGAGCGATTGTTTTATAGGATATAGGAGGATGGTTTTATGTTGGAAGAACTCAAACAGCAGGTTGTAACATACGCGTTGACGGCAGATCGGTCAGGGCTTTGCAAGCATCGTTCAGGCAATTTCAGTGTGCGTGACGAGGAGACGGGACTCGTCTGCATCACGCCGACAGGCATGGATCGTGAGGAGCTCACGTATCATGACATCATCGTCATGGATATGGACGCAAAGGTTGTTGAGGCTGAGACTGGACATCGCCCGACGAGCGAATCGCTCATGCATCTCATGGCGTACAAAGCGCGTTCCGATGTGCACGCTGTCGCCCATACACACTCGAAATTTGCAACGTCATTTTCGATCTTGAAAAAGCCCATTCCCGCCATTGTCTACGAAATCGCGAATCTCGGCTGCAAGGAAGGATACATTCCCGTTGCAGCGTACGGGCGTCCCGGAACGCCGGCACTCGCGGAGAGCATCGTAGAACCGCTTTCCATTTCAGACGTCGCACTCATGGAAAGCCACGGCGTCATCGCGGTCGATGCCGACTTGAAGGAAGCGCTTCTCAAAGCGAGCTACGTCGAGGAGCTTGCGGAGGTTTACTATCGGACGCTCACGGTGCTCGGCGGAAAGGAGCCGCATGCGCTTGAAAATGCAGAGCTGCAGAAGTGGGCATACCCGAAGGAAATCCAGCTCTTGCCGGGCGAGACAAAGTAAGGAGGAAGCGATATGAAAAAGCTGATCAATAAGCCGGCGGATTTTGCACGCGAAACGATTGAAGGAATTCTCGCGGCGCATGGGGATGAGCTGAAAGTGCTCGATGGAAGCTGGCACCGCGTCGTCCGCGCAGATGCGAAACAGGCAGGCAAGGTCGCCATTGCGACGGGCGGCGGGTCGGGGCACCTCCCGCTCTTCCTTGGCTACGTCGGCAAGGGGCTTGCCGATGGCGTCACGGTCGGCAATGTATTCGCTTCGCCGAGTGCGGAGGATATGTATGAGGTGGACAAGGCGATCCATGCGGGCGCGGGCGTTCTGCATCTCTTTGGCAACTACGGTGGTGACGTCATGAATTTCGGCATGGCGAAAGACCTCTGTGAGATGGACGACATCGAGGTCACCGAAGTGCTCGGCACGGATGACGTGGCGTCCGCACCAAAGGGCGAAGAAGCGAAGCGCCGCGGCGTTGCGGGACTGCTGTTTGCGTACAAGACGGCAGGCGCCGCCGCCGAGCAGATGATGCCGCTCCAGGAAGTCACGCGCATTGCGCAGAAGACGTGCGATAATACGCGTACAATGGGCATTGCCTTGACGCCGTGCATCGTGCCGGAGGCGGGAAAAGCGACGTTTTCCATTGGCGATGCGGAAATGGAAATCGGCATGGGCATTCACGGTGAGCCCGGTATCGAACGGACGGATTTGAAACCAATGGATGAAGTCGTAGACGTGATGCTCGGCAAGATCTTCTCCGATATGGATTTCGGCAGAAAAGTAGCCGTCCTCGTGAACGGGCTCGGGGCAACGCCGCTCGAAGAGCTCTACATCGCATATCGCCGCATCTATGAAGTGCTCGGCAAGAAGGGGATCTCCATTCATCGCAGGTATATCGGCGAGTATGCGGGGTCTCTCGAGATGGCCGGCATGTCGATTTCGCTGCTGAATCTCGATGATGAGCTCACGAAGCTGATGGATGCACCATGCTGTTCCCCGTTCTTTGAGCAGACGCATTGAGGAGGCCTTTTGGATGGAAACGATTCGGAAAGAAGAGCTTACGAAAATCTTTGACGCGGTGCTCGCCTCCATGGAGGCGGCAAAAGAAGAGCTTATCGAACTCGACGGTGCGATGGGCGATGGCGATCTGGGACTCACGATGTGCAGTGGGTTTCAGGTGGTCACGGAAGAAATCCGGAAGCTGGACGAGACGGACATCGGCAAGCTTTTGCTGAAACTCGGCATGAAGATGAATGCGGCGGTCCCCTCGACCATGGGCACGCTCGTATCCACGTGCTTCGTCAAGGCAGCGCCAAAGGCAAAGGGCAAGACGGAAGTCACGCTTGCCGATCTCATCGCAATGGGAAAAGGAGCCATAGCAGGCGTCATGGAGCGCGGCAAGACAAAAGCCGGCGACAAGACGATGCTCGACGCGCTCGCACCGGCTGTCGATGCGCTCGAAGCGGCAAGTGTGGCGGGAAAATCTATGAAAGACGCGTGGCAAGATGCGTTTGAGGCGGCGAAGGAAGGCGTGGAAAAGACGAAAACCATGCAGTCCGTTCATGGCCGTGCGGCTTACTACCGGGAAAAGTCAGTCGGGCGTCAAGACCCCGGTGCGACGGCGATTATGTATATCGTTCGCGGCATTGCAGAGGGAGTCCGATAAGGATTCCACTTGGTCTTGCAGCGCAAAAAGCCCTTCCATTTTCTACAGTATGGTCTGACTGCCATGGATTTTGCATGTGGCATTCAGATCGAGGAAAACGGGAGGGCTTTTTGTCGTGGATGAAATGGCTTACTTGATTTGGTTCAGGCGATCGGCAATCACCGATGCCGCTTCATCGCCGTCCATAGAGGTCATGATGGGCTGTGCGCCGAGCATGACCGTATTGCCGTCTGCGGTAGCCTCGCTCTTGTTGTGGCCGTTGTGGTAGGCGGCTGCGAGGTTGCCCTGCACGAAGTAAGCGCGCTCGGCGGAGCTCATGCCGCCTCCTGCAGCGGGCGTGACGAGCTTCTTGCCGTTGACGAGGACGATGCCGTCCTTCACGTCGACGTGACCGCCGCTGTAGTCCTTGACGGACTTTGCATACTTGTCGCGGCGCGCACTGTTCGACGGGTGATCGGATGGATTGAGGATCTCGCTTGCGAGGTTTTCCTTGTTGTCTCCAGAGTGGTCTATGAAGCGCTGCCAAACGGCTGCCGCCGCGCCCGGGTTGTAGCCTGCAGCCGTGATGTACTGGAGCGCGAGACCGTCGGCTTCCCATTCATCTGCCTTGCCGATGACGACCTGATTGACGTGCTTGACGGTCATGTCGAGCGCGATGTTGCGGATGGCGCTCGCATCCGTCATGTCGGCGGCGATGTTTGCGAGAATCGCCGTATTGATGCGCTTGTGCGCTGCCTTTGCAACGTGGTTTTTCATGCCGTGCCCCATCTCGTGGCCGATGACGACCGCGATTTCATCTTCGTTTTGGAGATAGTTGAAAAGGCCACGGTTGATTGACATGACGTGACCGAGCGAGCAGAACGCATTGAAGGAGTCGTCCTGATTGATGAACCAAAGGAACGGCTTGTCCCAAACGGATGGATCGGATGCTGCGATGCCCTGCGTCACGCGCGTCATGACGCTCTCGCAAAGTCCCTGATACGGCGAATTGTATTCGACGCCGTATTCTTCCTTGTATTTCTGAAAGAGCGCCTGACGGCCTTCCTCGGTATCGTTGAGCTCTCGGATCGCTTGGCTCGCCTGCTCGTGTGCCCGGGCACCGGCGATGACCGTTCCCACGATGCTGCCGAGACTGCCCGCATTTGCCGTCGGCGCCGGCTGCATGGCAAAGCTTCCGCCGAGTGCGATGGCACTTGCCAGGACACCGGCCATCACCTGCCTTCTTCGCTTCTGTTTTGTCATAGAAGACCCTCCTCAAGCAAGATCAAAAAGAACGTTGCTTGCTTCATTCCATAGTTGCCCTTAAGCCATAGTTGTCCTTAAGGAATCCTTGTTACGAATCCTGTTCCACTTGCTCTTTCCAGTGGCTTTTCTCAGCAGGCGTGTCATTGGCGCGCTCCGATACGAACGTGCTGAGCGCGTCGAAATTCGCAAGGACGCCGCGTCCCGTGTTCTTGTACTTCACGGCATTTTCCTTGTTGATGCCGATGGAACCCGCTTCCTTTGCGGCGTCGATGTTCGCGCCGAGGTAGACGAATTCCCAGCCCTGCTTTTCCTGACGGTCCGAAATCATTTCCTTGACCTTGGCTTTCGTGAACTCGCTGCTCGCGTTTTCCATGCCGTCCGTGATGATGACGAAGAGTACCTTCGTGTCCTTGTCTTTCTGCGCGACGTCTTCGTACTTGTCGACCTTTAGGATCGTGCTTCCGACCGCGTCGAGCAGCGCCGTCGAGCCGCCGACTTCGTACTCCTTGTCCGTCATCGGCGGGATCGCCTGGATGCGCTGGCGGTCATAGAGAAGCTTGCAGTCATTGCTGAACAGAACCGTCGTGACGTGGATGTCGGCATCGAGCTTCTTTTCCTTTTCGATCATCGAGTTGAACCCGCCGATCGTGTCGGATTCGAGACCTGACATCGAGCCGCTCTTGTCGAGGACGAGAACAAGCTCTACGCGCTTCGGCGCCGATGCTGTGTCGGTCGGCACCGCTTTATCCGCAGGAACGTAGGTCGCAGGCTCCGTCAGGGAAGGAACGTCGATGCCCGGTGCAGCAAACGCGCTCGGCACGAGCAGCATGAGCGCCAGGAATGTGCAGCCGAGCAGGGAAAGCCAAAATCGTTTCATGGGGAAAACCTCCTTGTCGTAGGTAGATAGAAAAGATCGGGATCATTTGTATTATAGCCCATTTCAGCGGGAAAAACATAATGGTTCAATTACAAAAGTTGATTTGCGCAATCAGTTTAGAAAAAAACGGGAAAAAGAACGCGTGGAATGGCATGCGGGAAATTGCGCGCAGGCAGACTTCGTAGTATAATAACGTTGGTCTATCGAAAGATTGGTGAATTGGAATGATTCACGAAAGGCGTCGAATGGAAGAGGGGAAGGTATTTGCGGGAATTGCTTCGAGAGATGCACAGATGGATGGACGGCTACATGAAGTCTTTTCATACGGACGATGCAGAGGTCATGGAGGGCATCCGCATCAAGGAAGAGCATACGGGGCGCGTGACGGCGATTTGCGTGCAGCTCGCCAAACACCTCGGGCTTTCAGCGCACGACTGCGCGCTCGCTGAGATCCTGGGACTCTTTCACGACGTCGGACGGTTTCGCCAGTACAGCATCTACAGGACATTCCATGATGCTGCATCGGAAGATCATGCAGAACTTGGGCTGAGCGTGCTTGCCGAGCTGCCTTTTTGGGGAAGGCTCGAAAAGGAAGATGCCGATCTCGTGCGCTTTGCGATCGCACGCCACAACAAAAAGGAGATCGGCGCGGCGCCGAGAGCGCGCGCGCTTGCCTTCGCGAAGCTCCTGCGCGATGCGGACAAGCTTGATATATACCGCGTGCTCGCACCGTTTTTGCCCCCGGCTGGCGAAAGCAAGGCACCGAAATTCATCCAGGCGACGGCAAGCCAGCGCATCAGCCCGCATTTTATCGAGATATTCCGCGCGGGTGGACAGGCGGATTACCGGGAGCTCAAGACGTACGGTGACCGGAAGCTCGTGCGCCTGCTGTGGATTTACGACATCTATTTCAGTTGGACGCTGCGCGAAATCGTGAAGCGAGGCTACGTCGACCGCATCGTTCGTTACCTGCCGGAGCAGGAAGGCGTCGAAGAGGGAATCGCACGGCTGAAATCCTATATCGAAAAGAAATGCGCTGAAGAAGACAAATGGAATGCATGATAACGCAAGTTTTATAGGATGGGAGAGTAAGAGATGGAAGAGCATACGACGGGAAACTTTATCCAGAACATCATCGACGAGGACCGCGCGGCAGGCCGCTGTCCCGATGGCATACATACGCGCTTTCCGCCTGAGCCGAATGGGTACCTCCATATCGGGCACGCGAAGTCGATTTGCCTAAACTTCGGGCTGGCGGAGCGGAATGGCGGCCTGTGCAATCTGCGGTTCGACGACACGAACCCGACGAAGGAGGATACGGAGTACGTCGACTCGATCCAAGCGGATATCCGTTGGCTTGGCTTTAGCTGGAAGAAGCACATGTTCTATGCGTCGGATTACTTCGACAAGCTCTATGCCTATGCGCAGGCACTCATTGCGAAAGGGCTTGCCTACGTCGACGACCTCTCGGCGGAAGAGATTCGGACGCACCGCGGCACGCTTACCGAGCCGGGCAAGGATAGCCCGTACCGCACGCGTTCCGTCACCGAGAATCTCGACCTCTTCGCGCGGATGAAGGCGGGGGAGTTCGCCGACGGCGAGAAAGTGCTCCGCGCGAAGATCGACATGGCGTCTCCGAACCTCGTCATGCGCGACACCGTCATCTACCGCATCGCACATACGCATCATCACCGCACGGGCGGCGCGTGGTGCATCTATCCGATGTACGACTTTGCGCATCCTCTCTCCGATGCCATTGAAGGCATTACGCACAGCATCTGCACGCTCGAATTTGAGGAACACCGTCCGTTTTACGATTGGCTCCTGGAATCGCTCGGCTTCGATGCGAACACGCGCCCGCATCAGATCGAGTTTGCGCGCCTCAACCTCACGAACACGGTCACGAGCAAGCGCAAGCTGCGCCAACTCGTCGAAGAACACTACGTCAGCGGATGGGACGACCCGCGCATGCCGACGATTTCGGGACTTCGGCGCCGCGGCTACACGGCTGCTGCAATTCGGAGATTCTGCGAGGAGATCGGCGTCGCAAAAGCGAACAGCCTCGTCGACATCGCGATGCTCGAACACTGTGTACGCGACGACCTCAATGAGAATGCCGACCGTGTCATGGCAGTCCTGCGCCCCGTCAAGGTCGTCATCACGAACTATCCCGAAGACAAAGAGGAATGGCTGCTCGCCGACAACAACCCGACGCGCGGCGGACACCGCTTCCTGCCGTTCTCCCGTGAGCTTTACATCGAGCAGGAAGACTTCATGGAAGAGCCGCCCGCAAAGTATTTCCGCCTGAAGCCGGGCGGGGAGGTACGCCTAAAGCACGCCTACATCATCAAGTGCGAGGAAGTCGTAAAAGATGCGGCTGGGCGTGTCGCGGAGCTTCGCTGCACGGCGGATCTTGACTCGAAGACGGGCGGCGCGACGGCAGGCCGCAAGATCAAGGGCACGATTCACTGGGTCGCGGCGAAACGCGCACTGCCTGCTGAGGTGCGTCTCTACGACTGCTTGTTTGAGACGGATGAGAACGGCAACGTGCCGGACGACTTTCTCGCTGCACTCAACAGGAACTCGCTCGAGACGATTGAAAACGCATGGATTGAGCCGAGCGTAAGGCTCACGGCAGCAGGCAAATCCTATCAGTTCCTGCGCATGGGCTACTTCGTCGTCGATCCCGATACGCGCCCCGATCACCTCGTATTCAATCGCGTCGTCGGCCTGCGCGACAGTTGGGCGAAGGCGAAGAAATAAGGAGACAGGTCATGCCAAGGATACCGAAGAATTTATCCGACAAGGATATGGTGCGCGGCTTTGTTGAGGAAGAGACACTCGCCGACCACTTTGCGCGCATCGAAAAGGAAGAGAAGAAAGAGAGGAAAGAGGAGGCGGCCGAGCCGCCGCTCAATCTCGCACGCGCCGGGTTCACGCCGGCGCTCATGGACGATTTGGGGCGTGCGCTCATGCAGCTCAAAATGGAGCTGTTCCGTGAAGGCGTGAAAAACTACACGTTCAAGATCACACGGCAGGGCGAGCGTATTGTGCTGACGCCGAAGTACAGGAAATAAGGGAGAGACGTAAGGCATGGACACGAGTACCACGATAGCCGTCATCATCTTTGTGGGGGCATACGCGCTCATCATCTCCGAGAAAGTGCATCGAACGATCGTCGGCATTTTCGGTGCGATGCTCATGATCCTGTTCGGCGTCATCGATCAGGAGACGGCGATCCATCATATCGATTTCAATACGCTCGGGCTCCTGATCGGCATGATGATCATTGTTAACATCACGAGCGAGACGGGTCTCTTCAATTTCCTTGCGATATGGTCGGCAAAGAAGGTCAAAGCGCGCCCGATCGCACTGCTCGTTGCGCTCTCTGCGCTCACAATGGTCTGCTCGGCACTCCTCGATAACGTCACGACCGTGCTCCTTACCGTTCCCATCACGTTCAGCATCACAGCGCAGCTCAAGGTCGATGTCAAGCCGTATCTCATCTCGCAGATCCTTGCCTCGAACATCGGCGGCACGGCGACGCTTATCGGCGACCCTCCGAACATCATGATCGGCAGCGCCGTCGGGCTGAACTTCATGGACTTCGTGTTCAATCTGACGGGCATCACGATCCTCATCTTCATCGTCGTCGAGTTCCTGCTCATCGCGATTTACGGCAAGGAGCTCCGGACGCAGCCTGAACTGCAGGAAAAGATCATGCACCTCGATGCGAAGGGACAGATTGCGGACAGGGCACTCCTGAAAAAATGCCTTCTCGTCATCGCGTTTACAATCGGACTCTTCGTCCTGCACGGCTGCCTCGGCCTTGAGACGGCGACGGCGGCCCTCACAGGGGCAGGCCTTTTGCTGCTCATTACCTACACGCAGAACGAGCACATGATCGCGAAGGTGCTCTCAAAGGTCGAGTGGCTCGCGATCTTCTTCTTTGCCGGGCTCTTCGTCCTCGTCGGCGCGCTCGTCGAGACAGGCGTCATCAAGATGCTCGCAGCGGAAGCCATCAAGGTCACGAGCGGAAACGAGGACGCGACAGCGATGCTCATTCTCTGGATGAGCGCGTTTGCCTCTGCATTTATCGACAACATCCCATTCGTCGCGACACTCATCCCGCTCATCAAGGACATGGGCGAGATGGGACTCGCGAACCTCGACCCGATGTGGTGGAGCCTTGCGCTCGGCGCCTGCCTCGGCGGCAATGGCACGCTCATCGGCGCGAGCGCGAACGTCGTCGTCGCCTCGATGGCGGCGCAGCGCGGCAAGCAGATCTCCTTTCTCGGCTTCATGAAGGTCGCGTTTCCCATCATGATTCTGACGATCCTGATCTCAAGCGTTTACGTCTGGATCCGCTATCTCTGACCGCTTGACGTGCCGCAGCATTTGCCACAAAAAGCGGGCCACCGACTCTTTTTCGTCCGTGACCCGCTTTTTTATGCGCGAAGCCTGTCATCTCACAGCCTCATATTTTTATATGGCAGGGGTAGCTGGACTCGAACCAACGCATGCGGGATTCAGAGACCCGTGCCTTACCAACTTGGCGATACCCCTGT
>PPYE01385186.1_pt1 | contig 20557 bp, 13 predicted proteins | sample 1559881 | NCBI WGS metagenome assembly PPYE01 (sample SAMN08240022, study PRJNA423297) | Human gut metagenome, whole genome shotgun sequencing project.
TGCTATACATACTATTCATTTTTTGATTTGCAGCGAAGGTAGAGATTTTATTATTGAGCCTTTTTTTGAGTGCTTACCTACCGCTTTGCGAACCATGTGGAATGTTTCCTGTTCGATAATGGCAGCTTCGAAGCCACTATCGAACTCTTCCTGTCCAGAAAAATAGGGAATATCTAATTGCTCATGTTTTAAGTGATTCAGACATTTATTTCGGGTGACGGTATAAAGGAAGCTTTTTACTTTCAAAATGTCGTCAAAATCTTCTTTCCGTTCCCAATAAGCTAACAATACATCTTATGCGATGTCTTTGCAAACTTCTTTGTCTTCAATATAGTGGGATGCGAACACGCAAAGAATAGGATAGTAGTCATCAAATAGCTTTTTGAAAGCCTGTTTGTTGCCACGTTTTATGTCTGCAATTATATTTTCTATATGTATGTTCACTATTTAGGGTGGAACGATTGGTGCAGAAACTCTCTTACCCAATCTTGCTTATTTTCCTCAGCTTTTCTTCTTCGATGATTTTGATTTTTCTTCCGTCGATAGTAATCAGTCTTTCCGTAGCGAATTGCGACAAGGTACGGATAGCGTTCGAAGTAGTCATATTGGAAAGATTTGCCAGATCTTCACGTGAAAGATAAATGCTCAACGTAGAACCGTCTTCTTCCAGTCCATAACTTTCTTTCAGGAAGATGAGTGATTCGGCCAAGCGTCCGCGAATATGTTTTTGTGTCAGATTAACGGTACGTTCGTCAGAGATACCCAAGTCAATGGAAAGTTGGCGGATAAAGAACATGGCCAAGTCATTATTTTGGGCAACCAGCGTAGTGATGGCACTCATAGGAATCAGGCAAACAACGGAAGGTTCGAAAGCTGCTGCGGCAGTTACAAAATCTTGTTTGGCAAAATAAGCACGATATGCAAAGTATTCGCGTGGTTTAATCATGCGGATAATTTGACTTCTACCCCCCACACCATCTTTGAAGATTTTCACTTTTCCACTGATGAGACACATCAGATGATGTGGCGTTTCTCCTTCACAGTAGATGGTTTCATTCTTTTTGTAGGTTTGTATCGTATAATTATTCATCAGAAACTCCTTTTGCTCATTGTTTAGAGGAGCTAACATATCGGATAACGGTTCCGAAATATCGATGTCTGACATATTCATTTTTACCATGAGTGCTACAAAACTGTGTTATACAGCACAAAAGTAAAAAGAAAAAATGAGAAAATGAACGAATCTATAAAAAGATTGCACAAAAGTGGGAGCTTTCGTGCAATCTTGCAGACATTTTATTTGGTAAACAACAGTTCTCTATATTTAGGCAACGGCCATATTTCGTCATCCACTTCCATCTCCAGGTGGTCGATGTGGTCGCGGATTTGGTCAAGATATGGGCGTACTTTTTCTTCGTATGCGAATGCCCTTTCTTTGTAGTTTTCCATGTGGTTGGCTACTTTTCTCGCTTCGGTCATGTCGCGCACGAGTACTTTGATAGAAGTGACCCGGTGTGAAATCTCACGAATCAATTCTTTACGGTCGGCACTCAATACTTCGTATTCTTCAGCCGGGAATATTTCTTTCAGTCCGCGAAGATTTTCGAGCAAACGGTTCTGATAGGCAACCGCAGTCGGTACGATGTGGTTGATGGCGAGGTCGCCCAATACACGGCCTTCGATTTGCACCTTCATGGTGTATTTCTCCAGTTCCACTTCCAGACGGCTGTTTAATTCAGTTTCGTTGAAGATACGTTCGCCGATAAGCACCGATTTGGATTGGTTGTCAATATAGTGCATCAGGGCTTCCGGTACGTGGCAGATATTAGTCAGTCCGCGGCGTGCAGCTTCTTGTTTCCATTCTTCGGAATAGCCGTCCCCTTCGAAACGAATCGGTTCGGAGGCGATAATTGTTTCTTTCAGCAGGCGGAAGATAGCTTCGTCTTTGCCAACTCCTTCTTCCATCAGCTTTTCTACCGATGCCCGGAATTCGTTCAGTTGGTTTGCCATGGCCGCATTGATTGCAATCATGGAGGCGGCACAGTTGGAAGAAGAACCTGCGGCACGGAATTCGAAACGGTTTCCGGTGAATGCAAAAGGAGAAGTACGGTTGCGGTCGGTGGTATCCAGTAAAATTTCGGGGATACGTCCGATGCCTAACTTCAGTGTGGTTTTTTCTTCCGGTGTCATTTTCTCATTTCCTACCTGGCGGACAATTTCGTCGAGAGTAGACGAGAGTTGTGAACCTAGAAAGCAAGAGAGGATGGCGGGAGGAGCTTCATTGGCTCCCAAACGGTAGCTGTTGCTGGCGCTCATGATGGAGGCACGCAATAAATCCTGATTTTTATAAACCATCATTAAGGCATTTACCAGGAAGGTGAGGAATAGCATATTTCCTTTCGGATTCTTTCCGGGAGCGAACAGATTGATGCCAGTGTCTGTACAGAGCGACCAGTTGTTGTGCTTGCCCGAACCGTTTACTCCGCTATATGGCTTTTCGTGCAGGAGTACATTAAAATGATGTTTCCTGGCGATACGCTTCATCAAATCCATGACGAGCTGGTTGTGGTCGTTGGCAAGGTTGCAGTTTTCGAAGATAGGGGCCAACTCAAATTGGTTGGGAGCTACTTCGTTATGGCGTGTTTTGGCAGGAATACCGAGTTTGTGACACTCGATTTCGAGTTCTTTCATAAATGCAGTGACACGTGGAGGGATAGAGCCGAAATAATGGTCTTCCAACTGTTGGTCTTTGGCAGAAGAGTGTCCCATCAGTGTCCGTCCTGTCAGGCAGAGGTCGGGGCGTGCATTATATAAGGAAGAGTCTACAAGGAAATATTCCTGTTCCCATCCTAAATTGGTATATACGCGTGTGATGTTCTTGTCGAATAGCTGGCAGACTTCCGTTGCTGCTTTATCTACAGCGGCAAGTGCTTTCAACAATGGAGTTTTGTAATCCAACGCTTCACCTGTATAAGAAATGAAGATAGTGGGGATACAAAGAGTGGTATCTACAACGAATGCCGGTGAAGAAACATCCCATGCTGTATATCCTCGTGCTTCGAAAGTGTTGCGGATACCGCCGTTAGGGAAAGAAGAAGCATCCGGCTCTTGCTGGATCAGTAGTTTTCCGGAGAAGCGTTCAATCACTCCGCCATCTTCGCCGAATTCGATAAAGCCGTCATGCTTTTCGGCTGTTCCGTCTGTCAGAGGCTGGAACCAGTGTGTGTAGTGAGTGACGTTGAGTGACTTAGCCCAACTTTTCATACCGTTAGCAATTAAATCTGCTATTTCACGGCTGATAGGTGTACCTTTTTCGATAGCGTCGGTTACAGCTTTGTATGCTTCTTTGGGAAGATACTCTTGCATCTTCTTGCGGTCGAACACGTGGCTACCATAATAATCAGAGAGTTTGTTGGAAGGGGCAATAACTTCCAGAGGTTTCCGGTTGGAAAGCTCTTGTAAGGCAAAAAAACGCATTTTTGACATAAATGGTCTATTTTTTATCGGTTGATGGCGCAAAATTATATGTTTTTTCTGAAAGTACCCCTATTTTGGAGGGGGTATTTTGAAAAATAATGTGTTTTTCTAAAAGTACCCCCTCTGTTTATTCTCCAACTTCTATTCTTGTTGTTGCTGTTGGTCGATTTCTTTAGCCATCTGTTTAACCAAACTTTCCACTTGGATATAATGGTTGTGATAGTTCTTGAATAACAGTTTGAACATTGGGCTGTTCACAGCCATTTGGGTAAGAAATTGTAGGTGTTTACCCGTAGAGGTGTTCATCTGCATACGCTCTTTTTTGCTCAAGTTGTCTTGTAGGGAGTAAACACCGCATGAAATTTGGATTTCTGCAATGCCTTCGTCCCAAGGATGGGTGTTGAGGTGAGTCAATGCTGCCAGGATTTTTTTTAGGTTTTTCAGCAGAATGTTTAATAGTTCGAATTCGGTGCGGTTTATGGAGCAGGAATCCGGGTTCAGGAGGAAAGCGAATTTAAGGTAGAAATCCTTTAATTCCTCTTTAGGAATAACGAATGAATCTTTGGAAGCCTTTATCATGCCTCCCACCGCTGGTTGAACGGTAACTTGTTTTGTTTCCATAATATAATTATGAATAAGGTGGTAGGCGAAGATTTTCTATAAAATAAGAGCGGTTCCGTCTTTCCCGTTACTCTTCACCAACCAGGCAGTGGGTGCATTAACACTCCACACGGGGGTACGAAACCGCCATATGAAGCATCAGGACAGGCATAAAAATGCCTGCCACGAAACGAGGCAGGTTCCCTGCCTGGTTGATATGAAGAGTATCACAAAGATACGACAATTTTCTTCTTTGTCAAGAATAAAAGGAGAAATAAAAAGATAGAAGGGTTGATTTAGTCATTAATATGTTTTCAGGGGGCTCTTATATTTACAGATATTGGAACTTTGTATTTTTTCCATTATTGTTGAAATCCCCTTCATATTATAACTTCTTCCATACAAGTTTTATTAATTCCTCTTTCAACCTATCACCACCTTTCTGAAACTCTTTATTCATCGTGCTTGCAGAATGGTGATAGGTTGTTTCTAACCTGTCACCACATCTGTCACCTATCACCTTGGTGATACTGTATATTTATGCTTTTCTTGTCTCTATCCGCGTCACTTTATAAACTTCCTGCGTTTTGTAAAAAAGGAAACCTATGATGATATAAAGTGTTTCATGCCGTGAAACACTTTGTTTCAAGCCTTTGAAACTAAAGTTTCAGCTAGGAGAAACTCTAGTTTCATCAGTAAGAAACCAATGGTTTCAAGTAATTGGAACTAAAGTTTCAAGGCTTGAAACTGGAGTAATCTCTTGTGGAGACTTTTGTTTCCACAAGGCTTCTGTTTTTATGCAGGCTTTATTTAATGTTGGGCGGTGATAGGTGATAGATGAGGTGACAGGTTAGAAACGACCTATCACCGCTCTGTAAGCACGATGAATAAAGAGTTTTAGAAAGGTGGTGATAGGTTGAAAGAGGATTTTCGTTTTTTATATATGAAGAGAATAGCAGAATATGCAGAGCTTCCTGCATTTATTTCGAGACAACCGCGCCAAAGATTTAGTTCATCTCCATGTTATTTTGAATAATGTGAAGGTTTTCTTCTGATAACTCTTTTTAGTGTCCAACTTCTCTTGCTTTTCGATATTCTTTTTTATATTTGCCTACGTTAATGAAGGAGATACGACGATTGAGAGATAAAATATTGATAGGATGCATATTGTGTCTGTTCTCTTTTATACCAAAGGGGACAGCCAATAATTATATAATGAATCCTTATACCCATCAGGAAATCTCTGCTGACTCCATTATAGAACGTGTGATGACTTTTGCACCTTTGTATGAAACGATAGTCAGTGATTATCGCGCGAACCTATATATAAAAGGTAAGATGGATATTCAGAAGAAGAATTTTATTCTCCGTTATGTACCTTCTATGTTTCGTTTGCAAAAGGGTGTTCGCGAATATCTGCTTGAAACATACAGTGACCTTCATTATACGGCTCCCAATATTTACGATCAGAAAGTAAAGGCTTCCCAGGGAACTGTGAGAGGAAACAGGGGATTGCCTGGATTGCTCGAGTATTTTAATGTAAATATCTACTCTTCTTCTTTATTGAATGATGAACGCTTATTGTCACCACTGGCCAAAAACGGACAGAAATACTATAAATACCGGATAGACAGCGTGATGGGAGATCCTAACAATCTGGATTATCGGGTTCGTTTTATCCCCCGCACTAAGAGCGATCAGTTGGTGGGTGGATATATGGTGGTCAGTAGTAACGTTTGGAGTGTTCGTGAAATTCGTTTTTCGGGGAGATCGGAACTGATAACATTTACCTGTTGGATTAAGATGGGAGATGTAGGCAAGAAAAATGAATTTCTGCCAGTGCGTTATGAAGTGGAAGCTCTTTTCAAATTTCTCGGAAATAAGGTGGACGGTAATTATACCGCTTCTTTAGATTATAAATCCATTGAATTGAAAGAAAAGAAGGTACGTAAGAAAGAAAAGAAGAATTATAACCTTTCAGAATCCTTCTCTTTGCAGTGTGATACGAATGCTTATAAGACGGATGCTTCTACCTTTGCCATCATGCGCCCCATCCCTTTGAGCGAAAGCGAGAAGAAACTATATTCCGACAATTTGCTTCGGCGTGACACGACAACGGTACAAAAGCAATCCAAGAGTCAGGCTTTCTGGGGAACGATGGGTGATTTGATGGTAGAAGATTATAAATTCAACTTGTCCAATATCGGAAGCGTGCGGTTCTCTCCGTTTATCAATCCGCTCTTATTCAGTTATAGTGGAAGCAACGGTTTGTCTTATCGACAGGATTTCCGTTATAACCGTCTTTTCAGAGGGGATAAATTACTTCGCATTGTGCCTAAACTCGGATACAACTTTACGCGTAAGGAATTCTACTGGTCATTGAATGCCGATTTTGAATACTGGCCGCAGAAACGGGGATTCTTCCGGTTGAATGTGGGTAACGGTAACCGTATTTATAGTAGTAAAGTGCTGGACGAACTGAAAGCCATGCCGGACAGTATCTTCAATTTCGATTTAATTCATCTTGATTATTTCAAGGACTTGTATTTCAATTTCCGTCATACCGTTGAAGTAGTCAACGGACTGGATATCGGTCTGGGTTTCTCTGCCCATAAAAGAACAGCGGTAGAGCCTTCCCGTTTTGTGATTACCGGTGACTATCCGATGCCACCCCCGGAATTTATGGATAAATTCAAGAACACTTATATCAGTTTTGCTCCCCGTATCCGTATAGAGTGGACTCCGGGACTCTATTATTACATGAACGGAAAACGAAAGATTAACCTCCATTCTTTATACCCGACTTTCTCGGTCGATTATGAACGAGGTATTAAAGGAGTGTTCAAGAGTACGGGTGAATATGAAAGAATAGAGTTTGACCTTCAGCATCAAATCCGGTTGGGATTGATGCGTAATATTTATTATCGTTTCGGATTCGGAGCATTCACCAATCAGGATGAGTTGTATTTTGTGGACTTTGCCAATTTCTCCCGGCATAACCTTCCGGTGGGCTGGAATGATGAAATCGGCGGAGTATTTCAGGTGCTTGACTCACGTTGGTATAACTCCTCCCGCCGTTATGTACGGGGGCATTTCACCTATGAAGCTCCGTTCCTTATTCTCCGGCATCTGATGAAGTACACCCGTTATGTGCAGAATGAACGTATTTATATCAGTGCCCTCTCTATGCCGCACCTTCAACCTTATCTGGAAGTGGGATATGGCATCGGTACGCATATTTTTGACGTAGGAGTTTTTGTGAGCAGCGAAAATTGGAAATTCGGGGGAATAGGCTGTAAGTTCACGTTTGAGTTGTTCAACCGATAGTTTTCTTCGTTCCGGTTGTTTTATCGAAAGATTTTAGTTATCTTTGTATAAGAGAGGATGAGGGCAGAATTTAGCATCAAAGAGGTGTAGTCGCCTCATAAGCACAGGTATTTTCCTAGAAAATAAATTCTAAGGTATAAATACCTAAATTTATTTTAGTAAATAACTCATCCTCTCTTCTCTCTTTTTTATATGCATATACAAAATGGACGGAATTTTAATAACGATCATTGTTATCACCGCTTTCCTGGTTTATAAGATGATTTCCTCAAGCAGGAAACAGGAGGGGTATAAAAGATGGAAAGCAACAAGCAGTGGTAAGGAAGAAAAAACTACTAAGGTAAAATGGGAACACGGAGCCTGGCTAAGGCATGCTTTGGGGGGAACTGTTCCGAGAGCGCAGTATGTTCAAAAGTTTGATGAATCGGCTGTTGTTTGGTGCGCCAACTTGTTGGGAGTGGAAACGGCACAGTTGAAGGAAATTCTACGGGATGTTTCCGAACATTACCGGGAGTTCTGGATGAGAAAAAGAAAGGGAGGTTATCGGATGATTTCTGCTCCTGACAAAGAATTACAATCTATTCAAACCACTATTAATTCTCGAATATTATCATCTGTGACAATGATTCATCCGGCGGCAGTAGGTTTCCGGAGCGGTCATTCTGTGGTTGATAATGCCAGTCCCCATCTGGGAAAACGGTATATCTTGAAAATGGATATTCATGATTTTTTCTTTTCGATACGGAGCCGGAGGGTGAAAAAGACATTTGAGAAAATTGGTTATCCGGAAAATGTGTCTAAAGTATTGGGAGTGTTGTGCTGCTTGTACAGGCACTTGCCGCAGGGAGCGCCTACAAGTCCGGCGTTAAGCAATATCGTGGGGTATGAGATGGACAAGAAATTGGCTGCATTGGCAGCGGAGTACGGACTGACCTATACCCGCTATGCCGATGACCTGACTTTTTCGGGAGATGTGTTTCCCAAAGAACAAATCATTCCCCGGATCAAACAAATCATCCGTGATGAGAAATTCGAACCGAATCATAAAAAGACCCGTTTTATCAATGAGTATGGCAGGAAGATTATTACAGGAGTATCTGTCTCTTCCGGTGCGAAACTGACAATCCCTAAAGCCAGAAAGAGAGAGATCCGGAAGAATGTCTATTTTATCCTGACGAAAGGCTTGGCGGAACATCAGCACCGGATTGGCTCGAGTGATCCTGTTTATCTGAAACGGCTGATTGGAGAACTTTGTTATTGGCGGTCAATAGAACCGGACAATGCGTATGTATCCGATTCTATTAACCGTTTGAAATGTTTGGAGAAAGGGTATTAATCTAATTGGCAATCGTTACCCGTTCATTTTCTATCTTGGCGTAATTCCTTTTCACAGCTTCGCGAATACCTCTTTGCATGGCAGCGTCTATGTTCGATCCCATACGGGCAAAGCCGAACTGTTGTGCGCATGCTTTTATCAAATCTGCCGCAGGCAGGCTGATGGAGTCGGTCAATAGTTGCCGGATGGCATTGGCTATCTCTTCAGGTGGTATGTCTGTCGCTTCCCGGTCGGAAACCGGGCGATAGATTGAATAGGAAGCGCATTGCTCTTTGTCGTTCCAGCAGAAGACAAGTCCTTCGTATTCTGTGCGATAGATATTCAATGTGTCGAGTGCTGTTTCTATCTGTGCCTCTACCCGTGTTCCCAAGCGGCTGATTCCCCATTCGGACAGAATTTTCTTACAGAGCAGGGATTTACTGATTGGCGCCTCGCTTTCCATAATCTTCCGTATTTGGGAGAGGAGGATAGAGTAACTGTCCGTAAAGAAAAAGTCTTCCGGTGAATAACTGTATGGAGTAATCTTTGCAAACTTGTACTTTTGTTCTATCCGGTTTTGCGTAGAAAGAACGGAAGCAGCTTGCTTTTCAGGAGCAGCAGGCGATGCCTTGAGTACGAATGAAATCTCATTGTTGGTCATCTGTGTCGTCGGTGCAGGTTCTGTCACTTCTGTCGGAGTAGAATTGATTTCGGTTGCTGTCATTGAGCCGACCTTTGAACTCTTTTTCCGGGCGATAGCCTCTTGGATAGTTGCCATTACTTCGTCCGGCTTTTCCCACCAGTCCATTGTCCATATCCGGTAGATGTCCCATCCGAGTGCTTTCAATACATTATTCTGCACAATTTCCCGGTCACGTGCGGTCTTGGTGCGTTTGTAGTTTTTACCGTCGCAGATAATACCTAACTGATAGTTAGAGGTATTTTCGGTGTCGACGATACCTATGTCTATTTTGTATCCGGAGCAACCAATGTCTGTATGCACGGTGTAACCCAATGAGCGCAGTCTGTCGGCAATGATCGTTTCGATGGAGGCTGTTGCTTCCGACAGTTGTCTTGGCACACTGCTGATGGTGCTTCGGGTTCCCTTCTCCGCATATTCGAGGAAACGTTTTAGTCCGGCTACTCCAATAGAAGAAGTCCGGTTCAGGTCGATCATCTCCGACCTTAGGGTGGAATAGATAATCATCTCATACCGGGCACGGGAAACGGCTACATTCAATCTTCTTTCGCCGCCTGTCCGGTTCAGTGGTCCGAAATTCATGCTGACGCGCCCTTCTGCATCCGGGCCATAGCCCACAGAGAAGAGAATAACATCGCGTTCGTCTCCCTGCACATTCTCCAGATTCTTGATAAATAACGGTTCGTCGCATTCCAGCGCAAGAGTTTCCAGTTCGGGGTAAAAGATAAAAAGGTCGGATAATAGGTCTTCTATCAAGGCTTGTTGGACAATGCTGAAAGTGACTACACCGATACTTTTCTTTCTTAATTCCTCGCTTCTCAATCTTCTGGCTATTTCGTCCACCACAGCTTGAGCTTCCGCCCGGTTCTGGCGCGACTTGCCTTTATCATAGTAACCGTTGATGTTGACTATCCTGACTTTCGATTCAATGTTGTCCGGTGAGGGGAAAGTCATCAGTTTGTTATCGTAATATTCGGAGTTGCTGAAAGCGATGAGGCTCTCATGTTTGCTTCGGTAGTGCCATAATAAATATTTGGAAGGGATAGACAGAGCGAGACAGTCGTCAAGGATACTCTCCAAATCTTCCATTTCAATGTTGTCTTCATCAATGGTGTTGACCGAGAAGAAACTGGTAGGAGGCATTTGTTTCGGGTCGCCTACGATAATGACGTTTTTACCCCGTGCAATGGCGCCCACCGCTTCATAAGTAGGCATCTGTGAGGCTTCATCAAAGACAATCAAATCAAATTTATCAGCGTCCGTATCGATGAATTGAGCGACGGAAAGAGGACTCATCAGCATACACGGGCACATGCGCGACAACAAAGTGGGAATTTGGTCGAATAGCTTGCGAATAGATATGCCGCGGGCATTGTTGCGGATATTCTTTTGAAGGATACCCACTTCGGAACTTTGGATGGCTTCGTGAGTGAAAGACGGAATGTTGGAGGCCAACCGGGCAAATAATTCTCTTTGGGTCGTTTCTTCGAATTTGGCGGATATTTGTTTGTATTTAGCAATGATATCATTGAATATCTTACCGTTGAATAATTCCAAAGTCGGCTCTTTGGCAATGATATACCGGATAGCCGCCTGATAGAAACTCTTGCGGAAGCTGTCTGTAAGTTGGCTGGTAGGAATATTCTTTTCTTTATATTCCGTCGCGATAAATCCTATTCCCAGACTATGCAGGGTTTGGCAGGCTTGTAGCCACTGATACCAGTCCTTGAGCTTGTCGAGGTTCTCTTTCCAGGTTCGGGCTTTTGACAAGGCAATCGTTATCCAGTCGGCTGAATCGGTATAAAGTTCTTCGATCGAGATACCCAGCATGCCGGACAATTTCTTTTCGGTGGCTGTGAGTGTATCTGCGAGCTGATACAGTTCATTGAAAGAATGAGCATGGATGTCTCTGAATGTTTGAATTCCTTCAGTGAGTTGTGCGGACAAATTCTGCTTGATTTGCGAAACTTTGGCAATGTCTTTTGCGTAGTTCAACAAATGCGAATGAAGGGAAGTCATGTCGTCGATTATCTGCTCAATGGTGTTCCAATCCTCGTTCTTGCCGGGGCGTCCGAATAGGGAGGGAAGTTGCCCGATGTATTTCCGGACGGCTTCTGCTTCTTCCTGATACCGGATAATGCGGTGGAGCAGAGGTTTGATGTCTTCTGTTTCAATCGTTTTTAAAGCATATACGTTGATTGCCTTTCTGATTTTCCGTTGTCCGAAATATCTGGGAAGGAACCATTGACCGGATACCCGGTTCCATTCGGCTAACATCTGCTTTGCGTTGATGGACAGGATTTCTTGGATGAATTCGGTTTCTATCTCTTTCCTTTGTTCATCCCGTTTCCGTCCGTGAACCACTACTTCCCGGTATTCATTCAGTGTTTCGTTGAGCAATGGCAAAGTCAGCAATCCGGGAGTCAGTTCCGGAATGTCGAGTATTCTCCGGATGATGTGGGAGATTGTCTGGAAATCCTTGCGTGTAGGGTGTATATCCGTATCTTTTAGAAGTATGGAGAATACATCCAGCTTCTGCCGGATGGTGGTCAACAGGTCGATAAATCCGGTGAGCAGTTGGGAGGATCCCTCCTTAACGGCTGATGAATATTCGGTAATCGAGATACCGGTTAATGGATGCTGGTAAGGATGTCCACACGCATTGGCCGTCCGGACTAGCAGCTCGATGGCATCTTCCCATTGGGCAAATGTGTCTTTATCTAATGTATCCAGATAAGCTTGTGGAATATCAAAACAAGATTCGACGTCCACGGATTGATAATGAATAATGGCGTCATATAATGAAACTCCGAACGGGTATTCTTTATGCAGGGCTTCGATATATTGATTCAATTCCACCCGTAAATTCAGCAGGCGTTCCGCTTCCTTTCTGAATTCTTCGGGAGGTGTCTGCCTGATAATTTCCGTGGTTTCTTTCAGTTGAGAGATAACGGCGGATTTCTTTGTTTTGTTGGAATGAATTTCCAGACAGAACGGAGCCAGCCCGATAGCTGCCAATCTGTTTTGCACAACGGAGAGGGCAGCCATCTTTTCCGCTACAAATAAAACACGTTTTCCTTTGTAAAGCGCGTTGGCGATAATATTGGTAATCGTTTGCGATTTTCCTGTTCCCGGAGGCCCGTGCAGGATGAAAGTCTTGTCGTGTACGGCTTCGTAGATGGCTTCCAGTTGCGAAGAATCAGCGATGATGGGTAATACAATGTCTGCGGGCGACACTTGTTTGTCCATATCCGTTGCATCTATTTCCTCTGTGGCGGCTTCCCATTCTATCTTTCCGTTGATGAGGCTGGACACAATCTTGTTCTGAACCAGTTTGTTGGCATTGTTGTGAATATCATTCCACATGATGAACTTGTTGAAAGAGAAGATACCCAGAATCGCTTGCTCTTCCACGTCCCATTTACGCTGGTTCTTAATGCTGTTGCGGATAATGGAATAGATCAGCTTGACGTTTACGCCGCTTTCGTCGGTAGGCAACGGGTCCAATCCTGATATGGTGATTCCGAAGTTTTGGCGAAGCATTTCCAATAAGGTGATGTTCATCATTGTTTCTTCTTCCCGGGAACGGATTACGTAACCTTTGGCTGCCGATTTACGGATAATTTCAACCGGTAATAGCAAGATGGGGGCATAGCGGGGACGTTCGCTGGAAGGTGTCTCGTACCATTTCAAAAGTCCGAGAGCCAGATAGAGTGTGTTGGCTCCATTCTCTTCGATAGAAGTACGCGAAGAGCGGTATAAGTGAGTCAGTGCCTTACCTAAATCGTTTTCGGGCAGATAGAAACGTAACCTTTTCTGTGAAAGTTCCGAGTTGATGAAACCAACCATGGGATCAGACTCCGGTATGGAGGAATAAATCCCGAAGTCCATCGCCGGACTTTCCCAATCGGCAGGGCGGTGGAGGATGCGGAATTCTTCTCCGTCGGCCAATGCATCTTCCAGACAGGATAGATTAGCCGGGATGAGTTGGAGCGTGTTTTTGGTAATCCGGATATTCAGCAGGTTGTTGCGCAGGCTTAAATCCAGCAACCGTCTTTCCCATAACAGTTGTTTGGTGATTACGGTCTGGGTTTCATTGCCCGATAAATCATACGGATTGATACTTTGCGGAGTGGCATGAACGGCACTTTTTTGAATGTCGGTCTCCTTTTCTTCTACTTCCCATACCTGTCCATGCAAAATGCGTTGGGGGATGGGGCGGATGCCCGAATGTCTCGCTCTTTTCACATCTATGGCAAGAATGAAACTGTTTCCATCCGTCAACTTTCCGTTCGCTTTCTTCACAGCATCGTCGAAATCGGACGAATGGCCCATGTTCATGCAGGTCGTTTCAACTAAGGTAATGTCGTAGATTCCTTCGGCTGTCCGTTTGGTTAACAGGGAAACATCGTCAATGGTAGGATCCGGAAAAGTCTCCGGCACTAGCCAGGCTCCCGCAAAAGCATGCCCTTGAGTGATGATAATGAGTGCATTCAGACCGATTGCTTCCAGGCAGGAAGCATAGAGCAAGGCCATATCCAGACAGGTTCCCAGTTTTTGTGCCATTACGGAGTCGGCTAGCCGTACACGTTGCCCATATTCCTCGAAGCTGGCGGGGATGGTGCTGTATATAATCTGTTGTTCCGTGATAGCCGTGTAGATGGCGGCCATCTGTTTCCTTACCCGGTCCGGAGTGCGGCTTTGATATTCGTCGAGGGACGGATTGTCAGTCCATTGTCCCAAGATGGAAGCGGCTCTCTTGATGATCGGCACAATGGCTGTATGATTGGGGGTGATGAAAGCGGCCAGCATTTCGGGCAATACATTGAGCCCTCCCCATTGGTCGTATGCCAGAATGTCGATAGGGTAGGTTTGGCAGAATACGGATTCTGCTTCGGAAGTAATTTCAATTTTCAGATTGCCGGATAAACGTTCGGTCAGCTGTGTGAAATAGTTGGCGGACAAAGTGAGATTGAATGACGACAGGCATATCGATTCATTGGGCGGAATCTGTGCCACAGCTATCGGAGCAGCGTTTCCGAAAGTCGGTTCTGTCGTGATTTGTACCTGAATGTCCTTCAGCGGGGCAGGCGTTGTATTCTCAATAGAAAGCTGATGAATGATTGATGCACCGTTTTGTTGTATCGCAAAATTAATAAGCGGTAAATAGTCGCATTGCACCTTGACTTTGTCCAATCTCTCGTCCATGGCAAAAACTGTATAAATTAAAGATTGCAATATTACAAAAAATACGGATATAATTCTCTTTTCTTCTGCCATTCTTTTGTCAATCAAGAAAATATTCCTACCTTTGCGCCCGATTTATAGATAATATAATGTCTTATTTAATTAAAGTATTAAACAATTTATTTATTAATGGAAAACTTAAAGAACGTAGCTCCTATTGAAGATTTCAACTGGGATGCTTATGAAAATGGCGAAACAGTAACCAACGTTAGCCACGATGAACTGGAAAAAGCTTACGACGGTACGCTTAACAAAGTGAACGACCGTGAGGTTGTTGACGGAACCGTAATCGCAATGAACAAGCGTGAAGTAGTTGTGAACATCGGTTACAAATCAGACGGTATCATCCCATTGAATGAGTTCCGTTACAATCCGGATCTGAAGATCGGTGATACAGTAGAAGTATACATCGAAAATCAGGAAGACAAAAAAGGACAGCTCGTTCTGTCACACAGAAAAGCCCGCGCTACTCGTTCTTGGGATCGCGTTAACGCTGCTCTGGAAAATGAAGAAATTATCAAGGGTTACATCAAGTGCCGCACTAAGGGTGGTATGATCGTAGACGTATTCGGAATCGAAGCATTCTTGCCGGGTTCTCAGATCGACGTTAAACCGATCCGCGACTATGATGTATTCGTTGGCAAAACAATGGAATTCAAAGTGGTTAAAATTAACCAGGAATTCAAAAACGTTGTTGTATCTCACAAGGCTCTTATCGAAGCTGAACTGGAACAACAGAAGAAAGAAATTATCGGTAAACTTGAAAAAGGACAGGTTCTTGAAGGAACTGTTAAAAATATCACATCTTACGGTGTATTCATCGACCTTGGTGGCGTAGACGGTTTGATCCACATCACTGACCTTTCTTGGGGACGTGTTAGCGATCCGAAAGAAGTGGTTGAACTGGATCAGAAGCTCAACGTTGTTATCCTTGACTTCGATGACGAAAAGAAACGTATCGCTCTTGGCTTGAAACAACTGACTCCGCACCCATGGGATGCTCTTGACACTGACTTGAAGGTAGGTGACAAGGTGAAAGGTAAAGTGGTTGTTATGGCTGACTACGGTGCATTCATCGAAATCGCTCCTTGGCCACAAACAACTCGAAGAAAATCCTTGGGATGTATTCGAAACTGTGTTCACTGTAGGTTCTGTACACGAAGGTACAATCATCGAAATGTTGGATAAGGGTGCTGTTGTAGCTCTTCCTTACGGTGTAGAAGGTTTCGCAACTCCGAAACACCTTGTAAAAGAAGACGGTTCACAAGCACAGTTGGATGAGAAACTTGAATTCAAAGTGATCGAGTTCAACAAAGACGCTAAGAGAATCATCCTGTCTCACAGCCGTATCTTCGAAGATGTAGCTAAGGCTGAAGAAAGAGCAGAAAAGAAAGCTGCTTCTGGTGCTAAGAAGTCATCTTCTAGCAACAAGAGAGAAGATTCTCCGATGATCCAGAACCAGGCTGCTTCAACTACGCTGGGCGATATCGACGCTCTTGCTGCATTGAAAGAACAGTTGGAAGGAAAGAAATAATCTGAATAGAATATTTTCCAATGAAAGGCGCTCCCGTTTGGGGGCGCTTTTTTTGTTTATCTATGCTTGTCTGCGTACATCTATATAATCTATGGTGAAATATTTTCGTTTCCTTTGCAAGATTGAATATGAAATACTTTATCTTTGCATACCATGGAAAAATTTGAGTTACATATATTGGGATGCGGTTCTGCTTTGCCTACTACGCGACATTTTGCGACCTCTCAAGTCGTAAACTTGCGTGAAAAACTATTTATGATTGATTGTGGCGAGGGAGCACAGATGCAATTACGCCGCTCGCGACTGAAATTTTCCCGATTAAATCATATCTTCATCTCTCATCTACATGGTGACCATTGTTTCGGATTGTTGGGACTGATCTCTACATTCGGATTATTAGGGAGAACTGCTGATTTACATATTCATTCTCCAAGAGGACTGGAAGAGTTGTTTGCGCCGATGCTTGCTTTCTTTTGCAAGACTTTGACTTATAAGGTGTTCTTCCATGAATTCGAAACGAAAGAACCGATGCTCATTTACGATGACCGTTCGGTGACTGTAACCACAATCCCTTTAAAACATCGAATTCCCTGTTGTGGTTTCCTTTTTGAAGAGAAACAGCGTCCTAATCATATCATCAGGGACATGGTAGACTTTTATAAAGTCCCGGTCTATGAACTGAACCGCATCAAGAACGGAGCGGATTTTGTAACTCCCGAGGGAGAAGTAATACCCAATTTACGTTTAACCCGCCCTTCGGCTCCGGCGCGTAAATATGCTTATTGTTCCGATACAATCTATCGTCCGTCCCTTGCTGAACAAATTAAAAATGTAGATTTGCTTTTCCATGAGGCCACCTTTGCACAGACCGAGCAGGCACGCGCTAAGGAAACTTATCATACCACTGCTGCGCAAGCTGCGCAGCTTGCTTTGGATGCCAATGTGAGACAACTGGTGATCGGACATTTTTCCGCCCGTTATGAAGATGAATCTGTCTTACTTCATGAAGCGTCCGCCATTTTTCCACAAACCATTTTAGCGAAAGAAAATTTGTGTATTGACGTTGATGGAGGGACTGTCTATGAAAAGTAGTCGACTGCTTTGGGGAGTAATCATCCTGCTCTTCGGTTGCTTGGCAGCCTGTAAAAAAGAGAAACCTCAATCTCCGATACCGGATTCTTTGTCTTCCCTCCAGGAACTGTTCCATCCTGCTTATCAAATAAATGCAGACAGCATTCATCAGATGATTCGTATTTGCCTGAACGAAAATCCGGTAACTCCCTGGGATTCGGTTTTGCTGGCACATTATCAGGAAAAGGATGAATTCTTTTGGCTGAACGATTCTCTCATATCCGATAAACCTGCCGTACAGGTGGCAGACTCGATGTTATTCTGGTTAGGAAACATTTCACAACATGGAGTTAATCCGAATCTGTATCCTGTCGATAGCATCCGTGAGGAATTGCAACAGATACGAACCTTGAAACTGCGTGAAGGGAAAACGATGAACCGTCTGCTGGCAGACGTGGAGTATCAGTTAACAGCCGCCTATCTTTCGTATGTGTGTCAATTGAAATTCGGATTCTTGCCTCCGGAGCGCAGATGGAATGATTCGATCGACCACATTCCTTTAAAACAATGTGACGTGAAGTTTGCAATGGCCGCTCTCGACTCTTTGCGTGCAAATCCTAACGCCGCTTTTCACCGGGCGCAACCCGCTTCCCCGCTTTATCATAAGATGCAGGAAGAGCTGGTTCGTGTGAATTGCTGGGGAGTGACAGATACTACGGATTATTATCGCGACCGCCTATTGGTAAACATGGAGCGGGCACGTTGGCAATATGCATTGGATAAAGGACGAAAATATGTGATAGCTAATGTGGCGGCATTTATGTTGCAAGCCGTCAACGAAGAAACAGACTCTATCCTGGAGATGCGTATTTGTGTAGGGACTGTGAAGAATAAAACTCCTCTATTGTCAAGCAGGATTTATTATATGGAACTGAATCCTTACTGGAATGTGCCTCAAAGCATAATTCGGAAAGAGATCATTCCTACTTACCGCAGAGATACGACGTATTTTACCCGTAACCGCATGAAGGTATACGATAAGAATGGACTCCAGGTAGATCCCCACAGTATTAAATGGGCGAAGTATGCAGGAAGTGGCGTACCTTATACGGTGAAGCAGGACAACAAAACGGGGAATTCATTGGGACGCATCATTTTCCGTTTCCCTAATCCTCATTCCGTATACCTGCATGATACTCCTTCCCGGTGGGCTTTCACGTTGAAGAACCGGGCAGTGAGCCACGGTTGCGTCCGTCTTCAGAAAGCACTCGACTTTGCTTTCTTCTTGTTGAAAGAGCCGGATGAATTATTGGAAGACCGTATCCGTATTGCAATGGATATCAAACCGGTGAGTGAAGAGGGGAAGAAGCTGCCTGTCAGTGCGGCCTATCGCGAACTGAAACATTATAGTTTAGAGAAATATATACCTTTATTTATAGATTATCAGACGGTTTATCTGTCTGCCGATAATAATTTGAGGAATTGTGAGGACATTTATAAATATGATTCGTCTTTACTAGAAGCAATGAACAACCTGAATTTGAAACCATAAATAAACATACAGATACAAGAGATTATGATTCCTTATAACGAACGCGAAGTTCTGAAGCTCCTTCAGGAGGAGAGTACACAGCGGAAAGGATTTGAAATGATTGTGGCGCAGTATAGCGAGCAATTATATTGGCAAATCCGCCGGATGGTACTGTCGCATGAGGATGCGAACGATCTCCTGCAAAACACTTTCATCAAGGCATGGACGAATATTGATTATTTCCGTGCCGAGGCGAAACTGTCTACCTGGCTCTATCGCATCGCGCTGAATGAATGTCTTACCTTTCTGAACAAGCAGCGCGCTATGACTACCGTGGATATTGATGATCCTGAAGCTGCGATTGTGCAGAAGCTGGAAAGTGACTCCTACTTTTCGGGCGACGAAATACAGTTGTGTCTGCAAAAAGCTCTATTGACTTTGCCGGAAAAACAGCGTATGGTGTTCAACCTGAAATATTATCAGGAAATGAAATACGAAGAGATGTCGGAAATCTTCGGTACATCGGTTGGTGCGCTCAAAGCGTCATATCATCATGCGGTGAAGAAAATAGAGAAGTTTTTAGAAGAAATAGATTAAACCTTTTAAATTGGACGTTGTCTAAGTAAAAGAGAGGAGAAAAACGTATGAAAGAAGAAGATATCCTATTGAAGAAGCTTGGTAAGGAAAATTCCTTCAAAGTGCCTGATGGTTACTTTGAAAACCTGACTTCGGAGGTAATGAATAAACTTCCTGAAAAAGAAAAAGTAGTTTTCAAGGAAGAATCTGTCAGCACATGGACAAGACTGAAACCATTGCTCTATCTCGCTGCTATGTTTGTAGGTGCGGCCCTGATTATCCGGGTAGCGTTGACAGATCACAAACCTGCTGCGGTCGATGAAGTGGCGGTGACGGAGGTGGATACTGAAGTTGTATCGGACGAAATGCTGGATGTGGCACTGGACCGCGCTATGCTGGATGATTATTCGTTATATGTTTATTTGAGTGATGCAAGTGTAGAATGATTTATTAAAACTGATTGAATACAGAAAATGAGAAAACTAATCGCATGGGTTGTTTTGTTGTGTGGGTTTATGCCTGTTCTTTGGGCTGCTGACGGATGTGATCAGCATTTATCCCGGGAGGAGTTCAGGGCAAAACAAAAGGCATTCATTATCGAACAGGCTGGATTGAGTAAAGAAGAGGCAGCCAAGTTCTTTCCCGTCTATTTTGAACTTCAGGATAAGAAGAAGAAACTGAATGATGAATCGTGGGATTTGATGCGCAAAGGCAAGGATGATAAGACAACGGAAGCTCAATATGCAGAAATCAACGATAAGGTAGCTAACAATCGTATTGCTGCCGACCAGCTTGATAAGACTTATCTGGGTAAGTTCAAGAAGATTCTTTCCAGTAAGAAGATATTTCTCGTGCAGCGTGCGGAAATGCGCTTCCACCGGGAGATGATAAAAGGAATGAATCGTGGCAAGGATAAAGGAAACGATTCGAAGAAGAAATAAAGAAAAACAGAGCGTCTATTCATACGAGTTAGACGCTCTGTTTGAGTAAAATAGAGGCTCTACTCGCACGGAATAGAGTCTCTATTTTTTTTATTTAGATAGCATTGATTTTAAGTGTTCTATTTCTGCAATCAATAGTGGAATATCCTGTTTGGCATGTATTATGTAAGCACTCAATTAAGGGCATACCCTTTAATTTGGGCACTGTTGAAGTGCCCAAACTGAGTTTCGTTAAAAA
>PPYE01740323.1_pt1 | contig 20544 bp, 20 predicted proteins | sample 1559881 | NCBI WGS metagenome assembly PPYE01 (sample SAMN08240022, study PRJNA423297) | Human gut metagenome, whole genome shotgun sequencing project.
CCACTTTTCATCAGAGTAGTGCAGTCTTTTTGAACTCATAGTAATTCACTCCTAAAGGTTATTCAGAGTGAATTCAACCAGAATCAATCACAGTCAGAGCAAACGGCTCCAACTACAAATACAGCTGATCCAGAGATGTCCTCACTCCTGAAGTGATTATCTCATGAAAAGTTGGTGGCGACAAACCGTGCGATTATACATCGCTTACTTTTGAAGAGGTTACAGTGAAAGAAGCGGCACAAATTTGTGGATGCAGCCGTAAAACAATACAGAACAGAAAAAAACGGATTTTGAATGTGCTTCGTGAAAGTATAAAATATTATAAGATTACATAGAGCAATAAAGGAGGGATGTTTCTCTCTTTTTCGGAGTTTTTTGGTAATATGTATTTTTAAACCAGTAACCAAGAAGAAAGGAGGGGGAGATCTGTCGGTTCAATCGGCTTAACACTCCTCCTTGTCATTCTTCTTATTTCTCATAATAAGTATAAGTATTCCGCCATAGTTAAAAAGCTTTCGAGAGTTGTCCATTCTTTTAATTTATTTATATTCTATTGATACCCATTTTTCGTGCATGGTTATTTTGTAAATAGTCCCAACCGTAGGCGCCTATTACTTCCGTAGTATTGTAATGCAGAGATAATTTTTTTGAAAATATTGGATTCAAAACAAATTTTGCCATTTTTGTTCCCCGGACAATTTCGTTTCTTGCTTTGTCAAAAGGATACATACCCTCGTTAAATACAAAGCATAGGGTATTTCCTATTGATTTTGATTTTATATAAGTCTGATCAAATTTTAATCCAATTACACCAAATTCATATAACATTTTTATTTTTTCAATCAATTGACTTTCCTCATCAAAAATAATTCCTTCGAACTTAAATCCTCGAATTTTATCTATAAATTCGGATGTTGATAAAATAACATTGCTCTCTTCAAATATTTCCATAAAGTTATCAATATTATAAAAAATTTTATTATATTCATTGTAAAATTCGTTTTTTATAATATCTTCAGTAACATTATTTAAAAGATTTTTTAAAGTATCCATATCTATTGTTTTATATTTTTTACTATTTTTTTCATTTGCATCATAAAGAACTGCAATATATTTTATGATATCTCGTGGTCTCCAAAATGAAATTCTAAGTAAGTATTGAAATAAATCTATTGTTTTTTCCGTATCACCAATTTCAATTTTAATTTCATTTGGAATTGCCGGCATATATGTATGCATTACTTGTTTGAAAGTTTCAATGATATCATTATTTGAATCAAGAGAAAATCCGTATAGCTCTTTTAAACGTAATACAATTACTTCAAGAAGTTCAATAGCATCCCACGACAAACTCATAAAGTTTTTCTTTGCAAAGTCTCTATCAACCATTCTTACTTGATCAACTCTGTCTTGAGGTATAATGATGCAAAATGTCGTGTTTCCCATTATTCCTGTATCAGATGTTTTAAGATTTTCAACGGTTGTAACTAATGAACGATACAAAAGTCTATCAAATTCAGCTCTTTTTCTAGCATCAATCTTCAAACTTTCATTATCAGTTTGTAAATCATCTTTAACGTTTCTTCGAAAATCATCACTAATAGTGTCAAATTTGTCCAGTGCTAATAGTATTTTTTTGTCACATTGGTCAATCGCATTTAGAAAATGATTATAAAGGTTTTTACCTAAAAAAGTTTTAATTACATTGTTTACGTTAAAATTAGCATCCATAGATGCCAAAAAAGCTTTCTCCGTAGCAAAATCTAAAACTTCCGCATTCATAAAATTTTCCCATAATACAACACTTTCCGTAAAGATTGCACGTTTTACATCATTGGAATCTAAGACTTGGACATGAAGAGCTTTCTTTAATTTATTCGCTATTTTATGAAAAATTTCTTTTCGCTCATCTCTGATTCTGTGATTTTCTTCTTCTACACATACAATATAAATAGCACACAAATGTAGGTAGATTTCCCAAAATAACTCTATAATCCTTCCGAGACCAAAGATTTTATGATCTAAAGATAGTTTATCGAGCACGGAGTATATATGATCCTCTCGTATATCTTCAACACTTATTGGTCTTAGTACTTTAAAGCGTTTATCAAATTCCATTGGATTGTATTTTTCTAATACTTCAAAGAATGTTGTTTTCCCGCTTCCTTTTCTTCCTACTAAAAAGCTAGTACCTTCTTCTGCCATAATATTTTTGTAGGCTTCTGACTTATACATACAACCTCTAGGAAGTTTATCTTTGGAGTCGGTGTTGCAGAACAAAATAGAATAAGCTTCTTCTTTGCTAGAAAATCTATAATCTTTTCGTCTGTGAGCAACTGAGGTCTCATAAATTATATCAGAAACCAAATTATTCATTTCTGTTTTATACACCGGATTAAGTTTTTTTCTTCCATTTTGTCCTTTAATGATGGGTAAGAATCTGGAAAAATCAGTAGCAATATTATCTTTAAATTCCCTTGTTATAACTTTATTTACCTCGCCTTCAACGATAATAGGGATAACTGCAATTTCATTTGCCTGCCAAGCTTTTAAAATGTGCATATACTCTCTATAGACGCCTCTTGTTTCGTCTGCTTCGTCTATAATAGTTTTATATGCAGGAGAAAAAAATATTACAACGGAATCACTTTTAAAAATTTTTTTTTCATTTTCCTTAAAGTTTTCTGATGTATGAAAATCCTTTTTGTCTATTATTACTTGTATAGAACAATTTGATTTTGTTTTAATTCGATTTTTAAGATATTCCATTAAATCCATTACTTTTGATGGATCATCCCAACAATATGCAAAATAACATTTTTCTTTCATGGTATTCTATCCCCCTTCATTGTAAGTGCATTTATCTTAGAGTTTTAATAAAGCTAAAATAGATGTTATTTGCTTTTTAAAAATAATAGTTAGTAATACGGCTATCGGAATATAAAATAACCATTCGCTCGTTGAAAATAGACAATTTATGTATTTCAAAGTCTTTTTTTTAATCTTTTTATAAGTTAATTCGCTTATAGATAAATCAAAATCGACAATTTTTTTCTGACGAACTATGTCGTAAAGAGTTATATATTTACGCTCTAATTGTAAATAGTATGCATCCAAAAACCAAAATGCAAAAACAGGAATATAAGCAAGAATAAAATATATTTGAATAGCATCTTTAGATGCTAAAGTGAAGATTGCTACTATTAAAGTGACAGTCCACCCTTTTAGCAAAAAAGAATTATTTGCAATTCTTTGGATAATAATTTGAAGCAGTTCCAGATGTTTTGTTTTAGCGTCCATGAGCTTTTACCTCCTATTGTTTTACATATATTATACTTTTTCTTTCAAATAATGACAACAAATTTTACGCAAGAATAAGAAGATTACCTTGTTGGACATAAATCATAAATTTCTGAAAGGTACTTTCCCTTAAAAATTTTTATAAACGGTCAATTTTTACCTTCTCCAGTCTGCGATTAGTGAGAGGGTATTTTCTTATTTCAAAAATCTCTTTTTATGTACCTTGATAATTTCATAGCCTGCCTGAATAGATACCCGGCATGGAGTGGGCATTCTGCCCATCCTTTAGGAGAAAACGCTGCGGAAAGAAAACCGCAGCAGGGAACGGGTTCAGGATGAGAACAGGAAAAACGCTCAATAAAAAAACAGTCCGGTTACGGGCTGTATAACAGTAGATACCATGCAGGGAAGTTCCCTGTATTCATGTACTGTTATGGGCAGTACAAGTAAAAAAGGTAAAGAGATATGGAAACTTAGGAAAAATTTTTGAAACAGGACAGTATTAGAATGGCAAAAAAGAAAGAGAGGTACTTAGCGAATGAAAGGGAAATCAAGGAGAATCGTATCGGGATTTCTCTCGGCATTGACAATCATTTCTTCTATTGTGCAGCCAGTTACCACTTATGCGGCAGAAGCGGAGCCAGCGGCTTACGAAGCAGAATATCCTGACATGGAAAAAGTAAAGGTCACGTACCACGAGGCAAAGAACCAGAATGGACAGGCATTTGATGGAAATAAAGCAGATACGTATCATGCAGTGTATTTTGTAGAACCTGTCAGTGGTCATCCGTCTTATCATGTGCAAAGAAATATAGTTGTAAGAGAGCCGTCAGCGGAAATACATAAAGAGAAAAATGCACAGGATTCTGAAAGCCTTTGGAGCCGGAGAAAACGTCTGAAAAAGCACCGAAAGCGGACATACAGACAGCCGAGGGTAAAGGGAAGCAACAGTCTGTCTTACAGGCACTCAGGGAACGGCAGGCGAAGCTGAAAGCGCAGGAGACAGGACAGACAGAACAGAAAACACAGGGACGCAGAAAAGGAGAACCAGAATTATGATGGAAAAATTTGAACAGGACGAATGCCTTATTATGGCAATTTGTCAGGAGGACACTTGCGAACAGACGAATGAAGAGATGAAAAAGATACTTCCGTTTTTTAAGCATGATATGGAGATGACTGCTCTTGTAAAGGGAACATTTGAGAAGCTGGAACATCTGACCGAGGAAGAATTTTCCAAAATGGATTTAACCCCGTATCTGACAGAACTTTTGGAGGATGAGGAATGGATATAAACCAGTTTGCGGTATATCAGTTAAAAAACGGGCCGGAGACGAGACAGATGCGTTTCCGGTCTTATGAAAAACTGCAGCAAAGCGGGATTCAGGTGCGGTACGAACATTACAGGGAGGTGTATCTTGGCAAAATGTAGCGGCAGGATACTCCCGACAACATAAGAGAACGCCTGCAAAAGAAAATACCGAAAAACTTCGACGGTCATTCCCTCAGTGTCAGTGATGTGCTGGTTTTGAACTGGGAGGGCGAGATTACCGCTTACTATGTAGAAAAAGAAGGTTTTACCGTCATTGTAGGTTTTATCCGCATTGGCTCATCCGAGGCGCTGCTTTCCTTTGAAACTACAAATTTTCATATTGAAGGCAAAGCAGGAAGCTGGCTGGTGCTGGATGCAGAAGGGAAAATCGTAGTGGAAGATAACCAGGACGGTTCTGACGAAAATGCAAAGCAACAGATCAGGGAATACCTGCAGCCGCCAAAGCCTGTGCAGAAGCCACAGGAAAAGCCACCGCTTGAAAACTGGCAGAAGTATATGGAAAATGGGGAATATCTCCGCAGTTCGGAAATCAGTGAAGAACAAAACTACAACATGATTGATGGCAGACGGAACAATATGCCCTCGAAAAAGAAAAAGGCCAGGACATCGGTATTGGTAAAGCTGCATCAAAAACAGGCAGAGATTGCAAAACGAAGCGGAAAGGAAATACCGCAGATGGCAGTGGCGGAAGAGATGGAGCGCAGACTGAAATAAGAGATTACAGAGGGGAGATAGCTTTATGAGCTGTTTCTCCTTTTTAATTTTCGTAAAACTTTGTCCTTTCGGGAGAAAGCAATGGATAATTTAAAAAGATTGTGCTAAGATAAAGGCAGAAACATAAAGATAGGTTTGGAAAGGCGTGCAGCGGATGGAAGTTGAAAATACATTGGCAAAGAATATCAATTCTGCCGGAGAGAATGCAGCGTATGATGCAGCCTGTAAACGGTTACTTGCTAATAAAATTATCTTGGCATGGATTATGAAAAGCTGTGTGGAAGAATATCGGGACTGCAGTATTTCGGATATTGCAGAAAAATATATTGAAGGGCAGCCACGGGTAGCAGAAACAGCCGTAAATCCGGATGATGATATTTATGGCGAACAAATTAAAGGTGCGGCAACGGAAGATGCTACGATTCATGAGGGGACAATTACTTATGACATTCGTTTTTATGCAGTTATTCCGGTATCAGGAGAACGGATACGTCTAATTATAAACATTGAGGCACAGAACGATTTTTATCCAGGGTATCCGATTATAAAACGGGCTTTATATTATTGTAGCCGGATGATTTCTTCTCAATATGGAACTGAATTTACAGAGTCCCATTACGAGAAGATTAAGAAAGTTTACAGTATTTGGATTTGTATGAATCCGCCTAAAAATAGGAAAAACAGTATCAACCGATATACAATCGAAGAAGAAAACCTTGTAGGTGACGTTGTAGAGAACCGTCAGAATTACGATCTGCTTACTGCGGTAATAATCTGTCTGGGAGATTCCGCTGTAGCTTCATCTGGAATATTGAAACTGTTGGAAGTCTTGCTTTCATCAGAACGGAAAGCAGAAGAGAAAAAGAAGATTTTGAAGGAAGATTTTTCGATTGAAATGACGAAGGAATTGGAAAGCGAGGTGTCGGTTATGTGTAACCTGAGTAAAGGTGTAGAGGAAAAAGGGATGGCAAAAGGGATTCTTGCCTCTATTAAAAATCTTATGGAGAGTATGGGCTGGTCTGCAGAACAGGCAATGGATGCACTGAAAATTTCTGAAACTGACAGAAAGCAGTATATGGATGAGCTTAGAAAGTAATACTTATGGGATAAGAATATGAGAAAACACGTATGGGAGATAATGAATTGTTAACACCAATCTCTGTGGGAAAATTTGCTGATATGGTCATTCAGAATAATGAAGGGTATCAAAGGAAGAAGCTGATATCTAATCTTAGAAAAACATTGGAGGCAAAAAAGAACGGGGCAAAATGTATTGTATGTGGTGCTCCTATTTGGGCGGCAGGAAGTGCAATTACGGGAAGTAATCTTTGTTTTACCTGTACTACTGGAGAAGCTGATGATAGTGAAGATTATGAAATAGAAGAATAATAAGAAAGGTGTCGGAACTTCAATGTTTCCGGCACCTTTTCAGTATTAAAAATCTGAATATTCCATCCAAAGCTACTTTGTTCCTATATGATGCATGATTTATTGAACTGTGTCAATATATTTTTAAAGAAAATATATGAAAAGCTGTAACTCTGCACTATACAATGGGTTAAAGACTAGGTATTATTGGACTTTTGGCATATGCATGTTGTCTGGAATTTTCTTTTCCGAGGATAGCGTTTACATTAGAATATACGGTATTTAATTCTTTCTGATACTCTCGATAATATTGATACTGTTCGTGTGCTGCTTTTTTCTGTTTTAACAATTCTTCTTTCTTTTCTTTCAGCAATTTCATAGAGAGTTGATGAAAGATGCTGAATATAGCAATTTGTGATGATGATATTCAGACAACCGGAAGAATGGATATGCTGTTACAGGAAATAGCAAAGCGAAATTTTATGGATGTTGAAATTGAAGTGTTTTGGAATGGAGAGAGTCTTGCGGATGCGCTTGCACAGGGCACATATTTTGACATGATTTATTTGGATATAGAAATGGACAAAGAAGATGGAATTTCAGCGGCTAAAAGAATTAGAGAGTATGATAAAAACACTCTTATTATTTATGTTACAAGCCACGAAAATCATATGCAGGAGTCTTTTGAAGTTAGACCGTTTCGATTTCTTGTGAAACCAGTAAGTGAAAAGTTGTTTGAAACTTGTTTTAAATCAGCATACGAAGAAGTGTATTGCGGAGATTCGTATTTCCGGTATAGCTATCAGAGGGTGAACCATAAAATACCAATGCGTGAGATTTTATATTTTGAAAGCAATAAGCGTAAAGTATATATTGTGACGGAAAAAGATATATTTGTCGCATATGGAAAATTAAATGATATAGAGGAAAGCCTTAAACAGAGTAAAGTGCCATTTTTACGTGTTCACCAGTCATATCTTGTAAATTATAAGTATGTGGAAGGGCAGGCATATGATTTCGTAGTTATGGATAATGGCAAAAGAATTTCAATCAGTGAAGACAGAAGAAAATTAATCGGAGAGCAGTACTGCTCAATGGAGGACACATTTTATGTCAATGAGTAAGATATTGTCATATGGAACGGATATATTGTTTATCATATTTGCAGTATATCTGTTCTTTTATTATTTCGATATATTTTTAAAAAGAAGAAAAAGAACAGTTTTGTCAATGATTGGATTGGTTATATTTATGGCATGGCAATTTGAAATGTCGAGCGTGAATTTGCTGCCAGCTTATGGAAATATTATTGTTACTATTATCACTACATTGTTTGCGGTCGCCCAAATTTATGAGGGGAAGTTTTGGAACAAATGCATTTTTACAATTGCCTTTAATGCAATCTGGATGTTGATAGAAACAATAAGCGGGAATATACTTTTGACGTACGGTTGTGAATTTACAGACCTTCAGGCATTAGGAACGTTAGGATCATTTACTTCAAAAATTGTATTTATGATTGCAATTACGGCATTGAAGAGAGTATTTACAAAAGATGAAATTAAAGAGCTTCCAGTGAGATATAGTTTTATGCTTGTATTGATTCCGATAGGTAGCATTTATATTATGAATAATATCTTTATGCTTGGGTATAGGCTACATAGTAATCGTGCAAATATCCAATCTGCAGTTACTGCCGTTATCTTGTTAGGCGTGAATGTTCTTGTTTTCTATATTTATATAAAATTGGCGGATGATCTGCAGCTAAGAAGAATGACCTCTGTCTATGAACAACAATTAGATTTGTGTGAACGACATCAGCAGGAGAGAGAACTGTCAATACTTCGATTAAGAGATATAAGACATAATATGAAAAACAACCTTGTGTCGATTCTTGCATATGCAGAAAACAGAGATAATGAAAAAATTATTAGATTTGTCAATGAGATAATGGAAGAAGGTGGAATAAAGACATCTACAGTTACAAACAGTGGAAATATTGTTCTAGATTCATTGATTGGATATTGGTATGTTGAGGCAAAGAAAGTGGGAATAGACTTTTCCGTAAATTTAAATATTCCTATGGAAATGCCGTTTAGGGGTGCGGATATTTGCCTGATACTGGGCAATTTATTAGAAAATGCTGTAGAGGCAGCACAAAAAGCGGAGGGTAAAAAGTACATCAGGCTTCACATGAAATATGATAAAAATAACCTGCTGCTATTTGTGGAAAATAATTACAAAGGTGTGCTTATAAAGACGAAAGATAAAAGGTTAAAGTCTACAAAAACAGATGCGGGAAATCATGGTGTAGGTCTTTCCTCCGTATATAGAATTGCTGCAAAATATCATGGAGTGGTTACGATTGACGATGGTGTGACAAATCGTTTTTTAATTAGAGTAGTGTTATATGGAAAGCAGAAATAATTACATTAACAGTCGATATTATTACAGTATATTTTGTATTATGGAATAAAGATATAAAATAAAAAGATAATTTTGGGGAAATGGCGAATGATTTTTTTAGAATGGTATTGTGGTGGTGCGGTATGACGGAAGTATTATTATTCAGTGATGATGAGAAAATCTTTAATTTGACAAATAGTGTAATAGACGGAAGATATAAATTAACATGGTGTACTTATAAGTCCTTGGAAAAAAAGTTATATCCGTATCCGGATATAGTTATTATGTACTTTGATAAAGAAATGGTTAAGAAAGGTACATTTAAAACAATTGTTCAGGTAAAGGGGAGGCTGGGACAAAGGATACCAATCCTTACGCTGATGGAAGAAGGAACACCGCAAAATATTTTTTCAACGTTAATGGCGGGCGCCTATGACTACTTAGAAATAGCCAAAAGTTCAGAGGAGTATAGAAAGAAAATAGAAGATGTTGCCCGATGGAATTGGTATTTACGAAAATATGGGTTAAAAGAGAAGTAGCAGTGATATAAATGGCACCGCTACTTTTTATTTTAAGGTGAAATAGAAAAAGTTACATCAACACTCGGTTTTTTTACAAGAAAGACAAATTTGTTTATTTTTGTAGTAGTGTAGAGGAAACAAATGAAAGCCTGCTAATAAAAAGTCAATAGTAAAATGAATTATTTTTATGATTGTGATTTTGGGCACAAGTTTTGAACCGCCATATTTGCCGGTTTGAAGAAAAATGAGTTTAGACTTGGTTATTGCTCTAAATTACGGATGCATTCCTTGACCTTGCCGTAATAGATACGCAGGAACTTATTAGCCCCAGCAGTCATGTAAACATAGTAAGGCTTTCCTTCTGCACGCTTCTTGACAAGAAATTGATATACCTTATCATCTTCAGGAGCTGTTTGAAGCAGTGTAGACATGATTTGAAACAAAGTCTTTCTTAGATGGTTGGAACCGCATTTAGATGCTTTATTACTCTTTGAATTGTGGGTGCCTGACTGATCCACACCTGGGTCTACTCCGGCAAAAGCAGTCAATGCTTCACGATGTGAGAAATTGGAAATATCACCTATTTCTGCTATAAGCTGGGGACCAAAAGTTTTTCCCACGCCATACATGCCCATTACCGTTGCGTATTCGGGCAGAGTAGAAGCAAGTTCATTCATCTTTGAACGTAGTTCTTCTACATGGGAAGAAGCAAGATTAAGCTGCTGAATGCTTTGCTGAATAAGCAGTTTATAAGAAGCTTCTTTTGGAAAGACAGCAATAAGGTCTTTGGATGCAAGAAATAGTTCCGCTGGTTTTGCTGGTTGGAAATTATAGTGATGCTTTTTACAGAATGCTTGATAGCGTTCCGTGAATGTTTTTAATCCAATTTTGCGGACACAATCCACATGCCAGAATGAGTAAGCATAATCCACCCATTTTTCACTGCCATCATCGCGGACAGGGCTGTCAAAGAGTTTATTGACACCAGGATAGGTATTATCCAATAGTGCAATCAGGTTAGCCTTAGCGGCAACCTTTTGCTTCATGAAGAAGCTGAATTGTGAGTTTAAAGTTTTTAATTGAGTACGTGTATTATCCATACTTGAATACTGTCGCAGTTCTATCCAGTTGTCAAGAGTATAGCGTGCAATCTTCTTCGCATCAGCAGGGTCGGATTTGACTTTGCGGATGGAGTTGTTGCCAAAGTTCTTGATCAGATGTGGATTGACAGCACTGACAAACAAACCGGCTTCAGAAAGAGTTTTTACCACTGGTTCATGGTAACGCCCGGTGCATTCCAAAACAACACGGGTTTCACCTTCCAGACTGCCAATATATTTGGCAAGCTCATCCAGTTCACTGGATGTGTGATTAACATTAAAAGGCTTACGAATAATAACACCTGCTGGTTGCAGGACGGCGACGGTGCTCTTGCCTTTTGATACATCAATACCTACTGCGTTGTACATTCTCGTACCTCCGAAAGTGAATTTGTATGGTGTCCAGCTATTTCTCATTGCTTATTCAATCTCCTGGGGTATCAAACGGACGTGCACAGGGCAGTCCAACCTGCATAAATCGAACGGCTGCAAATGATAGGCTGGCTGACTGGCTTTCATACGGACGTCTATTGAGTCCAAGGAGAATACTGTCAGACCGATACCTCATCATTGTACAGCTTTAGCAATAAGAGGGATAGAACCCAACTGGCTGTTGGGGTATCTAAACCCTACACTTATATATTAGGAGGAGATTCAAATTATGAATTCTAAAAATGTAAAAAAACAGTCAGCTAAAGCATTAGCAAATGTATCTTTGAAACTGGGGAAAATGTCAGCGGAAAGTGCGTGCTGCTATATCTTCCACCAGCCTAAAATGCCGGAAGCACTGAAGAAAATGAAAAAGATGTAACATGAAATATTTTTCTGAAAAACTGACATGTTATATTGTTAAATCCGGTGCTGTTCAAGAAGAATCATATGAAATATACCAATATGGGTTTCAAATAGGACTTGAAATGTTGAGCTGTCTTTTAGCTTGTTTTGGAATTGCGGTATATTTGCATATGATTCCGGAATTTGCAGTGGTTACAGGAATTTTTATGATGTTACGCAGTTTTGTTGGCGGAGTGCATCTAAACAGCTTTAGTGCTTGCTTTATGTGTTCTGTTACTGTGCAGACGTTGGTATTGGTTGTTAATCACCTGTATACACAACCATTAAATGCTGCGTGGGGAATAATTGTGTTGAGCAGTATTCTGATATGGAATATGACTCCGGTACAAAGCATTAACCGGGAACTTGATGCGGATGAAAAAAGACACTGCCGAAAGGTAGCTGTAAAAATTATTGCAGGCATATATGTGTTTGCGGGGATTTGTACACTTACTGGGATGAAGGCAATAGTGTCTTTGGTTGCAGTGACAATGGCAGTAGTTTTGATTTCACAATATATTGGGGCAGTAAAGTATAAAATAGAAAAGAGATAATAAGCGGGAATAGTAGACGAATCTATTATTTCCGCTTATTTTGTTTGAGGATAAAAGAAGCGTTTATTTTTTATAAGCAACACTGTTTCGGTAATGAAAAACGTCTGCTAGGCTTCGGCTCAGGAGGCGTTTCTTATTATAAAGATAAAAAATTCTTCCAGACCCGAACATCGGGTACTTTCCATACGGGATGTGGGTGAAAGGAAAAAGACCTTTGCTCATATCTTGCGGTCAGGAAGGAGGTGAACTCTATGGAGCAATCTTCTTCCTATGACGAAACAGCGGTCAGGCATCAGTTTGATCGAAAGTGCAAACTGGCGCTGGTTGGCGAAGTGGTAGATTATGACAGGCATATGGTTTATCGGAGAAAACATGAAATATTGTTTTCAGAATTATCTGAATGCCAGGCAGGAGAGCTGTCGGTATTAGATGAATATAATGAAACATCTTATTTTTTTAAAGCATGTGAGTATGATGTAAGAGTGAAAGGTTCTTTACTGGTAGAAGCATTAAACGCACTGACTGATAGAAAAAGAGAAGTAATTCTGCTGTCATATTTTATGGAGATGAGTGATGTTGCGATTGCAAGAAAAATGAATCATGTCAGAAGTACAGTGCATGAGCACCGGACACGTTCATTGGAATTGCTGAAGCAGATAATGGAGGAAAACAAAAGTGAATGTGAAAAATAAAAGTACAGAAGAAAAATGGCTACTTCCATTTTGCATTATAGAGGATTTGTAGGAACTGACATTAAGTATGATAAAAAGGAAGAGGTGCTAAATATGCGTAAGGCATGCAACAAGGTATGCAACATAGATAGCTTGGATTGATTTTTAAACAAAAAAATACAAAAAAATACAATTTATCAGGTTGACCGGATAATACTTTTGTCATATAATCTAATCAAAAAAATAGTAATAATTACTAATTTAAGCAGAGATATTAGCAGGAGGTACCTATCATGGACAAGAAGATTACAGACAGCATTATTTACATCGGTGTGGACGACAAGGACATTGATTTATTTGAGAGCCAGTATGTTGTTCCAAACGGTGTTTCATACAACTCATATGTGATTATGGATGACAAAATTGCAATCATGGATACAGCAGATGCAAGAGTTACGGATAAGTGGTTTGCCAATTTGAGAGAGGCGCTCGGCGACAGAAAGCCGGATTATCTCGTTGTTTCCCATTTGGAGCCGGATCATGCTTCCAATATCCAGAAGGTTGCAGAGGCATATCCTGATATGCAGATTGTAGGTAATGCAAAGACCTTTAACATGATGGGACAGTTTTTTGATATAGACTTAACGGACAGAAAGGTTGTAGTGGCAGAGGGAGATAAGCTTTCTCTTGGAAAGCATGAGCTTACATTCGTCATGGCTCCTATGGTTCACTGGCCGGAGGTTATGATGGAGTACGAGTCAACAGACAAGGTGCTTTTCTCAGCAGACGGCTTTGGTAAGTTTGGTGCGCTCGATACTGATGAGGACTGGACATGTGAGGCAAGACGCTATTACTTCAATATTGTTGGAAAGTATGGTGCTCAGGTGCAGGCGGTTCTCAAAAAGGCAGCAGGGCTTGACATTGAAAAGATTTGTCCTCTTCACGGACCGATTCTCACAGAGAACCTTGGCTTCTACATAGATAAATACAATACATGGAGCAGTTATCAGCCTGAGGATGAGGGAATCCTTGTGGCATGTGCTTCTATTCACGGCAATACAAAGAAGGCAGCAGAGCTTTTAGCAGAAAAGCTCAAGGCTACAGGCGTAAAGGTTGCATTTACAGACCTTTGCAGGGATGATATGGCAGAGGCTGTTGAGGATGCGTTCAGATACGACAGGCTTGTACTCTGCGCATGCACATATGATGGAGGCATTTTCCCACCAATGGAGGATTTCTTACACCATCTCAAGGCAAAGGCTTATCAGAATCGTAAGATTGCCTTCGTGGAAAACGGTTCATGGGCACCTACAGCAGCACGCCAGATGAAGGCTATTGTTGAGGGCTTCAAGAATATTGAGTGTGTTGAGCCGGTTGTTACAATTAAATCTACTCTCAATGAGGCATCTGAAAAGCAGATGGATGAGCTTGTTGCAGCACTTACCAGATAGAATAATTCAGGTAGCATGGATTAGATGATATATACTAGATGACATGGATTAGATGATATAGATCAGACATAGTTTAATACGGCATAGTATATATGGATCAATGAAGACCCGGGCGTTTGTCCGGGTTTTTATGTTAAAAGTAACTATTCAGAATCACCACAAAGCACATTCGCAAAACCGCACTATACTGGTGCTTTGTTTACAAAAGTATATATAAATGTGGTATCATACAATTAAAGAAAAAAGCCATAATAGTACAATGTCAAATGAGGTAAACTATATGCAGCAGCGAATTACCATAAATCTTAACACAGATAGCAAAACAACCGACAAAACCACTATTCTTGAATACTGCCGCATTCACGGCATTGCAGGGATAGAAACACCGTGCGGTGGAAAAGGCACCTGCGGTAAATGCAAGGTGACGGTGACAAAACCATACTATAAGGACGTGCTGGCCTGTCAGACGAAGATTTGTGACGGTATGGAAATTATTGTTGGGAGAAAAGAAAGCACCGGAAGCAAAGAAGACAGCATGGTTGTTCTGACAAATGGAGAAAATGTATCGGAAAAATTTAATGAGCATGTAAATGAGCATGTGAATAGGAATGTTGTCTTGAAGGAAGAGACAGCAAATGAATCTGAAAAAGTCGAATCAAATGAAGACACTCTGGCAGCCTGTGATATCGGAACCACAACAGTAGTCTGCTATCTGATTGATAAAGAGACCGGGCAGATTATCTCAACCAGAAGCGGTGCCAATCCACAGCGCAGCTTTGGAGCAGATGTACTTTCCAGAATTGATGCGGCAGCGAGGGCGGATGATAGCGATAAAGCGAATGGCGGCCTGCAGATGATGCAGACACAGATAGTGTCCCTGCTTAACGGCTGGATATCAGAAATGCTCACGGAATGTGGCAGAACTAAAGTCAGACGGTTTTCAGTTGCCGGAAACACGGTTATGTGTCATCTGCTTATGGGAATTTCACCGGAAAAAATGGGAAAGGCACCTTTCCTGCCGGATGAATATTTTGGCAGGGAATATAATCCTTTGGATATAGGACTTGAGAATTGTCAAACCATGATTATATTTCCGGCTGTATCAGGCTTTGTAGGCGGAGATATTACAGCGGGTATGATGGAGACAGTGAACTGCAACGAGCTGACGCTATATCTGGATATCGGAACAAACGGTGAGATGGCGCTTGGAAAAGGCGACAGATATGTGTGCTGTGCCACCGCGGCAGGACCTGCTTTTGAGGGTGCGCAGATTGAGCTGGGAATGCCGGCGTCTAAGGGAGCCGTGGATAAGGTATGGCTGGAAGGGCGCAGAATTAAGTATTCGGTTATCGGAAATGACAGACCAGTGGGACTGTGCGGTTCGGGGCTTATCGATGCGCTTGCCGTTCTTCTGAAAGCTGGAATCATAGATGAAAACGGTACGATTTTAAGCGGACAGGAGCTTCCTATACTGTTTAGGTCGTATGTGTTTGAGGTGGAAGCGGAGGAGACTGCACAGAGCACAGAGCCCTCTCTCGCCGTTCATATTGCACCGGGAGTCTACATTACGCAGGAGGATATCAGGAAGCTGCAGCTTGCGAAGGGCGCGATAGCCGCCGGAATAGAAGTATTGTTTAAGGAATATGGCTGTAAGCCCTGTGATTTGGATGTTCTCACATTTGCAGGAGGCTTTGGAAACTACATTGACAAAGCAAGTGCGGCGGCAATAGGATTGTTTCCACAGGAGCTTTTGGACAAGGCAAAAGAAGTGGGAAATGCGGCAGGAAACGGAGCTGTTTCGGCAGCTTTATCGCAGGAAGCCTGGGAAAGAGCACTGGAGATAAGCGGGAACATGCGTTACATCGAGTTGGCATCGTATCCGCATTTCAATGAAATGTATGTGGAGCATATGAATTTTTAAATAATTGAAAAAAATATATTTTTACTTTATTGTTGAAGAAAATTGTCATATAATGACTTCGGGTGAGATTATATTTTTAAAAGAAAAGCTGATAGGGTGATCAGCATCAGGAGGAATATTAATGCGTAAAACAAAAATTATCTGTACTATTGGACCGGCCAGTGAACATGAGGATGTCCTCACCAGGATGATAAAGGCAGGTATGGATGTTGCCAGATTGAATTTTTCTCATGGCTCACATGAGGAGCATCAGGGCAAAATAGATTTAATCAAGAAGGTAAGACAGAAGCTTCATATGCCAATCGCAATCATGCTTGACACAAAGGGACCTGAGTATCGTATCAAGACCTTTGAGAATGGCAAAATAGAGCTCAAGGATGGAGATACATTCACACTTACCACTGACGATATTGTAGGAAATCAGGAGAGAGTATCAGTAAACTATGAGAATCTGATCAGGGATTTAAAGGTTGGTGACCGTGTGCTTGTTGCGAACGGAATCATCATTCTGCAGGTCAGAGAACTTAAAGGAAACAATGCAATCTGTGATGTTATCGCAGGCGGTACACTTTCAGACAGAAAGAGCATGAACTTCCCGAATAAGGTCATGAAGCATGCATATTTAAGCGAGCAGGACAAGGATGATCTGCTTTTTGGTATAAAAAACGAGGTGGATTATGTTGCTGCATCATTTGTTTCTACGAAGCAGGATGTAGCTGATCTGAGAAGCTTTTTGGATGAAAACGGTGGAGAGGACATCGAAATCATCGCAAAGATTGAGAACCGTTCAGGTGTAGACCATGTGGAGGAAATCTGTGAGATAGCAAATGGAATCATGATAGCCAGAGGAGATCTCGGTGTTGAGATTCCGGGAGTTGAGGTACCGGCAATACAGAAGTATCTTATCAACAAGTGCCGTATGCTTGGTACACGCGTAATCACAGCAACAGAGATGCTTGAGTCCATGATTCACAATCCACGTCCTACAAGAGCTGAGCTTTCGGATGTAGCCAATGCGGTATACGATGGCTCATCAGCTATCATGCTTTCGGGAGAGTCTGCAGCAGGTAAATATCCTGTAGAGGCTGTAAAAAATATGGCAGAGACAGCAGAGTATACAGAAAAGCAGATAAACTACGGCAAGAGATTTGCCAATGCGGATTTCCAGACAAAAAGCATAGTTGACGCTATTTCACATGCTACATGTGCCATGGCAATAGATGTGGATGCGAAATGTATCGTAGTCAGCTCGCTGACAGGCCGTACAGTGCGCATGGTCAGCCGTTTCCGCTGTCCTGTTGATATAATAGGCATGACAACCTCTGAAAAGGCATGGCGCAAGCTGAACCTGAGCTGGGGTGTAAAGCCGGTTCTGTGTGAGGAATACAACTCAATGGAGGTTATGTTCTACAATGCGATGAACGAGGCAAAGAGTGTCATGAAGCTCAAAAAGGGTGATCATATAGTGCTCACAGGAGGTCTCATCAACGGTAAGACAGGCAACACCAATGTGATTAAGGTTGAGACAGTTTAGTACATTTATACTATTGATTAAATCGTATATATGTCATATAATTCTTAACGATTAATAAAAACAATAAATTTAAAATAAACAATTTCGAGATGAAGTTTGCAGGAAAACGGCAGCGATTTTACCTTATCAAAGCCTACCGAAGGAGTAAAACTCTCAGGTGCCGCAGCAGGCGGTGCAACTGTAAATGGATCGACTCTCTGGAGACACCCGCTTGGCGGGGGCCGAAGGTGCAACGTACGAATAGGAAGCAGTAGGAGTGCAGTGACTATGAATATATCATGGCACAGGCTGCTTCTCGTACGAATCTCTCAGGCAACAGGACGGAGAAGATATTGGACAGATATTCTTAAGATAATCTTCTTAATCCCATGTATCAGACTGTATATGCAGCGTATATGGGGTTTTTTATTTCAATTCACGTAAGTGCTGCTAAGCCTGCTTTTTCAATTGTTTCCGGATGAATTTATTTATATCAATAGTATTTGCTCAAAACACAAAGACTTTGTGTTTAGATAAAAAAGAGAGGCAGGAGTATTTCAATGTGGAACACAATCAACAATTTTCTTAGTGCAGTGGACAATTTCGTCTGGGGAGTGCCGCTCATGGTGCTCATCATGGCAGGAGGTATAATGCTCACAGTTCGTCTGGGGCTTCTTCAGATGAGAAAGCTTCCTCTGGCACTAAAGTGGATGGTCAAAAATGAAGAGGGCGGCGATGGCGAGATTACGAGCTTTGGCGCACTCTGTACCGCACTTAGCGCAACAATCGGAACCGGCAACATAGTCGGTGTAGCAACTGCAGTCGGTGCAGGAGGACCGGGAGCACTTTTCTGGATGGTGCTTGCAGCCTTCTTTGGCATGGCAACAAAGTATTCAGAGGGACTTTTGGCTGTAAAATATCGTGTCATCGGCAAGGACGGACATAGTCTCGGCGGACCATTCTACTACATAGAGCAGGGAATGGGTACAAAATGGAAATGGCTTGCAAAGATATTTGCATTTTTCGGCGTATGCGTTGGACTTTTCGGAATAGGAACATTCAGCCAGGTAAACGGAATATCAAGTGCTGTAAACAACTTTTTTGACCCTAAAAACCAGCATACAGTAAAGGTTTTACCGTTCCTTGGTGAGTATTCATGGTCAGTTGTCATTGCTTCGCTTGTACTGGCATTCTGCGTGGCAGCAGTGCTTATCGGCGGAGTAAAGCGTATTGCAAGTGTCAGCCAGATAATAGTTCCTTTCATGGCTGTTATATATATTGTATTTGTGCTCGTGCTTGTGGTATGCAATATCACAGCGGTTCCGGCAGCGTTTGCTACAATAGTAAAGGCAGCGTTTTCACCGAAGGCCATAACAGGCGGTGCCGTGGGAAGCTTTCTTGTTGCAATGCAAAAGGGTGTTGCCAGAGGAATCTTTTCAAACGAGGCAGGACTTGGTAGTGCCCCGATTGCAGCGGCAGCAGCCCAGACAAAGGAGCCTGTACGTCAGGGACTTGTCAGCATGACAGGAACCTTCATTGATACAATAGTTATATGTACACTTACAGGACTTTCCATCGTGCTCACAGGCGCATGGCAGGTTGACGGACTCGAGGGTGTGCAGGTTACTACATACGCATTCCAGAATGGTCTTCCTTTACCGAAAGAGCTATCAGCATTTGTACTTATGCTGTGTCTTGTATTTTTTGCCTTTACAACTATACTCGGTTGGGATTATTATAGTGAGCGGTGCTTAGAGTATTTGAGTGGCGGAAGGATGAAATATGTAAAGGTTTATCGCTGGATATATATACTTGCAGTTTTCATCGGACCTTATATGACTGTAAGTGCGGTGTGGACTATCGCTGATATCTTCAACGGTCTCATGGCTCTGCCAAATATGATAGCGCTGTTTGCTCTCAGTGGTGTTGTTGTTAAGGAGACAAGGCATTTCTTCGAGCGACATAGAAATGGAGAAATCGAGGATTAATTATGTTTTATATTTTGCGACATGGAAGAACAGATTGGAATGAGGAGCACAGACTGCAGGGTGAGGTGGATATCCCACTCAACGAAACCGGCAGGCAGATGGCTTACGATGCCGCAGAAAAATATAAGGATATAGACTTTGACATATGCTACTGCTCCCCGCTTAAGAGAGCACAGGAGACGGCAAGGATTTTTCTTGCAGACAGAAACCCTGCAGTAGAGATTATCACTGACAACAGGCTTCACGAGATGTGCTTCGGTGATTATGAGGGAGTGAAGAACATCAGGCAAAAGCCCGAATGCCCTGTCTACCTGCTCTTTGAGGAGCCGGAAAAATATGTGGCAAAGGACGGCGCAGAGAGCTTTGAGGAGCTATATCACAGAACAGGCGAGTTTATAGAGCAGGTGCTAAGACCGCAGCTTGAGGCAGGCAAAAATGTGCTTGTCGTGGGACATGGTGCAATGAACTGCAGCATAGTCAATCAGTTTCGCGGCACACCTATAAAGGATTTCTGGAAGGATATGCAGGGAAACTGCGAGCTGCTTAGGGTTGAATAAATTTAGATTATTCTGAATAGCTATATCGTTTGTAATAGATAGGGCATACCGGTTATGGTGTGCCCTGTTGTTGTCAGAAATTAATTTCAACAGCATCTATTTATAAGTAAATGGATATTATATTATAAGTAATACTAAATTGACCACATAGCCTTATGCTCGTAAAATAATTTTGTAAATTTTTTATTAAATTAAGAGTATAATTATTTGGAGGAACCAATGAAAAAGACAACGAACTCTTCACCTTACCAGTTTGAGGGCAGAATACCTCTGTCTCAGGCTATTCCGCTTGGACTGCAGCATGTTATGGCTA
>PPYE01662613.1_pt1 | contig 20540 bp, 17 predicted proteins | sample 1559881 | NCBI WGS metagenome assembly PPYE01 (sample SAMN08240022, study PRJNA423297) | Human gut metagenome, whole genome shotgun sequencing project.
ACCTTGTCTCAAACAAAAATTTCTGTCCCTGCTTTCCAGACTGCCGCACGTAATCCCGCACCAGAGCCGGAACTACCTTGGTCGTCAGCGGGCGGATCGCCGCAATCCTCAAAGGTCCTCCCCCGTCTCTGAGCAGCCGAAACTGTTCCTCACAGTTTTCCGTCATAGAAAGGATCTTTTCCGCTTCCGGCATCAGCATTTTTCCAAAACGGTTCAGTGCAATATTTCTTCCGTCCTTCTTGAACAACGGCATCCCAAGTTCCTTTTCCAGCGCTGCGATGGCATGGCTCAGACCAGGCTGGGAGATGCCCAGCAGCTCTGCGGCTCTTCCGTAATGCTGGATTTTGGCAAGTTCAAGAAAATATTTCAGATATGTAAGATTCATAATCACTCACCCCACTCACCGCCGATGAAACTCTCTGTTTCCATTATAAAGTCCGCAGACACTCCCTGCAACACCAATAAGCAAAAAGAATGAATTTATTCTTTTTTATATATCGATTTTATCTGTTTTCTGTACTATACTGAACCATGCTGACAGGCGGTCAGAAGAAAAGTGCTGACCGTACTGCATCCAATCTCATTCTGTAAGGAGTTTCTGTCATGAAAAAATCTGAAAAAGAGAAAATAAAAATTCCCGGTGAACTTGCGCTTCTGATGATCATCGTGCTGAACAGTTTTGGCGTAGCCATCATGTCCAAAAGCGGCTTCGGCATCTCCTCCATCTCATCCGTGCCCTATGTCTTCAGTCAGGCATTCCCGTTTCTGACCTTCGGCACATGGAATTACCTGTTCCAGACCGCCCTGATCGCGGCGCTGATGATCCTCGCCAGAAAATGGAACGGCTCCTACCTGATTTCTTTCCTGGTAGGAATCGCATTCGGAAAAATGCTGGACGTACACGAAGCCTGGATTGCCTTCCTCCCTGACGCTTTCGGTTTCCGGATCCTCTGGTTTCTCCTTGGGTTCGCGGTGATCTCCTTTGGCATCTGCCTGTCCAACCACTGCATGCTTCCGATCGTCCCGACCGACCTTTTCCCGAGAGAGCTTTCCGGACTGATCCGTAAAAAATACAAAAATGTAAAGACAGCTTTCGACCTCTGCTGTCTGACCACCACACTGCTGATCTCCCTGCTGCTCCTCCGCCATATCTCAGGAGTCGGCATCGGAACCGTGATCTGTGCCTTTACGACAGGAAAAGCAGTCTCCATTGTGGAAAAGCATCTGCTGAAACACGTACAGTTTTACCGCATTACCGGCAAAAACAGAATCCATCCTGCCGTTTACAAAAAGGCAGCCTGAATGTTTACGAAAAAATGGAGCGTACCGCCTCTTCGCGTGTACGCTCCATTTTTTCTTATTCTTCATCTCTGTCGTTGGTCAGTTTCAGCCGGTCCAGCACATAGAAGACCAGGCTGAGCCCCATGGCAACGATGCATGCCAGCACCATACCAGTCAGCTGAACATCTCCCAGATTCAGGGCAATTCTGGAAAGTCCCACAACGAACACTACCGATGTCAGCGTCAGATTTCTGGACTTGCTGTAATCCACCTTTCCATCTACCAGCATACGCAGGCCGGAGGTTCCGATCATACCATAGAGCAGGAAAGAAATTCCTCCGATCACCGGCCCGGGAATCGTGCTGATCAACGCAGCCAGCTTGCCAAAGAAAGAGCAGCAGATGGAAAGGACCGCCGCCCCTCCGATCACCTGCACGCTGTAAACCTTGGTCACTGCCATAACGCCGATGTTCTCTCCATAAGTCGTGGTCGGTACGGAACCGCACAGACCGGAGAGTGTGGTCGAAAAGAAATCCGCAAACAGCGAACGGTGAAGTCCCGGATCTTTCAGTAAATCCCTGCCGACGATCTTTCCTGTGACGATCTGGTGTCCGATATGCTCGGAGGTCACCAGCAGCAGCGCAGGCAAAATCGTCAGGATCGCCTCCACATGAAACTTCGGCGTCTGGAAATTCGGAAGAGCGAAAAATGCCGCCTCACGCACTGCGTCAAACTCCAGGATGCCGCAGGCAGCTGCCGCAAGATATCCTGCAATAATTGCGATCAGAATCGGGATGACTGACAGAAAACCGCGGAACAGAATCTGTCCAAACGCGGCAACTCCCAGCGTCACCAGAAAAACGATGACATTGCGAATGTCCACTTTCTCCGCCAGCAGTCCTGCGGTATCCGCCGCATTTCCCGCCAGTTCCAGGCCGATCAATGCTACCACAGGTCCCATAGCCGCAGTCGGGAGCACAATGTCAATCCATTTTGTCCCGCATTTTCGTATGATCAGCGCCACGATCATACCGCCGATTCCAAGGACTACGAAACCGCCAAGGGCATAAGCATAACCGAATCTTTCAATCACCAGAAGCGCCGGTGACAGGAACGCGAAGCTGGAACCAAGGTAGGCCGGAGCCTTCCCTTTCGTGATCACAATGAACAGCAGGGTTCCGACACCGTTCATCAGCAGTACGATCGCCGGGTTGATGCCAAACAGAAACGGCACCAGGACCGACGCCCCAAACATTGCAAACATATGCTGGATACTCAGCGGTATCAGCAACTTTACAGGAACTTTTTCTTCTACCTGAATAATCTTCTTTTCCACTTTCTTTCTCTCTTCCTAATTGTTTTTTCTCATGGGATTCCGCAATCGTCAGCAGCCTTTTTTCTCCCGGAACACCCAGGTTTCCAACGGCTGCAGAATATTTCCCTCTCCGCCCAGAATCTTTTCTCCTCCCGTATATGGAAGATTCTGCTCCTGTCCGGAGAAATTCTGGAGGATCAGATAACGGCTGGTCTCATTTTCCCGGCTCGTCACAGAAACACCTTTCGGGATCTTCACTCCCTCCAGCAAAGGTGTCACGCCCGCTTCCGCCAGGATCTCCGGATAAAAGCTGTCATAAAACTCCTGCTCCGCATCTGCGCACAGATAATAAACGATACCTTTTCCATAACGGTTCCGAAGCAGCGCAGGCGCCCCTGCGTAAAAATGATTTTCATATACCATCAGTGTCTCCGCCGTGGACGGTTTTACAATCTCGCACAGATGTGCGCAGGAATACCGTCCGCCCAGTGCCCCGGCAGCGCTTCCGTCCGCCGGTACGATCCCGTTGGTCTCGCCATCGTACAGGCCGTCGATTTCCTCCGCCCTCAATCCGAAAACATCCATCAGTCCGTGGGGCGTGCCTCCCAGATAACACCGGTCGTTCTCATCCACTACCCCCGACCAGTAGGTGGCAAGCAGAGTTCCTCCATTCTCCACATACTCTTTCAGCTTCCGGTCGAAGCCCTCGCGGAACAGATATACCATGGGCGCCGCTACAAACTGATACGGAGTCAGTTCCTGTGTCTCATTGATGATATCCACATCCAGTCCCTGCTCCCGAAGGGCGCGGTAGGACTTCTGAACGGTCTCCTTGTAATACATATTTTTGTTTCTCGGACCTTTGGAACCTTTCATGGCCCACTTGTTTTCCGTGTCATAGACAATCGCCGCTTTTGCTTTTGTGACCGTTCCCGCCAGCTCGCCGAGGGTCTTCAGCGTCTCTCCGGTCTCACAGACCTCACGGAACATCCGGGTATCATTGCCGCCATAATGGTCGATCACCGCACCGTGGAATTTTTCCTCCGATCCCCTGCTCTGACGAAGCTGGAAATACAGAACACTGTCAGAACCATGGGCAACCGCCATGAGTCCCGCCGCTTTGTGGATTCCCGGAGCCGGCAGATGGCTGACGCTCTGCCAGTTTGTCGCGCCCGGGCAGGATTCCATCAGCAGGAACGGTTTTCCTTTCAGGCTCCGCATCAGATCGTGCTGCATTCCCGCATCCAGCGCTATGGTCCAGTCATCCATCTTATGCCAGGTAGGATAATTGTCCCAGGAAATCACGTCCAGCTCCGGAGCCATTCTCGCATAATCCAGCCCTTCAAAATCATACATCATATTGGTCGTCACCGGAAGATCCGAACCGCCTTCCCGGATCGCGCAAATCTCATTTTTCATAAAATCCGTCGTCTGATCGGTGATAAAACGCTTCCAGTCCAGAGCCAGACCCTGAATGGATTCCTCCCCGATGGGAGACGGGCTTTCCACCTGGGCAAAATCCGTATAGGTATGGCTCCAGAAAGCGGTGCACCAGCTGCTGTTGAGACGATCCAGAGTCTGGTAACGCTTTTTCACCCACTCCCGGAATGCTTCCTGGCAGAGCGGACAATGACATTCTCCGCCGAATTCATTGGAAATATGCCACATACGGACCGCCGGATGTTTTCCGAAACGTCTGGACAATTCACGGTCCATCTGATAAACCTTTTCCCGGTAAACCGGTGAGGTCAGGCAGTGATTATGCCGTTTTCCGAACAGCTCCCGTTCTCTCCGCTCATTGACCCGAAGAACCTCCGGATACTTGTCTGCCAGCCAGCGGGGCCGCGCCCCCGACGGTGTCGCGAGGATCACGGAAATCCCGTTCTCATACAGATGGTCGATGATTTTTTCCATCCACTCAAACCGGTAGACCCCTTCTTCCGGTTCCAGAAACGCCCAGGAAAAGATGCCCATGGAAACCGTATTGATGCCGGCTTCATGAAAACGCTCGATATCTTCCTCCAGGATCTCCGGATGATCCAGCCATTGCTCCGGATTGTAGTCGCCGCCGTGAAGCAGGCAGTTCATTTTCCCACTCATCTTACTGTTCTCCTTTCGCTGTTTGATTACATTGGCGTTTATAAAACACCAGACCCCGCATAAAAACGAGACATTTTTGATTTGACGCTCTTTTTCTCTTTCATAACAATACCATTTTTTATACAGGAATTCAAGCCAAAGCCCCCGCAGCAGTTCTCCCTTCATAACCGTTCTGCAAGAGCATATGATCATCCGCACGTAAAATCAGGCGGAGACACTCCATAAATCTGAGTATCTCCGCCTGATCTATCGGTCAGCCACAGCTCATCCTGTTTTTCCTGCTCCTGCGTCGTCTGATCGGCTATTTCTTTTTCGATGCACCTGATTCAACATCAGAATCTCTTGATTTTCTTTGACGGGGTTTTTTCGAATTCCGTTTCCCTTACTTTCAGGCTGTAGATCCGTTTATACACCGGAGCTTCCCTGTTGTAATCATCGATCAGTTTCTGCAGTTCCGCCTGAATATCGTGGATCCGCTGCTTCTTCGCATATTCGTAGTCGGGATAAATCTCTGCTTCGATCACGCCGTTGTTTTCCCGCACCAGGATTTCCTGGATCAGCCTTGCAGTGCCAAGACGGTTTTCCAGTTCTTCCGGTGATACGTTCTCGCCGTTTTTTGTGATGATCAGATTCTTCTTTCTTCCGGTCAGATAGACAAAACCATCTTCATCCACATAGCCAAGATCTCCGGTTCGCAGCCAGCCGTCCACCAGCGTTTCTTCCGTCTCCCGGGGCATTTTGTAATATCCCTGCATCACGCTGCTTCCCCTGACCCACAATTCCTGATCCACGACCTTCGCCTCACAGTTTGGCAGCAGCTGGCCGACGGAATCTTTCCGGATATTCCAGCTCACCGTCGTACTGATCACCGGGGAACATTCGGTCATGCCGTAGCCCTGAAGGATCGTGATCCCGTATTTTTCAAACAGATCGATATAGGAAGGATCCAGATAGGCGCCTCCGCTGCAGATTGTGTGAAACTGTTTTCCGAATACCTGATTTTTCACAAGACCGGCGGGCAGCATCGATGCCTCCTCCAGCTTCTTCGCCAGTGTCTCAATCATCAGCGGGACCATCAGGATCATATTCGGCTGGAACAGTTTGATATTCTTCGCCACCCGCATCAGGGAATCGTTGATACAGATCACGCTTCCAAGAGAAATGCCTTTCAGGATATCCATACTCAGACAGTAGGCATGGTGGATCGGAAGGACAGAGAGGATCACGGTTCTCGACGGAATCTTCATATCAAGACAGGTGGCATTCTCCGCCATATTTCTGTGGGTGAGCATCACTCCCTTGCTCTTTCCCGTCGTTCCCGATGTATACATGATCGTACACAGCTGGTCCGGGGAGGGTTCATAGGAAAAACCGCCCTCATAGTCCCTCAGCAAACGTTCCATAGACAGCCAGTGTCCGTCATGTTCTTCTTTCTGCATGGAGACCAGAATCTTCAGCTTCGGGCACTGCTCTTTCACGATTGCCGCAACATCCCCACGGATCTCATCCAACACCAGCATTGTCACGTCCGCACGGTCAAGCAGTTCACAGACCTCTTCCGCTGGCAGGGACGCGTCCAAGGGCACCGCAACACTTCCGCTGTTCACAATCCCGAAATAAGCGGACAGCCAGTAATAGGAGGTGGCTCCGATCACTGCAATATGTTTCCCCTGCTGTCCAAGTGCTTCCACGGCACGGGAAAAACTTTCGCTGTCCCGGCGAAGCTGCGAGTAACTTTTTGTCTCGATCTCATGCTTTCCGATTTTATAACGGACCGCATCCTCCGGCCCGAACCGCTCTTCCGCCTGTACCAGTATCTCTCGAATGGTGCTGTAAGTCATCGTTTCCTCCTTCCTGACGCACTTGCTGCGTCATCATGGTAGATTTGGAAGTTTACTTCCAAACTTCTGCCCTCCCGCATCAATCCTTCAGGGTTTCCAGATAATCCACGGCCTCCTGTACGGTCCGGATGTCTGCAGCCGCTGTCTCATCGATCTCCACATCAAAGGTATCCTCGATCTCACCGAGCATGCTCATAAAATCGAAGGAAGTAAATCCCAGATCCTCCATAAATCTGGATTCGGGCTGTACCTGCTCCGGCTCCACTTCCACATAATTACAGATAATCTCTACCAGTTTTTCAAACATCTATCTATCCTCCAAAATTCTGTTCCGTTGCCTTTTTCAAAAAGACATTCCTGTCCTTATACCAATTTGATGATATCTCCGATCGGCAGATCCGGATTTTCCGTGCCTTTGAACATGATCCGGCACAGATAATAGTACAGAAACTCCAGATCCTCCCTGGAAACGGCATGCACCTGATGCTCAAAGTTGAAATCCAGGCCGTTGTCCTCCGGGCGATGCATAACGGTCAGGTACATCGCCTGTGTGGTCGCTCCGTTGGGATACCATTTGGTTTTATAGCGGATGCCTCCCAGCTTATCCAGTCCCTTTTCCTGCAGCGTCATCGGCTGATAAGTCAATGACATGGGCTCGTAGGTCAACCCCGGCTCATGAGGATAAACCTTCGCTCTGTGTGCGAAGTATTCCACCGGATCATAGTTGGCATGGCGGAACATTTCATTTTGTTTGTCCCGAATCTCATAAATACCTTCCAGAAAGGTCTTATCTTCTGATATGATCGTCCGGAACGGGAAGGAATGGATCCTTGTGCCTCCGGATTTTTTCTCCTTCAGGGTTGCGCGGCGGGCGATCGCTGTATGGATGCTCACATCGTCGTGTCCGTTCATCTTCTGGAAAAAGGTACGAAGCCCCATCAGCAAAAGGCATACCAGGGACACATGATACTTTTCACAGAAATCCATCAGTCTCCTGGTGGGTTCCGCCTCAAGATGGAAAATATCCAGTTCCGAATCCACAGAGTCTGAAGTATTGTACGCCGCCCTCAGTTCCGGATCCTTAAATTTCTTTCTCGCCGCTTCCAACTGTCCGGTTCCGCGGATTCCGTTATAGATTGGCTCTGATTCCTCGATCAGTTTCTCAAAAAATTCCCGGTCACGCTGCTGTGTCCGGCTTCCCGCCTCATAGGCAAGATCTTTCTGAAGCTGTTCGATATAAGAGCTCATGTCCTTCGGATACGGAACGTTTTCATACTTAGCATTGCAGTACAGCTCGATGATGTCTTTCAGGAAACAGATCAGCGACTGGGCATCCAGGATCAGGTGGCTTGCCAACAGATAAAGACCGTTAAAACCGTCCGGCATTTGAATCATCACGACCCGGTTCATAGGAGAATCCTCCAGTTTAAACGGAACTGCCGTCCATTTCCTCATCGTTTTCTCTGCCTCTTCCATGGACATCCCGGAAAAATCCACAAGTTCGATCTCCCGCTCTTCCTTATCAACCACATACTGATAACAGTTTCCTTCTTTATCCTTGGCAAACCGTACGCGCATCGCCTCACAGCGCTCGTATGCTTTATAAATAGACTGTCTCAAAAGCTCCCAGTCGATATCCACCTCAATGGTAAGACTTGTCCCTATATTCAAAACTTCTTTTTTCGGACAGAAATTCTGGTAAAAAAAATGAAATTTCTGCGCTGCAGTCAGCGGATATACCGGATATCCTTTTCTTTTCCTCATCATTTTAGAATTCCCCCTGTGAACGTATCCAATGCCTTTTCATAGGCTGTCCTGTTTTTGTAATAGCTTTCTGCATGACCGGCTCCCTGCACGATCAATTTTGTCTTTGGTCCAGCGTAATTCTGATAGATTTCCTCACACATCCGGCACGGAACAAACGTGTCCGCACTTCCATGGATCAGCAGCGCAGGAATCACAGCCTTTCGCACCTCCCGCGCGGCGTTGCATTCGTCCAGCCCGTAACCGGCTCTGCTTCTGTTCACCCGGTCAGCAATCTGGATCATCGGAAATGCCGGTAAATGGTACATCGTGTGAAGCACATGAGTAAACACCTCTTTCGGCGAGGTGAAGCCACAGTCGGAAACGATCCCCTTCACCTGAGCCGGAAGCTCCAGCCCTGCTGTCATAAGAACCGTTGCACCTCCCATGGAGGTTCCATGAAGCAGGATTTCCATGTCCTTCTGCTGTCCTTGCGGCGCCTGATCCAGCATCCAATGGATCCACCGGAGTGCATCCAGTCGGTCTTTGCATCCGAACCCGATATACTCTCCTTCACTCTGTCCATGGGCGCGTTCATCCACCAGAAGCATCCGGTATCCATGTTTCAGATAGTAGTCGGACAGTCCAATGTAATCGCTCATGCCATCGCTGGTATAACCGTGAAAACAAATCACTGCCCGTGTGCCTTTTTCTCCTTCAAAGTACGTGCCGTGAAGCTTCAGTCCGTCCCCTGACGTGATCCACACATCCCGGTGCGGCTGTTCCATCATCCACTTCTTTCGTTCTTCCATCAGCGGGAAATACTGTGCCCAGTCGGTTCCCGACATTTTTATCGTGCGCTCCCGTTTCGCTCTGCTGCGCTTCATCGTTCGCCGGTAGAAATACGCGGAGCCTGCCAGCTCCGCCGCCGTACAGATTCCCAAAACCGCAGCAGCTCCCTTGATCATTGCTTTCCTCTTCATTTTTTCCTCTTTCCTGACGCACTCGCTGCGTCATTAAGGGAGATTTGAAAGTTTACTTTCAAACTTTCTTACTTTCAATCAGAGTTTTCAGTTTCAGCGCCTTGTCAATGTTGCCTTCCACTTTCAGCTGTCCCAGCGTCACCGCAAGAATCGGATCTTTCTTTCCTTCCGCGATCTTAAACAGCGTTTCCGCCGAACAGGTAAAGACTGCGTCTTTGTCATAATATTCATAAGGCTCCACATTCAGGCATCCGTCTTTTACTTCCACATAAAAGATACCTTCTGCCTCCCCTGTCACATTGAACTGGTAAGCAAGATGCTCCGTCACATCGCTCACATCCGCTCCCATAAACATTCCCTTTACTTTCGAAAACATCTCCGCGTACGTCATATTTCCTCCTTTTTCGACTGATGGTCAACTGTTTCTTCTGTTAAATTATCATTTTTCCGACCGTTGGTCAATAGTTCTATCTTTACAAAAATACAGAAAAAACCGGATGCTTTCCGTATAGTTTTTCCGTTGTTTTTTCTGCACTATTTATGCTATACTAAATGATAATATTGACTCTTTACAGAGCATCCTACCGCAGACCGAACAGAAAGGAAATCCCATGGCAAAACAGGATAAATATGAAAAAATCCTCGATGCCCTCCAGACACTTCTGGAGGACCGCAACCTCCAGACAATCTCTGTCAGTGAAATCGCACAGACGGCAGGGATCGGGAAGGGAAGCATCTATTATTATTTTCCATCCAAGGAAGCCATCCTGGAGACGCTCATTGAACGAAACTACGAAAAGCCCCTGGAAACCGCAAAGCAGCTTGCCGGGCAGCCGGACATTTCTCCGTTTACTCGATCATCCGTCAGGGAATCCAGCAGGGAGAAATCCACTTTGACCGCCCGGAAGCACTGGCGGAGATCGTGCTGATCGTCCTGACCGTAAAGCTGGACAATACACTTGTCCCCTCTTCCCACGAGGAGATCCGCGACACCATCGCCGGACTGGTGACCCTCCTGGAAAAAGGCACAGAAAATCCGGCAGGCTCCCTGAATTTCCTGATGACTATCTGAAATTCGGGAGCCTGCCGGATTTTTCCGTCTTCTCTTCCGTTTCTGTCGGCTTTTATTCCCGCGGGCAACGAGCCAAGCGGACATGCTCGCATGTCCATTTGGCGACTGCCGCGAGGGTCAAAAACCCCGTAGCTTGCTGCGGGGTTTTTGACTATTTCTCTATTTCCACCACTGCCACATCATACGGCTTCATGATGCGTCCGCTTTCCAGCTTCTCGCCGGTGAGCAGATCGACGCTTCCCGCAAACAGTTCCGGCAGTGCAAGATCCTCTCCCTGGAAATTCATAATAAAGTAGAATTTTGTGGTGTCATTCTCACGGACAGCGACTTCCAGATCGGTTTTTTCTCCGATCACCGGAGCCACGCCCGCTCCCTGAACCGCCTGCTCCATCACGCGATCCAGCGAAGCTTCATCCAGATTTGCGCCTACATAGTAGACCGTACCTTTTCCATAGGAATTCTTCGTCACAACCGGCAGGCCCGCATAGAAATTGCTGGTATACTCCGCGATCACCTCAGCGCCTTCCGTATGCATCAGATCGCACAGCAGACGGCAGGTACCGGTAGTTCCATCCTGGAAGCGGACGGTATTCTCCTGTTCCGGAGCCAGGGCGTCAATCTCTTCCACCCATACGCCAGCCATACTGCGCAGCGGTCCCGGGTATCCGCCCAGATATACGTTGTCGGACTGTCCGACGATTCCGCTCATAAAGGTTGTGATCAAAGTACCTCCGGCCTTTACAAACGCTTCCAGCGCCTCTGCCACACCTTCCTTTACCATATACAGAACCGGAGCCACGATTACCTGATATTTGCTGAAATCCCCGTCCGTCGGGATCATGTCCACAGAGTAATTTTTCTTGTACAGGCTGCGGTAATACTGATGGATCTGATCCACATACATCAGATCTTTGTTCGGTCCGCTGGTGTATTCCAGCGCCCAGTAGTTGTCCCAGTCAAAGATCACACCGATCCGGGAATCCGGCATGGAGCCAAGGATCGTATCTCCCAGCTGCTCCAATTCATGGCCAAGCTGAGCAACCTCGCGGAAAACTCTCGTATTCTCTGTTCCCGCATGGGCGATCACTGCACCATGGAACTTTTCACAGGCGCCCACGGAACGGCGCAGCTGGAAGAACTGGATCGTATCCGCGCCGTGCGCCATCGTCTGATAACTCTGTGCCCGCATCTGTCCCGGCTTTTTCAGAGAGTTGTACGGCTGCCAGTTCTGCTGGCTCGGCGTCTGCTCCATCAGCATGAACGGCTCGTTTTTCAGACCGCGCATCAGGTCATGACACATAGCGGTTCCGCTCCACGGCGTATCGTAGCTTGGATAATTGTCCCAGGAAACGATATCCATCTCTTTGGCCCATTTGAAATAATCCAGTCCTTTATAGGTTCCCATCAGGTTGGTGGTGATCGGTGTATCCGGATCGTATTTGCGGATGATATCCCGCTCCATCTTGAAGTTCTCCAGAATACTGTCGGAATTAAACCGGCGGTAATCGATGGAAATTCCGGCAAACGCGGTCTTATCCTCGCCGATTCCTTCACTGAGGGCATTGGGAAGAACGATCTCGTCCCAGTCGTAGATCGTATGGCCCCAGAACTCCAGATTCCATGCCTTGTTCAGTTCTTCGATGGTGTGATATTTCTTTCTCAGCCATACGCGGAAGGCTTTCTCACAGTTTTCACAGTAGCACTCTCCGCCGTACTCATTGTTCACATGCCAGCAGGATACCTTTCCGGTCTTTCCATACCGTTCCGCCAGTTTTTCCACCAGGGCGGCTGCATATTTCTGGTAAACCGGGCTGTTAGGGCAGGCGTTGTGCCTCTGTCCGAATTTGTGATGCCGGCCTTCATAATCCGTACGCGCAACCTCCGGATACCGTTTCACCAGCCATGCCGGAAGAGCCGCTGTGGAAGTAGCCATCACGATGTCATAATTTTCCTTCTCCAGCATCTCCACGATCTCATCCAGTTCACGAAAATCGTACTGCTCCTCGGACGGCTGGATCTTCGCCCAGGAAAATACATTGATGGTTGCACTGTTGATCCCTGCGTCACGGAACATCCGCATGTCCTCCTCCCATACCTCTCTCGGCCACTGGTTGGGATTGTAATCTCCTCCATACAGGATCCTCTTGAATGGTTTTTTCATTTTACTGTGTCCTCTCTTTCCGGCAGTCTGTCTGCGTCTCCGGGTTTCCGTTTCCCCGGAAGCAAAAACAAAACTGCTCCCTTTCTGTGACCGTTCAGTCAACTGAACGGTTACCCTTTCTGATAATTTGATTATACTACCGGTAGACAGGGGAATGTATAAGATGTTAAACTAAATAATATAAGATTTTGAAACTATCCTGTCCCAGAACACAGAAAGTGAGGCATCCTTATGGCAATTTATTTCGGACTCTCTCCCTTTGACCTTCCCCTCACCCTGGAAAGCATTGGAAATCACTGGACCCAGGAGACCATCTCCCGCCCGGAGGGCTATCCTCTGTACCACTGGCTCCAGACCGAACAGGGCAGCGGCGCCATAGAGATCGGCGCATCCGTCTTTTCCCTGAAACCCGGCGAGGGGATCCTGATCGCTCCTGATATTCCTCACTTTTATTACCGGACCGGCGAACTGTGGACGACTTCCTTTGCAACATTCACCGGCACCCTGCAGCAGGAAATCCCCAAGATCACCGGCAGCGCTCCCTTCACCCTGGTATCTGCCGCTGACGGTCAGAAATACAGCCGCTGGGTCAGCAATATCATCCATGCCCACGAGCACCGCCAGCTGGACGCCGCGGAACTTTCCGGACAGTGCTATGCCTTCCTGATGAGCTTCGTCTACGGCAAACAGAGCCGGGAACTGGCGGACCAGCCCCTTTATCAGAAATACGTCCTTCCGGTAATAAAAGAAATCGAAACAAATTACAGCCAGCCGCTGACCGTCACCGGCCTGTGCAGCCAGGTCTATGTCACACCCCAGTATCTCTCCCGGCTGTTCAAACGTTTCCTTGGCAGCTCTGTCTATACTTATCTGATGAACTACCGCATCCAAAAGGCAAAAGAGCTGCTGATGAACCGCCCGGAGACAGAGATCCAGCACATTGCCCACCAGGTGGGCTTTCAGGACGCCAGCCACTTTATCTCCGTCTTCCGGACTGCCACCGGATATACTCCGCTGGAATTCCGGAAATTGCATTAGAGCGGCAGACGGACGATCTGCCCCATCTGCTCTGCCTCTTCCATGCTGTGGGTCACAAGGATCACCGTTTTTCCTTCACACAGTTTCCTGGTATAAGCCATGGTCCGCTCCCGGCTCTCCTGGTCCAGTCCCTGAAAAGGTTCATCCAGAAACAGGACCTCCCACCGGGCGTACAGCGCCCGGAGCAGCGCGACTCTCTGCCGCATGCCGCCGGACATTTCCCTGACCGGCTGTCTCTCACATCCGCCCAGTCCCAGCTCCTGCATGCCGCGGCTGATCTCTTCCCAGCTCCCTTTGTCTTTCTCCCAGAGCTTTTTCTTCCTGACCATACGGATATTGGCAAAAGCGCTCAGGTTTTCACAGAGTCTCGGCTCCTGAAATACCGCGCTGATCCTCTTTGTCTCCAGCCCTGTCACCGTTCCCCGGTCAGGGGTCTCCAGTCCCATCAGGATCCGAAGGAGCGTCGTCTTTCCCGCGCCGGAGGGCGCCATCAGGCAGGTGGTTCTTCCGGCCGGAAACGTAAGGGACAAATCCCGGAATACCACATGTTCCCCGTAAGCCTTTGTCAGATTTTCTATCACGACAGGCGTTTCATTTCCTGCCGGAAATCCTTTCTGTTTCTTTTCCCCCTCATGGATGTTCTGTTTTGTCATTGTCTCACCTCATTCTTTCCAAAAGGGATACGCCGCGGTCGATCAGATACAGAAAAAGCTTCTCAAAGGCAAAACTCAGCAGTACGATCACGATCGTCCACGCGAACAGATCCGGCGTGTTCAGATACACCTTCGCCTGATACAGCTGTTCCCCAATGGAATTATCCGGAATGCCGATGACCTCCGCAGCCACCCCCGCCTTCCAGCAAAGCCCAAGCCCCACCGAACATCCGGTGCGGAAATACGGAAGGATCTGCGGCAGATACAGATATCTCAGGCGCACCGGCCGTGAAAGATCAAAAACATCCGCCATCTCCATCAGCTTCCGGTCCAACTGCTTTTCTCCATCCAGGACATTGGTGTAAATGATCGGGAATACCATCAGAAAGGAGATCACCACAGACAGGTTTCTCGACGGCACCCAAATGAGTACAAGGATGACAAAGGATGCTACCGGTATCGCCTTGATCGTGAGAACAAACGGCCGGAGAAATTCCTCCACCCGGCGGAATTTTACGGCAAAACCGGCTCCCGCCACACCCGCCGCTGCCGCAAAAAGAAAGCCTCAGATACCAGCAGTATCTCCTGTCCAATCCACATGCTGACCAGCTGCCAGATGATCAGCCAGGCAGCCACAGCCCATATTTTTATTTTATTCTTCCGATTCGACGTAGTAGAAGTCATCTCCTGGCAATGTTCCTCCTATGGATTGCGGGTTCTGTTCGTTCAATACAGACAGATAACCGGAAAGTTTCTCTTTCATCTCTTCCCCGGCAAGGTAGACGATATTGCACTCCGGCAGCGCTTTCAGCGCCACTTCCTCCGTAACGATCTCATAATTTCCCACCAGCTTTGCGGCTTCCTCTGTATTTCCATTGACATATTCCACCGACTCCTGGTAATGTTTCAGGAAGTTTTCCACCGCTTTCGGGTGCTCCTGTGCAAATTCCGTGCGCACCACGGTAGCGCCGGTGATCATCGTACTCTTTTCTTCACCGTCTGCCTGTACCTTTTCCCATTCCTCCGTCAGATCAAGGGCAACGCGAAGGGAAGGATTCTTGGTCTGCGCGGTGGTCACAAACGGCTGAGGAAGCATGGCGATCCCGGAGCTGTCTGCTGTGATCGCAGCCACACATTCGGAATGTTCACTCTTCCACTCGATCGTCACGTCCGTTCCCGGTACAAGTCCATTCTGTTCCAGTACATAATTCAGCGCATACTCCGGCGTGGAGCCTTTTCCGCTGGCATAAATGGTCTTTCCTTTCAGATCCGCAGGGGACTGCACGGTATCGCCGTTCTCAACAAGATACAGAACGCCCAGCGTATTGACCGTAAGCACCTGAACAGCGCCGTCCGTATTGTTGTACAGAATACTTGCAAGGTTTGCCGGCACAGCCGCGATATCCACATTGCCCTGGGCGATCTGCGGCGTCACTTCGTCGGGAGACGCCACAATCTGAAAGGTATAATTTTCATCGGTGACCGCCTGCTGGTCCACATCATCCATGAATTTCACCATGCCCATCGCTGTAGGACCTTTGAGCGCGGCAATCCGAACCTCCACCGGCTCCGATGACTCCGGCTCGCTTTCCGACACCGTCTGGCCGTCTGATTCGGAGTCCGTTTGCGCCTGGCTGCCCGATTCCGAAACCGCCTGACTCTCAGTGTTTGATGCGGAACTTCCGGACACGGAAGATTCCCCGCCGCCGGAGCATCCCATAAGCGCGGATGCCGCCAATAATGCCGCCATCAACAGCGCAGACCATCTGCCGCCTGACTTTTTCCATTGTTTCATTTTTCACTATCCTCCTGTTGTACGTTTTTTCTGTCCTGAAAAATTTTTCGGTGTCCCTGTCCAGTCTTTTGCCGGTTGCTGTTCACGGCTGCATCGTCAGTAACAGTTCAGCTGGCTGAACGATTGCCACCGTTAGTCTACCAGCTTGTCCAGTTCCTTGACATGTTCGGTCTCACTGGAAACCTTATGGTTTGCCTGAGCCGCGTATTTGTTGACCGCCGCCTGAGATTTTTTGATCGGCTGCATGGTTCCTGCGCCTGCCACACATCCGCCCGGACATGCCATGCCTTCCAGCAGGTAACCGTTGTATTTTCCTGCTTTCGCCATCGTCAGCAGCTTCCGGCACTCCCGAAGCCCCTCCGCGTTGGCAATTTTCACCTCACGGTCCGGATATCTCTGGTGGATCACATCCTCCACAGATTTTGCCACACCGCCGGCAACGGCAAAGTTCCGTCCATCCACAGAAGCATCATTGACGCCGTTGGGATCTTCTTCGATGGCTTCCAGATCCAGCTGGCGCGCCTCAAAAATACCCGTCATTTCTTCAAAGGTCAGAACGAAATCCACTTCACTGCGGACATCGTTGCGCATCGCTTCCAGCTTTTTCGCCGCACACGGTCCGATAAAGACCACTTTCGCATTGGGATTGTGGTGCTTGATCAGGCGCGCAGTCAGCGTCATCGGAGTCAATGCCATGGAAATACAGTTGGCATAATCCGGGAACAGCTTTTTCGCCATGGATGACCATGCCGGGCAGCAGGACGTTGCCATAAAACGCCGCACGTAGCTTTCCGGGCGTTACCTTCGGTCCGAACTGTCCGACAAACGCCGGCGCCAGCGCTGCATATACCCGCTCTCCCGAACGGATCGCGCGGATGACCTGGAAAATCTGTGACTTGTCTGAAATCGCGCCGAACGGACAGTTGACCAGACACTGGCCGCAGGAAACACAGCGGTCGTAATCGATGTCCGCTTTTCCGTTTTCATCGGAATGGATCGCATCCATACCACAGGCAGCCGCACAGGGGCGTTCCTGCACGATGATGGCATTGTAACCGCATACCTCCGCACATTTTCCGCATTTGATACATTTTTCCGGATCAATGTAGGAACGTCCGTTGGTCCGGTCCAGCGTCACCGCATTCTTCGGACAGACTTCCACACAGGGATGCGCCAGACAGCCCTGACATCCGTCCGTCACAAACACCCGCTTCTCCGCACAGGCATTGCACGCAAACTTGATCACATTGATCAGCGGCGGCGTATAATAGGTTTCCGTCTGATCCGCCAGTTCAATGTTGTCCGACAGCGGCGCGTGTTCACCGGCGCCTCTGCACGGCAGTCCCATCGCCAGACGAAGACGTTCTCCTACGATCGCTCGCTCCAGAAAAACGTCATTTCGAAAGTTTCCGATTTCTCCCGGAATAATCTCGTAGGGAAGCTCCTCGATCCTTTTTCCCACATAACCGTCTGTCTCGTACGCCATCCGGGCAATCTCTGTAAAAATAGAATGGCGGATTCCCTGAATTCTCGTCTCTACTCCTCTCACTTGTCTACCTCCTGCTTTCTCATTGATTTATTGTAAAAATCCTTCACAATCTTCCTGCACCTGTGAATATTTTGTAACAGCTCAGTCAGTTGAACTGTTACAATCTTTTTTCATTATACACAAATTTGTATGAAATTACAACCTGGCAGGAAGTACACAAAGTGAAACAAAATGATAACAAATTTCAACGACAGATCTGCCGGTATGATTTTTTATCTATGAGATTGTCCGGAGAAGTTTTCCAAAAGAAATGCCTTATCTCCGGCATTCTGTCGGAGATAAGGCATTTCTTATCTTTGAACAATATAAATTTTATTCAGCGATTGCTTACTTATTATTCAGAGCAGCCTGTGCAGCAGCCAGACGTGCGATCGGCACACGGAACGGTGAGCAGGATACGTAGTTCAGTCCTACTTTGTGGCAGAACTCTACGGAAGACGGATCTCCGCCGTGCTCTCCGCAGATTCCCATTTTCAGGGTCGGTTTTGTAGCGCGTCCTTTTTCAGCTGCCATCTTGATCAGCTGGCCAACGCCTTCCTGATCCAGTTTCGCAAACGGATCGGACTCGTAAATCTTGTTCTCATAGTAAGAACCAAGGAATTTACCAGCGTCGTCACGGGAGAAGCCGAAGGTCATCTGAGTCAGGTCGTTGGTTCCGAAGGAGAAGAACTCTGCTTCCTCTGCAATCTGATCAGCGGTCAGTGCAGCACGCGGAATCTCGATCATAGTACCAACATGGTAGTTGATGTACTCGCCTTTTTCCTTCATAACTTCTTCTGCTGTATTTACAACAACTTCTTTGACAAATTTAAGCTCTTTCTTCTCGCCAACCAGCGGAATCATGATCTCAGGAACGATATCGTATCCCATCTCTTCTTTCACTTCGATAGCAGCCTCGATGATTGCTCTTGTCTGCATCTTAGCGATTTCCGGATAGGTAACTGCCAGACGGCATCCACGATGACCCATCATCGGGTTGAACTCATGCAGTTCATCACATCTAGCCTGTACTTCTTCCGGTGTCAGACCCATATCTTCTGCCAGAGCTTTGATATCTTCTGCAGCAGTCGGAACAAACTCATGCAGCGGCGGATCCAGATAACGTACAGTCATCGGACGGCCTTTCAGAGCTTTGTACATTGCCTTGAAGTCCTCTTTCTGATAAGGGATCAGCTCGTTCAGAGCTGCTTCTCTCTCTTCTACAGAATCAGACAGGATCATCTTACGGATCTTCGGAATACGCTCCGGATCGAAGAACATATGCTCGGTACGGCAAAGGCCGATTCCCTCTGCACCAAGTTTTACAGCGTTCTCGGTATCTGCCGGTGTATCTGCATTGGTACGAACCTGCAGTTTACGGAACTGATCTGCCCAGCGCATGATACGTCCGAAGTTTCCGCCTACGGAAGCTTCTACAGTCTTGATATCGCCTTTGTAGATCTTACCTGTGGTTCCATCCAGAGAAATGTAATCTCCTTCATGGAAAGTATATCCGCCAAGTTCGAAATATTTTGCTTCTTCATCAATCTTGATCTCACCGCATCCGGATACACAGCAGGTTCCCATACCACGTGCAACAACAGCTGCGTGGGAGGTCATACCACCGCGTACGGTCAGGATACCTTCCGATGCATGCATACCCTCGATATCTTCCGGAGAGGTCTCCAGACGAACCAGGATAACTCTTTCACCTTTCTCATGAGCAGCTTTTGCTTCATCAGCGGTGAAGTATACTTTACCAGCCGCAGCTCCCGGAGATGCCGGCAGAGCGGAACCGATTACTTCGCCTGCTTTCAGAGCAGCCGCATCGAAGGTCGGATGCAGCAGCTGATCCAGGGATTTCGCATCGATACGGCATACAGCCTCTTCCGGTGTGATCATTCCCTCGTCTACCAGGTCACAAGCGATCTGGATAGCAGCCGGAGCAGTTCTCTTTCCGTTACGTGTCTGCAGGAAGAACAGTTTGCCTTCCTGGATGGTGAATTCCATATCCTGCATATCGCGGTAATGGTTTTCCAGTTTCATGGCAAGGCTCATAAACTGATTGTAGCACTGCGGCAGATCCTCAGCCAGCTTGCTGATTGGCTGCGGAGTGCGGACACCGGCTACAACATCCTCGCCCTGTGCATTGATCAGGTACTCACCAAAGATACCTTTTGCACCGGTAGACGGGTTACGGGTAAATGCAACACCTGTTCCGGAGGTATCACCCATGTTTCCGAATACCATGGTCTGTACGTTTACGGCTGTTCCCCAATCGCCCGGGATATCGTTCATACGACGGTAAACGATAGCACGCGGATTGTCCCAGGAACGGAATACGGCTTTTACAGCCTCCATCAGCTGTTCCTTCGGATCCTGCGGGAACTCAGCGCCGTTCATATTTTCAGAATAAACAGCTTTAAATCTCTTAACCAGTTCTTTCAGATCGTCGGTAGTCAGTTCGGTGTCGTAATGAACGCCTTTTGCCTCTTTCACTTCGTCGATAATCTTCTCGAAGAAGGATTTCGGAACTTCCATAACTACGTCTGAGAACATCTGGATAAATCTTCTGTAAGAGTCATATGCGAATCTCGGATTTCCGGTCTTCTTTGCGAAGCCTTCTACGGATACGTCATTCAGACCCAGGTTCAGGATAGTATCCATCATACCAGGCATGGATGCTCTAGCTCCGGAACGAACGGATACCAGCAGCGGATTCTCGGTGTCTCCGAATTTCTTTCCGTTCTCCTGCTCCAGCCATGTCATTGCCTCGAAGATCTGATTCTGGATTTCTTCTGTGATCTTCTTTCCGCTCTCATAGTAATTTGTGCAGGCCTCTGTTGTAACTGTGAAGCCCTGCGGAATCGGCATGCCAAGATTGGTCATCTCTGCCAGGTTGGCACCTTTACCACCAAGAAGGTTTCTCATATTGGCGTTACCTTCATTGAATAAGTAAACCCATTTTGCCATAGTTACTTTTCCTCCTAAATAATGATTTGATTATAGTAGAGTATCCTCTCTATGTAC
>PPYE01320519.1_pt1 | contig 20531 bp, 23 predicted proteins | sample 1559881 | NCBI WGS metagenome assembly PPYE01 (sample SAMN08240022, study PRJNA423297) | Human gut metagenome, whole genome shotgun sequencing project.
TCTTTACTATACCACATCTTACTGATCCATTCAAGAGTAAACCGATTTTTGACCGTCCTGCCATCTGATAGCCTTTTCATGGTTGCCGTATTGGGATGGCAGCTTGCGCGTTATCGTGTCCATAAATTCCCAGGATCTTATGAGATGCCATCAGAAATCTCGCGGCCGAAAATTCGGCAGCCACCATCTGGCTTTCAGCTCAATTACTGTCAAACTTCCAACACCTCTAACACCCACGGAGCATGAGTACAGCCACCGCGTTTCACCGCAGCCTTAGCAAGGTTTACGAATTATCAAAAAGGGGAATCGTGAAAATCCCGATATACCTAACGAAACGTTCACCCTCATACTTCCAGGAAAAACAGAGGAAGGGCGAGGAAAAAACGAAAAAAAACTGAATACATTTCCTCCCGGTTCCTCTTATCATGGGCCCTTTCCCCCTCAAAATCAGGCTTTCCAGGCAGAGGAAAGCGGAAGGAAGTACCATAAAAAAATGCCTGTACAGAGAAAAACGCCGGGCATTCCGCGCCCCGCATATCCCCCTGCCTATCAGGGAGTACCTAACGCATTTTCTCCACACAGAACGCGGCTGTTTATCGGTTCCCAGCATACAACACCTATTTTCTGATTGTTCTTATGCCCCAAACCCCAGTTCGGTACTGTTAAACAACCGTTTCCGTTTTAGCTGATCCGACCCAACGCCACCCGCTCCGTGCTGCTTGTCCATGTCCGGTTGAAATGCTCCGCACCGTTGCCGATCAAAGCGCTGCTGTAAATCCGTTCAGCCTCTGGTATGAATCGGCGCAGCCTGTTGGCGTTCTCCGGGTTCCTGAGCGCCCTCAGTGCCTTCATATGCTGTTTCCTGGCCTCTGCCTCTGTAATCCCGCATACTTCCCCCACGCGGCCCAGGGTAAGCCCTCTCTGATAACGGCTGCGGATCACGTCTGACTGTTTTCCCGGCAGGCTGTCCACGCACTCCCAAAGGACAGAGCAGAGGTTTTCATAGTCCATTCGGTCTACTGTCTCTCCCTCCAGGTCACAGGCAGAGGCCGCCAGATCCCCCAGCGTGGTATCCTCTTCCCCTTCCTTGCCCCTTACAGGAGCGTCCAGGCTGCACACATGGCCCATACAGGCATCAAGCTGTAATTTCCTTACCTGATCGACTGTAAGCCATAATTCAAGGGCTATTTCAGCCTCAGACGGCTCTCTCCCTTGTTCCATCTGGAAGGACGAACAAAACCGCTTGTATTTGTTTATTACCTCCTGGCGGTTCACAGGAAGGCGCAGACAGCTGCCATTCATCTGCAGGTACCGCTGTATCCTCTGCCTGATCCAGTATTCTGCATAGCTTAAGAACCTCACGCCCTGATCTGCCTCATAATGGTCTATGGCGTCATAGAGTGCAAGAAAGCCCTCCTGCTCCAGATCCTCCAATTCTCCCAGACCTTTGTACTTCCAGGCCACTGAATGAATAAAGTCTTTCACCTGATCGTAAAGCTGGGCCATATTCCCAGCCACATCTTCCCCGGCCCTGATCCGGGCTGCAAGCTGTTCGTTCGTCATGGTATGAATCACCCCTGTTATTTTCTGTCTATGCGTCGTGCGATCCATTCACCAATCAGCACACCCGTAACAGTTGCTATGAACTCTGTAATAATTCCCATCTGATACACCTCCCTATCTGCCTCATTTTTCTTAACCCTAAATATATCGGGAACGTTACTGTAATAAAATCAGATTTTCGTCTACCCGCTCCATAACCATCAATATCCATGAAAGCCCCATAAGCGCACCAGTATTGCTTTCCACAGATACAGGAGCGATTGACTTAATGGCATTCTTCCTTAACTTCTCAAAAAACTGCTGCTGATCGTCCTGGGTTACCGGAAGAAGTGACATTAAAGCCCTGTTTTCATGGTTTCCCGTCACTGCCTCTTTGATTGCCCTCATAGAAATAGAATCGTCTTTATAGGCCTCAATCACTGTCTGAAAATCATTTTCTGACAAAATGCCCTTTTCCAACATACGAATCACATTGGAAAGCCCCTCCTGATAGCCGGAATCATGCAGATTTTTAATTGAATGACTGCGGTTTGTATCCGTGAAGTTCTTTTCCGCCTGCTCGATCAGGGCCAATGCCGTTTCCCTGTTCTTAATGGCAGTCACTCCAAAGGATCCGTTGATTTCTTCCACCCGTTTCTGAATCCCCAGAGGTGTATACTGCCCGCTGCCCTTATCGTTCTGCACCTGTGAAATAGCCTCCTGTAATGCCTTCCGGTGCTGATCCACAACTCTTTTTAATTCTGCTTTGATACTCATTATTTTCTCTCCTTTGCTTTTTGATTTTTCCCATGCCCTTTAAATGCAAAAAAACGCAGGAACAGGAAAAACCATTTCTGGCCTATCCTATTCCCGCGTCTGTGTTTTCAAGACTTCCGGCAGAGGTGCCGGGGTACTAAGCTATATTATACATAAATCTACCAGGAAATACAAGGTTGCAACGTGGATTGTATGGCAGAGGCTGACACTATTTCAGAGCGTTTTTTCCGAACGGAAATATACAAAACGTTCGGTAAGGTCGCAAACAATAAACATCCTGAAGCCATTGATTTTACTGGGTTTGACGTGTTTTTGAAACCTTGATATTTCCGAGTATTTTTATTAGGGTTTATTAGGGTCTGCATTGCGTATTCGTTTGTTTTTTTTATTGCAACGTTCGTAACGTTTCCAAGCTTCAAGCCTAGAAAAGATAAGGCATTTCAGCTTATTCGTGTTTGTATTCGTTTCGTTTTTGTTGGTTTTTGTTGGTTTTTGTCGGTTTTGGAAAACGCTCATAATAGTGTTGCGACGTCGCACAAAGCAGGGAGCAGCTCCCGGGCGTTATCGTGTCATTAAATTCCCTCCCAGCATTAAATCCTACTGTTCTCAGCCCTCGAATGCCTCTACTGTCCCGGTACTCTGATTCCAGCGAAATATCATGCTTTTTCCGGTTCGATCGGTTCCCCTGATCGTTTCACTGCCTACCAATTCAATCTCCAATGCTCCCGGCTCAAAATGCAGGTTGATAAACTCCATCACTTTATACTGCTCTCTGGTTCTCATTCCCCTAATGACTGTACTGTTTCTCATTCTCTCACCCCTCTAGTTTTCCCTAGTATCTTTCATCACAACATAGGCTTTCAGGAACTTCCCTTCCCGGTTCTGTGAGGCTTTCCAGCTTTTCACGTCCGGCCCCAGTTTCTTCAGGAGCCGTCTCAGCTCTTCCGGGTGCTCATAAGATACTTTAAGCTTTATCATGGTTCTTTCTCCTTTCCCTGATCCGGTTAATGAGGTATTGCCAGATCGGAAATACCTTACAAACCTTTCACCCAAAAAGGGGTCACCGATCCAGTGCCCCCTTTAACAGTTCTATCGCACTCTCTGGCGCACGTTATCGTGTTAACAAATTCAATATTCTATGTAAAAAGCCACCCTTTCCCCACAATGTGGCTCTTGTTTACGATTTATATAAATGATATGGTTTAGGCAAAAGACAAACCGTAAAATAAAATCATCGTCACACTCTTCTGCGATTTTTATTCTCTGCTCATCCGATAAAAGCAAATACTTCTGTATACAATCACAAAGCGAATCAAATAAGGTATATCCCTCTAAAATCACAATCGCCCTGTGTGTGGGCTCATAGTAAAATAACAGCCCCATTCTGCACGATTCCGGTAATTGATCCGGGCTAACCGAAAAAAATTTTAGGTTTGACACTCAACGTTCTGTAACGCATAGCCGATTCACCTCCTGAATGATGTTAAGTCTGCCGCACTCTCGCAGCGGCCAGCGGGTTAATCTATGTATCATCTTTGAAAATCTATGTAAAAGCCGTCTATTTCTCACTGGGAGCCATTTGGCGTTGAGATATATCTAAATGGCTCTGCTTTGCCGCCTTTCTTCGGGCACGCTCCTGCCGGATCCCATGGACACGACCCAGATTGTAGAATACAGAGGCCGTCAATGGACAAATTTTAAATTTTTTGCGCTCTACCATTGCCACATAAAGATTTCCCAGCTCTGTATCTGCGGCAAAGGCAGTAGGCTGATGCCCTGAAATCTCAATTTCTTTTTGAATATCCATAATTTTCTCTTTCCCTTTCCGCTGGGCCATGCTACACTATATATGCGTTTATGTGTGCATGGCTCCGGCTGTGTCTGCCCCCGGGGAGTTGGCGCTCCCTGAGGGCTTTTTCTATGTGTTCTTAAAAGCTGATTGCATCTATACCGCTGCTGATTCCGGCAAGTTGCCAAATCTTAATCAGCTCAATAGCCTCTGCCCTTGTAAAGCCTTCTTCTATTGCTACGGCAATCAATAATTTGTAATGTCCTACTGCTCCTCTAAACTGCTCCACCGGATCCGGCCTCATGTATCCATATGCCATAATCATTCACCTACCTTTATAATCGCAATCTGTCCGTCTGGTCTAATCACTGTCATTACATCAACTTCCACAATATCTGCTATGTCCTGAGAATCGGTGAGGGAAATTTCCCTCTCTCCTGATCCCTTTACCTTGCGAACCTGTTCAAGCTCTTTCTTGGTAAATCCCCAAAATGTTGCATCTTTCAATTTCATTGTGCTTGTCCTCCTTGTATTTTCTCACGGCTTCCCCACGGCTTCCCTCGGGGTTCGTTCGGGCTTCAACCCTGATTTATAACCTGCCTGCTATCCACAGCGGATTGATAACCGCAGCCATACAGGCGGCAGCGTAGGCCATCAGGAACGCTACCAGGCCATCAGCCTGAAATACTGCCGCCGTTACCAGAAAAGCCACTGATCCGGCCCCGGCAGAGGCTAACAGGGTGTTGGCGATCAGGCCCAACTTCCCGCATCAGCGTTTATATCGCTTTACCGTGTATGAATCTTTATTCATAGTCCTCTTTTCCTCCCTGATACCCCAACAGCAGCCGATTATACCGTTCTCTTTCTATCTGCTTGCGATCTTCTTCCTTCTGGCGTTTCTGCTCCTCTTTTTCCGCCTCCCTCCTCTGCCGGATTGCTATTTTCTGGGAGATTGCGGCAATCGCTGTTTCATCTGCTGCCGTGATGTACGGCTTGACTTCCTCATCCATTACATAGGAACCGCTTAAAATTTCAATCTTCATCTTTCTTTTTCCTTTCTTTGATCTCGTTACATGGGTTATACTCAAAAATGAGTAAAACTTGTTTTTATTACCGACTATTTCTTGTATGTAGAGATTTTACATAATTGATGTAGAGAGTATGCGGAATGTATCTTTACCGGAAAAATCCAGCGTTTATGCGGGTTTGCAGTACTTTGAGGATATGTAGAGATTTTTTTCAAGTTCTATACGGCTTTTAAATACTGCTTATGTACATACTAAAACTTATTATCGTTCCCCAATAATTCAGTAAAAAAAGTCTCTACATCTCTACAACCATTGCATTTCCTAGCTTTTTGCCTCTACATTGGCCTCCAAAACCTCTACAAAACCTCTACGCACCCTCTACATTTAAGCAAATGGAAATGAGGCTTGTGCATATTCTTCCGGTGTAACGGGGTGAAAATCTTTTTTCTTTTCTATTAAATTACGGTACACCATAACCCCAGCCCGCCCGTCAACTCTCCCTTGACTGGCTGGGCACCCGTTTGCCTCCATGCGGTCTTTGATATTCTGTTTACTGACCGGCCTTGTCTCATTGAGCAGACACCATGCCGTATACGCCTTGTCAAATTCTACTTTGGACACCATATCCAGCTTGTTTCCTGTAATGGTGTAAAACTCCATTAGGTAACGGTATACCGTGTCCAGTTTTTCACGGTAGTCACTGGCAGCCTGTTTGCAAGCCTCTGAGGGGGTTATTTTGTAATGGTTCCTTATTAAACGGTGAAGCCCTTCCAGAAACCAATTAAATATAGCGTCCTTTTCCTTTAACATCTTGTCCAGCAATTCCCCATCCCGCCGCTCCTGCTCAATAGTGTTGATACATGGTACAATGCAGAGGCGTTCAAAGATATGACCGCCCTTATCATCTGCAAAGCCTGGAAGGTTATTGCAGGCAATCACGATCCCACCGGGATAAATATAAGAGTAGGGTTGTTTATTCTTCTGTTCTACCTGCACCGCGTCCCCTCCGGTCAGCTGTTTAAAGATCGCGCTGTCTTTGATCTCGCTCCCGGTCTGATCCCCCACACTGATAAGCCGTTTCCCTAAGATGTTTCCCAGGGCAAACTTAGAGGCCTCATTCATGTTTTGAATTGGGATATTTGCGACTTTATCCGCTCCCAGCAGCTCCCCCACAAGGTTTAACAGCTGGGTCTTGCCGGAATTCCCCAAAAGCGACCACAGCACCAGACACAGCTTTGCACGGTATACTTTCACATTGGATAGGATCAGCCCCACATACTCCTGAATCACGGCCATCTTTTCCAAGTCCACTTTTCCCTCCCGGTCACTGCAAAGGTCATTCATGTACTGGGTAAATACAGGGCGCGTCTGTTCCTCTGGCTGGTAGCTGCATTTTAATTGGATCGTACTGTACAGTTTGGGCGTGTGAGGCTCAAGGCTGCCTGTTTTCAGGTTATAAAGCCCATTTTCCAGATTGATGTACATTTCATTGCAATCCAGATCCCGAAACGTCTTTATATTGCGCTCCTGGCAGAGGAGAAGGTTATAAACATTGTTTATCATGTTGTCACTGGCAAGCCCGACCGGGACATACCGCCGGATCATAGATTTTACTTTGTTACGGTTGCATTTCTTATAAACGCCGCCTTCATAAATGTAAAAATCGTCTTTATCCTCTTCCGGTCGCCTTACGATCAGATAGGGCAGGCCCCGGCTGATACTGTCGGCCAGAATATCCGCATTGATCCTTACCCTGGCTTTATCTCCTTGGCCTTCCGTATAAAGCCATGGCGCTCCCTTATTCTCAGTAAAGGATATAAGGCTTTTTAATTCTTCTTTTGAGTGCCCTTCCTTTACCAGATAATCAGTCACGTCCCCTTTTTCTGCCTGTGATGTAACTGTCCAGCGTATAGCGTGCGCAAAATTTCTTAAATCGCGGCAAATCCGGTCTTTTAAATCCATCCCCGGCTTGTCATTGTCTGGAAGAATTACCACGCTGGCCCCAGTAAAATATCGAGCAAATTCTTTGCGCCAGTCTGACACCCCTCCCGCGGTTGTTGCGGTATATCCAAGCTTTTTCAACGTTTCCACATCTTTTTCACCCTCTACGATATATACAGCCGCCCCAGTCTCAATCGCTCGCAAAAGGGAAGGAAGATTATACAAAACACCGCCTCCGGGCCTCTTACAAAACTCATATCGGTCATTTGCGCGGTCTACTGTAATATAACGTATACTTTTTCCCTCCAGCCTCAATTTAGAGTAAAGATAGGCCCCTTTTTCGTCCTTGTAGTCATATACTGCTTCAATCCGTTTCCCCATTCTCTGCTCCAAGCGTTCCCGCCATCCCTCTGCCTGGTGTTCTCCCAGATCCTTAAAGGTAAGCCCCACAGCCTCCAGAATTTCCCGTGTGTCACACCCTGCATGGCAATGCAGCAGAATTTTTCCGTTCCTCTCTGATATGGTAAGGCTTGCTTTATTATCTAGATGAACGGGGCATTTACATTGATAAGAGCTTGCCCCATTCTTCCGGGATACTTCAAAATGTCCTACTATTTCCTGTAATGTCAATTCCTTACTGCCTCCCCGCTGTCCAAATATTCCTGAAGCTTTTCTGCATTGACCAGATATTTATTCCCGGCCCTCACAAAAATGATTTTCTTTTGCAGGCAGAGCTTTCTGAGATGATCATAACTCAGCCCCGTGGCCTCTGCTGCCTGCCTTAATGTAAGCATTGTTGGAAATGTCATATCATCACTCCTTTCTTGCGTGTTGATCCTCTGTATTCATTTTAAACACCCATCAGCCCAGCCAGAACGGCCAGCCCTTACCCGATCGGGAGCCGGTACAGAGTTGCACCGGTACAACTGAGAGGTTCTTCCCCTCGTCCATGCGCCCCAGCCCGGAGCGTTATTCGATAATTTCAGTTACATCCACGCCAAGAGCCTTGGCAATGCGACCAGCGGTTTCTGGCCTTAAATCTTTACCGCCGATAATGCGGCACAATGTGCCTTTAGGGATTCCAGCCGCTTCAAGGTCTTTTTGTCCCATACAGGCCCGCGCTCTGGCAAGTTCGTACTTCTGACGGTCGATTTTCATTTTCTCGCCTCCTTTAATTTTGCTAGAACTTTTTTTGTTCTGTTCTTGATTATATAGAACTAAATACATTCTGTCAACAGTTTTGTAGAACTTTTTTTGTTCTTTACTTTTGATATAGAATATAGTAGAATTTAACGAGGAGGTATCAAAACATGACTCTTGGTGAAAGTATAAAAAAAGCCCGTATTGAAAAGGGCTATACACAAAAACAACTTGGCGAACTATGTGGAATGGCAGACTCAGCAATTCGGCGATATGAAAATGGTGCAGCAAAACCAAAACTTTCCACTTTGCGCCGCATTACAGATGCTCTTAAAATTCATATAGTTGATTTAGGGCCTACATTGAATTTTTATTCTGTGGAAGAATTGCGGGAAGATCTTGAAAAATCTGATAAAAAAATTAAAATCACCTTTTCCACTAAAATGCCTGATAGCGTTGAAGGGAAAAAACGTAATAACCTAATAGAAATATTCAACGAATTAAGCAGCCACGGAAAAGATGAGGCTCCACATTTATTAAATGCTTTTTCCTCTCTCAACAGCACCGGACAAAGTGAAGCAGTAAAGCGCATTAGAGAACTCTCCAAAATAGAGGGCTATCGAAAAGACGATCCCGAATATGACCCAGAATATCAAAAAGCCTCTGCCCCAGAAAGTAAAATCATTGTCCTCCCCTACTTCCGTGCCGGAGTATCTGCCGGATCGGGTATATTCATCCTTGGCAACGAGGCAGAGGATGAAATAGAGCTGCCTGATCTGCCAGAATATGAAGCTGCTGATTTTGCCATTGATATAAACGGGGACAGCATGGAACCGGATTTTTCCCATGACGATATTGCACTGGTGCAACAGGATGCGGAGCTGTCCCCCGGAGATATCGGGGTTTTTGTAATAAATGGGGATGCCTTTATCAAGGAATTAGGCGAAAATGAGTTGATTTCCAGAAATAAAGATTATAAAAATATCCCCATCCATGAAGGGGATAATGTGGTCTGTATGGGAAAAGTAATTGGGAAAGTAATGTATTAAACCGCTTATGGCGGTTTAAACACAAAAGAAAGGGGAACTATTTTGGAAAACTTAGAAGAACGTTTATTGGATAAATCCAAAGAAGCCTTTGCAATGGCTATTGAGCTGTATAATAAACCAACAATTAAATATCGTGTTGAAGGATTCAGTTTATTTGTCTGTAATGCATGGGAATTGATGTTAAAAGCCTATTTATTAAAAACAAAAGGGCCTGAAAGCATCTATTACAAGGATAATAAAAATCGAACTATATCTTTAGAAAATGCAATAAAAGAAGTCTTTACCAATAATAAAGACCCCCTTCGCATTAACCTTGAAAAAATAGTAGAACTGAGAAACACCAGTACACACTTTATTACTGAAGAATACGAAATGGTATATGTTCCTCTTTTTCAAGCCTGTGTATTTAATTTTAATGAAAAAATGATGGCTTTTCATTTCATTGATATGACTTCCATCATTCCACAAAATTTCTTAACTTTATCTGTAAGTATGCGTGCACTTGATGAAGCAGAAATTATTGCAAAATACCCTGAACCGATTGCTAATCATCTTATTGATGTTAAAACTTCAGTAGATGATTTATCAGTAAATAATAACGCAAAATTTGCAATACGTATCGACCATCATTACTATATTACAAAAAATAAAGATAAAGCTACAAACATAGTTCACTACGAAAAAGAAGCAGCGCCTGGAATAACAATCGTAAAGGAACTGAAAGACCCCAACAACACTCATAAATATACAGCCAAGTCTTGTATTGCTGCCATTAAAGACCGCTTAAACAAAGAATGTATAGAGCTTTTTTATAATGGGGAATCAGCTAAATTTACAAGTTTCCATTTTACAAACTTTTGTAAATACTATGGTTTAAAAGAAAATGAACGTTTGTGCTACATTCATAAGCAATTCTCTATGCCACAATATTCATATTCTCAACAAATGATTGAATTTATAGTAGACGAAATAAAGAAGGATCCTTATCACATTTTAGATAACATAAAAAAATAAGCTAACCCCAGGGGCAAAGGAATTCTAAGTTTTACAACCTACTCCTATTCAGGAACCCAGCCTTATCCTTCACGAGTTAACTTATTTATAGTATAATAATATACTCATTAGTTGTCAAGAGATTCTATAAATCGTAAGAAATTGCAAAAACCGCCCCTGCGCCAACAGGAACGGCTTTCACATAGATTTCTGTACAGGTGTATTTATACCCAAAAATGTGCGACGTCGCAACACCATGGAGTAACAAAACGTTACCCCGTCGAGAAGATCTACACCCTTTTGCAAATGCGACACCACTGAATAACAAAACGTTATTGAGCTGTCGTGAAACGCGACACCTAACCCACCATTTCGGTTCATTAGGATGCCAGAACAAAACGTTATAGCCCTGTTCTTCAAGGGTAGGAATACTATGCACACCCCTCAAGAAACTCTTCGTACGAAAAACGTACTAACTCATTTCTGAGCGGGTTAATCCTGAGGGGCAGAGGCCCAAATGGGACTGAGCTGACGGCTCAAAATTGAGCCAAGCGCATTTTTGCGCTCAGGTAGGGAAAGTTGCTACCCAAATCGGACGGCTGAATTTTCAGCCGAGCACATTTTTCCCTACAAGTTGGGAAACCTTAACAAAACTTAACATACGATCATCAAATCAGGGACAGGCCAAGCTAACTTTTGCTAACCTGCGGAAGAAAGCTCAAAATTTGGAGGGTGTACACCTACCACCTCAGAAGAAATCAAAATGAGTTTTCGTCCACAAGTATGAAAACCCCAGCCGAATCCAGAAATGGACAGGGCTTCATATCTGTGGAATCCTAAAACAGGACTTCATATTGCAGATCCCGGAAGTTGGTTCAACCAACCTCTCAACGGCTACGGCATTTCACCGCAACCTTAAAAGTCGGAATTACCAACTTTAGAATTTCGGATGTGACTATTAGTAACAGCCGAATTTTCGGCTCTATGAACCCAGCTGTCAATATTACTGACACCCACCACATTGACAATATAATATATTTACCCAGGGAGCTGCTGGGGCGTTATGTCAGCCGCCGGACGTTTTTACAGAAGGAGGCTGGTGCTGATGGTTACATACTCCGATTTATTTCAGTTTGTAATTATGCTTTGCGCTGTTATAACTCTTGTGATCTACCTTACACGCAAAAAATAGCGCCCTCGTCCTGGTAAGATAAGGCGCTATTTTTCATAACTCTTTATTTTGCCGGCGGTCAGGTGTGCGCTGACCAGCAGCTCTCTTGTTAAGTATATTATATGCCGATTACACTTATTTGTCAAATCTGTTCTTCCTCCCATCCATGCGCCCCAGCCCGGCAGGAAAGAAAGGAAAAAAATATGGCATCTATCAAGCAAACAGGGGAAAACTCCTACCAGATTACAGTCAGCTGCGGATACAACCGCGAAGGAAAGAAGATCCGCAGGAAAATCACATTCCGCCCGGATCTGTTTACCAGTAAAGGCAATAAAAAGAGTGATAAGACCATAGAAAAAGAAGTTGCTGCATACGCTGCAGAGTTTGAGCGCAAAGTTTTATCCGGCCAGTACACAGACGGCCATACTCTGACTTTTGAAAAATATGCTGCCAAATACCTAGAACAATGTGCAGAAGGTTCCCAAACGCCCAGGACATTGCAGTCTACAAAGGCTGCCATAGCGGATTTTGTCCCCTCATTCGGGTATATGACACTTGAGAACCTAACGCCGCTATACCTTCAGGAATATTTCAATCAGCTTGCCAGACGCAAAAAATCCAACGGGGCCACGCTGTCACATGGAACCGTTAAAAGGAAAGCTGCCGTTCTCTCTGCTATGCTCTCCCAGGCGGTGCGCTGGAACCTTTTAACCTCAAACCCCATGCAGCGGGTACAAATAAAGGGGTCTGCTGATCCAGAGAAAGAAAAACCGATGTTCTTTACCCAGGAGCAGGCAGAGGCTTTTCTGGCCGCCCTAGACGAGCCGTTATACTATCAATACGGGAGCAGGAAACGGAAAAACATCAGCGGTAATATTTATAATGTCCAGGAATACCAAAGCGCCAGAAACGTCCATTTGCAACTGAAATTGTTCTTTTATCTGGCCATGTTCACCGGAGGCAGACGCGGGGAACTGCTGGCTCTGACATGGAATGACCTGAATTTTCAAGATTCTTCTGTGGCGATCACAAAGAGCGCCTGTCGGGTAGACGGCGACACCATCATAAAGGCGACTAAGACAAGAAAATCCGTCCGAACCATAGCCGTCCCCGCCGTTGTTATGGATCTGGCTAAGACGTGGAAAACAAATCAGGCCCGGTATCGGTTCACGATCGGAAACCAATGGGAGGGAAATGACTATGTTTTTATCCGGTGGAACGGCCTTCAAATGGGGCTAGAAACACCATATCAGGCTTTTCACCGTATCATTAAGAATTATAACGTCAACCGCAAGGGAACAGCTCCCGAACTTCCTCTTATTCCTCTGCATGGCCTCAGACACCCTTATGTCAAGTCCACGACAAAAAAATATGAAGATTTTTTTCAACTTCTAAAAGCCAGTTAAGAACCGCAATTCCTAACTGGCTTTATCAATATACCCTGAGCTGTTATGCCAGGTCATTTTTTATTTTTAGCACGATCTCAACCCTCTTGTTAGGGTAAATAAAGATTTTTTCAATCAGCATATCAACAAGTTCAGAAGTCAGTCCTTTGTTTTCAACCAAAGACTGTAATACATCTTTTTGCTGGTGCTGACGTTCTTTTTCCTGTTGTTCAGCCTCCAGTCGTGTCATTACAACAGCCTTTGTATTCTGTACTTCAAGCAATCGCTGTTCAATAAGTGCTTTCTGTTCTTTATAGAGGTTAACATCAATTTGCTTTATTACAAGCGCCTCATACAGTTTACGCTTTTCTTCCTGCAGCTCAAAGATCTGATTATCAAATTCAGCTCGTCTCACTGCAACCTTATCAACAGGTTTTAATTCATTCGGCCCATCAATCCCCAAAGATACTTCAAACTGTTTACAAAGAAATTCATATACTATGGATTCCAATTCGCTTTCCCGGATCGTCATACCATAGCAAGGCTGTGAAGAATCCATATAGGAAAACCTGCAGCGATAAATAGTCTCATTGGAACGGTGCATAGCATGTTTGCAGGAGCCGCAAAATACCTTTCCTCGAAGGGGATAACTATGCTGTTTTCGTTTTGGAATTTTAAACCGCTTAATGGAAGCATTAGCTTTCTCGAAAAGTTCTTTGCTAACCAATGGGGTGTGATGATTTGGAATCTTGATCCATTCGCTTTCATCTTTTGTCCGCATACGGTTTCCGCCGATTTCTGTTACAGTCTTTTTTCCTATCACATAAGTGCCGATATAACGTTCGTCTGCTAACAGTCTCAAAATGGTTGAATTAGACCATACACCATTTGTCCTTGATACATCGTGATACTTTTGGCCTTTGAGAGCCTTGTATTCGCCCGGTGTAGGAATTGCCTGACTATGAAGTTCTCTGGCAATCTGCGCACTGTTCATACCGGACGCAGCATATTCAAAAATCATCTGAATAACGCAGGAGGTCTCTGGATCAGGGACCATTCGGTTATTGTCACCTTTACAATATCCATACGGGCAGATCTTACTTTGATATTCACCGCGGCGCATCTTCATATACTTTGCGGTTTTGGTCTTAACAGACATATCCCGGCTGTAATATTCACTGATAAGGTATTTGAAGGCAACCTCCATACCACCGGTATCGCCTTTGAGCTTTTTCGTATCAAAATCATCACTCACAGAAATAAAACGGGTATGAAAGATCGGGAATACCCGTTCTATAAAGTAACCTGTCTCTAGACTGTTGCGCCCAAATCTTGAAAAATCCTTTACCATGATACAGTCAATTCGGTTTGCACGTACCAGATCAAGAAGTTCCTGAACAGCAGGGCGTTCAAAATTTGCCCCACTATACCCGTTATCTACAAACTCCATCAGTTCTGCATTTCCGTATTCTTCTAAGCCGGCAGCGTGTTCTTGAAGGATCATGCGCTGGCTGGAAATACTTAAACTGTCTGTTTTGAAATCTTCCAAAGACAGACGGATATATAGAGCAATCACATATTTTTTCATTGTGCCACCGCCTTGCTGTATTCCTGAAACTCTGTACGGAAGCGGAATCTGATAGAGACATGTTTATCGTGATCCACTTCAATACGCTCAATTAAACGTGATACAAGCTCTGCAGTTAATGTACATCCAGCTTTCAGTTCTTTTTCGTCTTTTTCAAGCGTCTTATACTGTTCAAATTGTTTTTTTATCTCTATGGCTACTTTTTCACATTCTGCAAGTTCTGCTTTGGCAGAGCTCATTTTATCTTCATAGTTCTTTTTCCAAAGAAAGAAATCGTCTTTATCTACCAGGCCGCTTACCATATCTTCGTACAATACCTGAATACGATCCTGGTTCTGCTGGATCATACGGCTGGCGGTATTGCGGCGATCCTGCAATTCTTTTTCCCTTTTACGCCATTGGGTTCCATCCTCAACTAAAAGGGCATAATCTCCTAAAGCAGCGGAGAGTTCCTTTTTCAGAATGTCGATCACAGTATCTATCAATTCATTTTCTTTTATGGAAACACCGACACATTTTTCCTTATGAACCCTGCTGGGAGTAAGGCATTGAAAACGGTAAACATCTCCCTTTTTTCGGCGTGCTCTTTGGCGGTGCAGACTTCTGCCACAATGAGAACAGAAGATCAATCCTTTAAAAATATTTGGAGAATATGGAATCTTTTCTTGTTGTTTGTATTTTTCGGCAACTTCTATTCGGTACTTCTGGACCTCATCAAAAACTTCCCTGGAAACTATGGCTTCGTGGGTAGCGGCGACAGAAATAAGGTTTTCTTTTCCTGCAGGTCTTTGTTTATGTGCAACAGTTTTTGTATGGCCCTGAACCATATCGCCGGTATATTTTTCTTCTTTAAGGATCTTCATTACGGTACGTGTCTGCCAGAAACCTTCTCCTATTAAATTTTCATGCGTGATTTCCCCGGTAGAATACTTATAATTGCTTGGTGCAGGATAGCCGCCTTCATTCAGCATCAGTACAATGCGGTTCAGACCAACTTTTTCATATGCCCATTGAAAGATCTGCTGGACAACCGGAGCTGCCACCGGATCCACAATCAGCTTATGGCAGTCATCAGGATCCTTTTTATATCCAAAAGGTGCACGAGCGCCAACAAATTTTCCCTCTTTCATATCCTGTCTTGCCTGTGCTTTAATCTTACGACCAATATCGAGTGAATAGGCTTCGTTTATCATATTTTTCAGAGGAAGGATAATTCCACCGTGCAGGTTATCAGGATTTTCGGAATCAAACTGATCTGTTACAGCGATAAACCTGACATTATGAGAAGGAAAATACTGTTCTATGTAGTATCCGCTGTCAATGGAGTTACGCCCAAGACGAGACAGATCCTTTACGATTACACAGTCGATTTTTCCGGCTTCAATGTCAGAGAGCATACGCTGAAATCCCTCACGGTTAAAATTGGTTCCGGTTGTACCATTATCTATGTAAGTATCATAAATGCGAAATTCCGGTTTGTTGGAAAGGTAGTCCTTCAGAACCATTTTCTGTGTTTCGATAGAATTACCACGCTTTTTGTTATCTTCCACAGATAAGCGGATATATAAAGCGGTATTGATAAACGGAGAAACCGATGTAAAAATAGGTTCTGCGATATGTTTTCTGCTCTTTCTTGCCATCTTAGACCACCATCCTTTCCTGTGCCGGAGCAATCAGAGAAATTGCTTTCTCATATTCATTCTGATAGTTAAATTCAATTTGAAATTCATTTTTCCCAACTACCTTGATACTGTGAACAAGCTGGATCATTACCTTTCGGTCTAGTTCTTCGATTTCAGAAAATCTCTTGAAGTTCTCAATCCAGCGGTTACGTTCACTGCGGTTTTCCATAACATCTGTCCGTTTTTCTTCTAAAGCGGCTATTGCCTGTTCAAGCTGAGTGATACGAACATTGTAGGTGTTCTTCAAATTTAAAAACTCATGCTTCTCGATCAATCCGCTTACCATATTTTCATAAAGACTGGTTTTGAATGTCCGTATCTGCTCCAACTGCTGATTGTTCTGCGCGATCTGTCTGCTGTATTCCCGGATCAGTTCTTTATTGATACGGCTCTGATTGATACCGGATAAAATTTCTTCCAAAGAAACAACATTATTAACAAATCCTTTTACACTATCCCTGACACATTCCATCAGGTCGCTTTCCTTTACCATAACAGGGTTTGTACAGCCACTCTTCTTCCCGGTAGGGCAATAGTAGTAGTGGTACTCTTTGTCTTTATAGCGGTTTGTCTTTCGTATCATACGGGCGCCACAGCAGCCACAGATCAATATGCCGGAAAATAAATAGACTTTATTTTTACCGGGAGAAGTACGGGTATCCAGTTGCCGGATCTTCTGCACCAGGTCAAAATCGTGGGGCTCAATAATCGCTTCGTGAGCGTGTTCCACACGAATCCATTCGGACTGAGGACGGTTTTCAATTTCTTTCAGTTTAAAGTGCTGTGAGCCTTGTTTTCCCTGAACCAGAGTGCCGGTATAAGTTTCGTCCTGCAAAATACGGACAATCGTAGTAGAGGACCACCGACAATCTTTTCGATCGGTATATCCGTTTCTTGCACAAGGCAGACCATTCATTTTCTTATAGGCAAGAGGAGAAAGTGTTCCTAAACGGTTCAGCTCATTTGCAATCGCATAAGGACTGAAACCTTCCAGGCGCATCCTGAAAATACTTCGTACCACCTGAGCGGCATATTCATCTACCACAAGGAGATTATGATTTTCTTCGGATTTACGATAGCCGTACACGGTAAAAGCACCGACAAAATCTCCATTTTTACGTTTTGTTTCAAGAGAACTGCGGGTTTTCAAAGAAATATCGCGTGCGTAAGCCTCGTTCATAATGTTTTTTACGGAGACCGTAAGGTCATCCCCGGCGGACTCATTGATTGTGTCGATATTATCGTTGATAGCAATAAAACGTACACCATAAGCCGGAAAAACACGTCTCATATAACGGCCGGTTTCAATATACTCACGTCCAAGTCTGGAAAGATCCTTTACAATCACACAGTTGATCTTTCCCTCCATAATGTCATCCATCATTTCTTTGAAAGCCGGGCGATCAAAAATCACACCGCTATAACCGTCGTCCACTCGTTCCGAAACAAGTTCGATCTCCGGGTGGTGGCTGGCAAATTCCTCAATCAGCTTTCTTTGGTTTCCAACACTGTCACTTTCGTTTGACTTATCATCCGTATAAGATAATCGGATATACTTCGCAGCTTTATAAATCTGCATACAGAAACACTCCTTTCATTACGGAAAAATCCCCGCAATTCAAGGAGTGCAATATGCCTTATTGTTATTCAATTCCTTTTCCGATTCTTATTATAACGCTCCATGCGGGAAAAAACAGCCCCTAAAATGTAAATTTTTATCGTAAGATACCATGCAGACATTCTTCTAATGCAGCTCCGTCCGTACAATAAGTAGCACGCACAATAAACTTTCCACACCTGAAATGACAGGGGTTCTTGATCTGTCTGACGAACTCGGCAATTCGTTCTTCACGCGGAAGTTCCTTGTTGACGGATACACTGCGAATATCCACCAGTTTATCAGCATAAGAAGTCTTTTGTTCCATTTTTCCAGCTCCTTTCCGTAAATTGATTCTCTATCAAAATCACATGGATAAAGCCGGACCTGGACTTGTAATCTAAGCCCGGCTTCATAGTATCTGATTTCGATTTTATATGCCGTATTTGCCACGCATCCCCGGCAGGTTCTGTTGACACAGAACAGGGGTTGCTATGGGCTGCGGACAGCTTGACCGCATCATAGCCCCGCAGTCGTCGCCGCTTTGCCAGAGCAAGCGCACGCCGCAGGAACTCCCCCCAAGTCTTTAGGAGGCCGTGAAGAAGTACCATTGTCATCTGCGCCGTCGTCGCGCCCGAACCTGCCACAGCCGGGTTAATAGGTTGCGTGGATCGCTCGGACAACCGGGTTCATCACCTCCTTTGGCTGTCTGTCATGGCGCCGCCCTATATGCCGCTCGGTACGCAGAATGATGTACCCATAGCAACGTATATTCACTTGTCAAAGAACCATGAGGGAGAGAAGGCAATCAAAGCGCTCCATATTGGAAATATATCGGAACGGTTCTGTCCGATCCAACCACAATGGCTTGTCCTGCCAAAAGGTCCCTTCATAATACAGTACATTTTTAAGGGAAAAGTTAGTGGGCTTATAAATTATTTTTTAAAAAATATTCTTGAAGCTGTTTTAAACCTCTGTTAATGCTCTGATGAACTGAGATTTTACTGCAGTTTTCCACTCTGGCAATTTCCGTTTGGCTCTTGCCGAGAAAATAACGTGCATAGATCCTCTGACGTTGTTTTTCTGATAGAGTAGCAAGTCCCTTATAGATCATTTCAGTCACCCTATGCTGTTCATAAATATCTGCTGGTGATTTTTGATCTACAAGGGCTTCATATTCAATTCCATCTCCAAAATCCAAAGAAAAATATGCTTTGTGTCGATATGTATAAATCCGATATGCTTCATCGCGTAATTTATAAGCTCTTAAAATATCAGCGACTTCATCCGGCACTTCTACGATTGTGTCTGTTGTGTAAAATGGGTAATATTCCTTTAAATTGATTTGTTTCATATAAATTTCCTCCAATTTCGATTTGTTTGCGTGTGAAAAGCTAAAACCGAAATCAGAGGGCGGGGAGCGACACCCCACAGAGAACAGAAAGACAAAAAATTTTTCTATAAACGCAAAAGTGCGCGTCTGTCCGATGACAGGCGCGCACTCATACAACCCTAATAATTGATTGAAAGGGAAATGTTGGAAAATATAATATTTTGTCGAATGGAAAAACCCCGCAATCCAAAACCAGACTACGGGGCATAATGATAGATTTGGCCGGCAGCATCGAGGCCGGCATGTTGACCTCGGTAGCATAACCATGCCCTCCCTCCAAATCAAGGAGGGATAGACAGGCTTGCCAATTATCCGCCTCCTTCTATCTATTTGAAGGAATTATACAAACTTTTATGCTCGTTCTTTTCTTGAAATCTTCCAGAACTGTCCTTGTTCCGGCAAAATCTATCATAAATACAATTTTATTCATTTGTTTTTGTATATAATGTATATTCGGTTAATCTAAATCAAATTTATACCCAACTCCATATACACTTTTAATATAGTCTGGTACATCCGGCGAAACCTTGAGCTTTTGCCTGAGATTGCTTACATGGTTATTCACTGCCTTTCGGGAAAAGGAAGCATATTCTTCTTCCCATACCAGTTCCGTTATCATTTCATAGGTAAATACCCGTTTGGGATGACGGATCAGTAGAGCCAGAATGTCAAATTCCTTAGCAGTAAGAGCAATCACTTTATTTTGGATCATAACAAGACGCTGTTCCAAAGAGAAAAACAGATCATCTTTTTCGATTTCAAACTTTGCTTTGCCAGCATTTTTATTCATGCAGCAAATAACATGGGAACCAAAAGGACAAGATAAAATATCTGCTAGTCTTATTTTTCCACACTCAATATCCATAATAAATTGTTTCAATTCCTGCTGTTGCTTTGTACTTAAAAGGATAAACAATTTTTCTCCAATTTCTTTACCAGATTCCGATATATCAAACACAACTAACTTCCCATGTCATCACCGCCTTTGTTTCTAAAATTTCCTTCTTGTATTGCTGTTTCTTTTAGTCGAGCAAAACTTTCGCTACTGATAACATGTTCCATCCGGCAGGCATCGACTTCTGCAATTTCAGGATCAACACCAGCTGCAATAAGCTGTTCCGTAAAGAAGCAATGACGTTCATAAATTTTTTCAGCAACCTTGCGGCCTACATCGGTTAAGTAGAGAAAGTAATCTTCATCCATCGTGAGAAAGCCACCGTCTCGCAAGTTAGCCACCGCATGGCACACGCTGGGCTTTGACACCTTCATGTGCCGGGCTACATCTACGGAGCGCACCATACCTAATTTCTTTTGGAGAACAAGGATGGTTTCCAGATAGTCCTCCCCAGACGCATGAAGTTTCATGGAACATCTCCTTTCTAAAACAATTTACACAGCCCAACCAAGACTCTCCTGTTGGATATGGAACAGTTTATGGTACAATCCGTTCTTTTTC
>PPYE01433018.1_pt1 | contig 20527 bp, 18 predicted proteins | sample 1559881 | NCBI WGS metagenome assembly PPYE01 (sample SAMN08240022, study PRJNA423297) | Human gut metagenome, whole genome shotgun sequencing project.
ATCCTAAAGCGCTCTGCTGAAACTGTAGGAGAGCTAAAGGTTAATCCCGGTTTTCATTTCCCGATTAATGAAGCGGTTGAATATCCGGAAAAGCAATATTCAATTCCACCTTATGTCATGGGACTTTTACTTGGAGACGGAAGTTTTAGTTATCCGGAGATTAATGCCCCTCATCAAAATGTGTGGGTCGAGGAAGTACTAAAGGATTATCCAGGACTATGGCAAGCAAAATCTCATCAAAAATATATTCCTGCGGATTATCTTTTTGGAAGCAAAGAGCAAAGAAAAGAATTGTTGCAGGGGCTACTTGATACTGATGGATATTGTAGTCCTAAAGGATGTATCTCATTTTCGACAACTAGCAACTTAATGAAAGAGCAATTTATTGAGTTGTGTAGAAGCTTAGGATATATAGCTTACGCGTATAAAGATAATAGAGATGATAAATACACTTCAGGAGAATGCTATAAAATTTCTATTCGATGTCCTAAAGAAGAAAAGATCTCACTATTTCGTTTACCGAAGCATAGGCAAAAGGTAATGGATTATCTACAGAGATCCAATGGCAAGCGGACGTTTTCGAATGATTATTTAAGAATAGTCAAAGTAGAGAAGACTGGTGAGTTTACGGACATGACCTGCTTTACGGTAGATAATGATGAAGCATTATTCTTAATGAATGATTTCATTGTCACCCATAATACCCGCACAGCAGTTGGAGATGCTTGCACAGGAGCTGTTCCGTGGTTCTACGATACGGACCAAATGAAATGGGTCTATACAGGATTTGCGGAACCAACACTGTTTATCTCTACAGAGTTAGAGATAGAAGAAGTCCAGAGTCTAATCATTGCATTCGTAAGCGGAGTTAATGAGTCTCATATCATCGATGGAGCTTACGAAGGCGATGAAGAGGAGCGTGTGGATCAAGCAATTGAATATATACAAACGTCTCCTATTTATATAAAAGAAATGTTCGATTTTGATATTCAAGATATTGAGAACATCATTGTGAAATATAAAAAGGAAAAATTGGTACAGTATGTATATTTCGATTATCTACACACCTCTGTGAAACTAATAATGCAAATTGCTAATATGTCTAAGGGGATGAAATTACAAGAATATCAGATCTTGTATATCTTCGCCAGTAAGCTGAAAACACTTGCCAATACGCTGCAAGTATATATTAGTAGTTCAACACAGCTGAATGGCGAATACAAAGATACAAAGATAAAAGACGAAACACTATTGAGGGGTTCAAAATCAATAGCGGATCGTATAGATATTGGCGTTATATCATTACCTCCGACGAAAGATGAACTCAAAGGAGTAGAAAATATCTTACGCCAGGGTATTTACCCTGCGCCAAATCTGATCTATCACGTCTATAAAGTTCGCCGTGGAAAACTCACAAGGGTGAGATTATGGCTCCACGCAGATCTTGGAACTTGTCGGACAAAGGATTTGTTTGTAACCGACAACGATTATAACTTAATCCCCGTAGAAAGGTTGACCATTGAGCATATAGACAAAGTTCTTGAGGAGAACTCTGTTGATGAGAAAGAAATAGTAGCAGAACCGGATGATGCGGTGCATTTATTAGGTTCGAATGCTATTCCATTTAACTTTTAGGAGGGGAGCAGATGGAGACTTATATTAATAAAGAAGCGATTCTGCAGGCCCTCACCAAAGAAGATATCATTCATATATGTACAGATCTCGGATCTCAAGGATACAAAACAGGAAGTAATGGAGAATTGATTTTTCAAACCATTTGTCATGGTGGTGATTCCTGGAAACTTTATTATTACCATGAAGCCAGAGATGAGTATCCTGCAAAAATTTTTCATTGCTACACCAAATGTTCTGAGAGTTTTGGAGTATATGAATTAGTCATTCGAGCACGCAAATCACAGGGAATCACCCTTACATTTTTCCAGGCTTTAAAATATGTAGCCAGTATTACAAATCATATGATCTATGGTAAGGATACTGGCACATCCAGCAAATTAATTGATGATTGGAGCTGGATTAATCGACTGAAGAAGGTCAAAAATCCAGGTTCTCCTCCACAGTTAAGTGAAATCAGCGAGCACATCCTAGAAATCTTCGCACCTTTTCCACATGAATTATGGTTAAAAGAAGGCATCGATGAAGCATCGATGAAAAAATATCAAATATCTTATTGGGGAGAAGAAAATAAGATCATTATCCCACATAGAGATATCAATGGTCGCTTAGTCGGCATCAGAGGTCGAGCTTTAAACCAAGATGATGTAGAAGAGTTTGGCAAATACATGCCTATTTCCATTGAAGGCAAATGGCTGACGCATAAATTGGGGCAGAACTTATACGGCCTTTGTCAGAATGAAGAAGCGATCCGTAGGACAGGAAAAATCGTTTTGTTTGAAAGTGAAAAGAGTGTATTAAAGTGTGACACATTTTATCGTCAGAACAATTTTACCGTAGCAGTATGTGGCTCCAATATTACGCTGACACAATGCAGGATCATTCGTTTATTAGGAGTGAAAGAAGTAATGATAGCCTTCGATAAAGAGTATGAAGATCCTGATAGTTATGAAGCTGAGATTTATGGAAATAGATTGAAACATTTAGCAAGTCAATTAACACCATATTGTACTGTGTACATATTATGGGATACTGAGGGGCTACTGGAGAGAAAGGATTCTCCAGCTGATAAAGGAAAAGATGTGCTTGAAAAATTAATGAAACAAAAAGTAGAAGTTACAACGAATGGGGAGGTAGCAACGAGTAACGATGAGAAAACGGAGGAATAATTCTGGAGCAGTTTACAGATGAACTTCTCCAGAAGTTAAGACCAGTTGAAGATTCTGATAGAGGAAAATTATTGACTGTAAGTTATTCTAAATTAGATCTATTTAAGAAATGCCCTTTCAGATACAAGAAACGGTATGTAGAACGGATTTATTCTAATGTAGATAGCTTGGCTACTGAATTTGGATCCTTGCTTCATAAAGCTTTAGAACTGAAAGGACAAGATCTAATGAATAATCGGGCAGTTGATTATGATGAAATTCATAATGTACTGCTTGCGGGGTATGATGAGAAAACAGAAAAAGGACAGGAAACAATTCTTGGAGCAGGAGATCTAAGGGTTAAGTACTGTGAAGAATGGTTCGCGGCTGATGAAAAAACCAATCAGTCCACGGAAGATCGATTTAATATTTTCGTAGAGAAGGTACTCCCCTCTCGAATGGAGAATATGATACAGAAGATTGTAGGTACAGAAATTCCTTTTGAGTTTGTCTATGACGAGCGCTGCATCTTCCATGGTTTCATTGATAGAGTTGATGGGACTTACGAGGATAATGAACTTCGGGCACTAACTGTCACAGATTATAAATCTTCGAAAAAGATTTTTCCAGTGGAAGACATCCGGACTCCATTACAGATGGTTACATATGATTTGGCATGTTTATTCTTATATGGAGTGTTACCAGATAACCATGTGTACGATTTTATTGGCATCGATCTAAAACAGGGAAAGTTGCAAGGTGTATGTACCAAAGGGTATTTGAAGCGCGGGATAAAAAAGATAGATTCATTGCTGGATCAAATTGATTCTATGGAAGAAAGCAATGAGTATCCGCCTAAGCCATCGCCTTTGTGTCATTGGTGTGACTTCTGTGAAACGAATCCGCGAGCCGAAGATAAGTGTAAATTCTTATGTCCATACTTTTCTCTTTGGACGCCTGAAAATAAGACATTTCAGACTAATGAAAAGTATGAGCAGGGGAAACAGCCGGAAGAAAAGAAGAGAAGGGAGTTTATATTCTAATGGACAAAGTAAAAGCATTAGAGTCAGAGCTGCAGCTCATTGAGAATGAAGAATTAAGAAATTTTGTTCGTCAATTCTTAGATGAGAAAGTACCAAATACATTTTGGTATGCTCCAGCATCAAGTTCAGGGAAATATCATCCAAACTTTGCAACACAGAAACATGGAACATTACTGCATACGAAATATGTGTGTGCTTGGGCGAAAGAGCTTATGCGCTTGGAACAGACGCCATATTATGTAGCGGTTAATGCAGATGCAATTTATGCCGCTTGTATTCTTCATGATTCATTTAAGTATGGCTATGCTGATGATTCTGAGCATACGGTTGATGCTCATCCACAAATTGCTTCAGTAGAGTGGACAGATTTTTGCATCAAACAGGGATACAGCCATATGTGTTATGCAAAATTTATTGCGAAAATCATCGAATGTCACATGGGGCAGTGGGGATTTTCGTTTCCAGATACAGAGGATCAGCAGCTGACAGAATGCTGTGAGTTTGTACACCTGTGTGATTACATTGCATCGAGGAAATTAATTGACGGATTAAAAGAAGAGGAATAATTTATGCCATTTGTAGGATTACATAATCATACTCATTACAGTAATTTTAGATTAAGGGACTCTATTAACAGAGTCCCGGAGTTAATAGAATATGCCCATGAATTGGGGCACAAAGGTGTTGCTATTACTGAGCATGAAACTATCGCTTCATCTTTGGAAGCTCAAAAGTACTTTCATCAAAAAAGTAAAGAATCAGGCTGGGAAGATTTCAAGCTAATCTTAGGTAATGAGATTTATTTATGTGATTCTTCAGTAAATGAAGAGAATAAAGATAAAATGATATTTCCTCATTTTATTCTATTGGCATTAGATGAAGAGGGGCATAAACAGATCCGACAGTTATCTACTAGAGCTTGGTCCAGATCCTTTTCCAGAAATAATATGATGCGTGTACCAACGTATTACGAAGACTTGGAGGAATTTATATATAGCAATCGTGGTCATGTAATTGGTTCCACGGCTTGTATAGGTGGCACATTGCCAAGGATGTTGCTTGCGATGAGGAATAACCCAAATGCAGATGCTATTTATCAGGAAATTATTTCCTGGATAAGATGGATGGACGAAACATTTGGACACGGAAATTTCTTTTTTGAATTGCAGCCATCTGAGCATGAAGAACAGCTATATGTCAATAAGGAATTATTATCTCTTTCCAAGCAATTTGATATCAAATGCATCATCACAACAGATAGCCATTATTTGAAAAAAGATGATCTTAGATGGCAATCAATCTTTCTGAACGCGGATAAGGATTCAGACAGAGAAGCAGATGAGTTTTATGCAACTACTTATGTGATGAGTGAAGAAGAAATTCATAATTACTTAGATGATGCGTTGGGTACAGAAATAGTTCGGGAGTGTATGGATAATACAATGCTTATACATGCGCGAGTGAAAGATTATGATTTAACTCGACCGCTTCAAATTCCATATCTGCCATTGAACACTGCAGAACCAGACACGAAGCTGGCAGAAAAATATATTCCGTATATTCCTTTGCTGAAGGAGTTCCTTATATCAGAATATGCTTCGGATCGGCATTTAGTTCGTGATATTGTTAATAAATTGGAATCTGATCCAAGGCTACAGTACAAAGAATCGTATGATGCAATCCAAGTATGTCTCGAATATATTTCTGCTTCCTCAGAAAAAATGAATGTGAGATGGTCGGCATACTTACTGCAAGAGGCTGATTTAGTACGATTGGCATGGGAAGCAGGTACTATTGTTGGTCCAGGTCGAGGAAGTGGCGTTGGGTTTTATTTATTATATTTATTGGAAATTACACAAATTAATCCGCTATGGGAAAAGACACGAACTTTTCCTTGGAGATTCTTGAACCCTGAACGTGCTTCTGTATTGGACATTGATGTTGATATCTGTGGAGATAAACGCGAAGCTGTAGTGTCTCATTTTAAAGAAGTGTATGGTGCTGATAGAGTATCAAAAGTCATGACTCTCAGCACAGAAAAAGGTCGCAGCGCTATTCAAACAGTAGCGAGAGGTTTAGGATATGATAATGATTTGGCTTTTTCTCTAGGCGCTTTAATTGTAAGTGATCGTGGCACTCCACGCACATTGATACAAATGTATTATGGAGATCGCGACTATGATGCTGATCCACGTTTCATTGAAGAAATGGACAAATATCCGGATATACGTGACGCTGCCTTTAAAATTGAAGGTTTGATTAAAGGTGTTGGATCTCACGCTGGAGGTATTATTATTACAGATCATCCATTTACTGATGTGACTGCATTAATGAAAACGAATTCGGGAGATATTATCACACAATATGATTTGCATATGTGCGAAGATGTGTCGTTGATTAAGAGTGACTTGCTGTCAGTAGAGGGGCTAGATAAAATTCGAACATGTTTAGAATTGCTGCTGGAACAGGGGAAAATTGAATGGCAAGGCAGTTTAAAAAATACCTATGAGAAATATATAGGTGTTTACAATTTGGAACGAGATGATCCAGAAATGTGGAAGATGTTATGGGAACACAAAGTAGTTTCGTTTTTCCAAATGGAACAGCAAAGCGGAATACAAGCAGTAGCTTTATGCAAGCCGGATTCGGTTGATTCTCTGGCGACTATTAACTCAGTTATGCGTTTAATGGCTCAATCTGAGAACGCGGAATCTCCAATTAACAAATATGCCAGATTCAAAAAAGATATTACTGAATGGTATAAGGAAATGGAAGATTATGGATTAACTCAAGAAGAGCAAGATATTTTGAAAGAAATATTATCTGAATCTTCTGGAATTTGTGAAGCACAAGAGTATTTAGTATTATTGACTTCACATCCTAAAATCGGAGGATTCTCATTAGGATGGGGAGATAAGTTACGTAAAGCAGTTGCCAAAAAGAAGCCTAAAGAATTTCTGGAGTTGCAGAAAGAGTTTTTTCAGAATGCGAAAGAAAAACACTTGTCTAAAAACTTAACTGACTATGTTTGGAATGTGCTGATTATGACACAGCGACAATACGGCTTCAACAGGTCGCATACCCTAGCATACAGTATTATTGGACTTCAAGATTTAAACCTAGCATATCGATATCCAATTATCTATTGGAACTGTGCCAATCTCATTGTAGACAGCGGTTCTACATCATCTGCTGAGTCAAGCAGCAAATCCACGGATTACGGAAAAATAGCAACAGCTATTTCGCAAATGCAGCACCGACATATCAAAATTACTCCCCCTCTTATCAATAGCGCTCGCTTTGGATTTTTTCCAGATGAAGAAAACAATCGTATTATCTATGCATTAAAGGCAATTAATGGAATAGGTGACGATGTGGTTAGACTTATTTTGGAATATCAGCCATATGCCTCGTTTGACGATTTCTGTGACCGAATGATAAAGACGGGTTTGGTTAAAAAATCTCAAATGATCCAGCTGATAAAAGCTGGCTGCTTTATGGAGTTGGATGATCCAGATAGAAGAAAAACTATGAAAAAGTATATTGATAACTACGTGGTAACTCTTTGTAGTAAATTAACTTTTTCTCAATTTGACAGGATGATTTACTTAAACAGCAAATATCCATTTATCCCTCAGAATGTAGTCATGGGAATTAGACATAAATATTTTTCTGACTATGTGTTAGCAGGTAAATGGAAACCTTATATTGATTCAAAATCTAAACGTAAATTGCCAAAATGCGGATATAATGACAGACATTTTGTATTAGATCAAGAATCTATGGCGTTTTTCAAAGAGTACTATACTGACAACTCTGTAGTAGGGATACAGGGAGAGAACTACGTGATATCTGAAAAACTATTCAAAAAGGAAAATGAAGCATTAATGTCTCCATTAAAAGACTTCATGAATTCAGATCGAGGGTTGGCGTACTACAATATGGCGTTGGAAACAGATGCATATAAAGAGAACGCTTCTGGCAGTATTCCAAAATGGGAAATGGATTCTTTATCAATCTATGTAGAACATCACATATTGGAAAAAATGCCTGAGCAGTTGTATGGCGTTTCAAATTTCAATCAGTTACCTGCAGAACCGGAAGCTTATGATTACTATACTAGGACAGTAACTGTGAAGAATGCAGAGGGTATAGATGTAAAGGAAACTAAAAGATTTCCTAAATATAAAATCACTCGGCTGGCGGGAACGATTATTGATAAAGATAAGGACAAGCATATGCTGACACTACTGACAACGCACGGAGTTGTTACATGCAAATTAAATAAAGGTCAGTACTTATATTACGACAGACAGATTAATGAGATAGATAGCAAAGGCAAAAAGACCAGGGTAGAAAAATCCTGGTTCACGAGAGGAAATAATATTTTGATTTGTGGACATAGAGATGACAATCTATTCAGAGTCCATAAATATGCAGATACAGTGTACACACATTGCGTGTGCTTGATTGCAGATATACATGATGATGGAACTATCGAAACGATAACAGAACGAGCGGAGGTGGCATAGTGGAAGAAGGAAGTCGATTGGAATGTACAATCACCGTAAAGAATGTACGATTTTATAATCAGGATACAGACTTCGGGATTATCACTGCAGAAGTAAATAAAGTAATATCTGGCACCCCTGCTTGTAACAAATGGGGATATATTGTCGCCAAAGGTACGATGCCAGATCCGAAACCTGGAAGAAAGTATTCCTTTGTTGGAATAAAAACTGAGGATCCCAAATGGGGTCCCCAGTACCAGGTATCGTCTATGTGTATGCCCTTGGCATTGGAAGATGCTACTCCGGAAGAAAAGAAGGAATTTCTGTTAAGTATTTTTACAGTAAACCAAGTCGCAGAAATGTATGCGACCTTAAAAGATCCATACCAAACATTGTTGGATAAAGATGCTGGTTCGCTTATACAGGTATATGGCTGTGGCAGTATTACTGCAGCACGCTGGATTGAAAGGTTTCATTCACATGTTAAGGCAGCAAAAGTCGTACTTGGATTACGAGACTATGAATTAACCTACAATATGGCAAGGCGTTTGCTGGAAGCATATCAGGATTCATCGGAATTGGTTTTGGAAAAAGTCCAGAAGAATCCATATGTACTGATGGAGTTGGATGGATTCGGTTGGAAGAAGTGTGATGCCCTTGCCTTAAAAGGTGGTATGCATCCTCACTCAGCAGAGCGTGTGAGTGCTTTCATAGTTTACTATTTAAATATGATGGCGCAAAACGGATATACCTATGTGTATTCTAACAGCCAGCTTATGGAGGCTATGTTAGAGGCTTTGGGAGAAGACATTCCAGATGAGCCTATAACAGAAGCTATCCGGAAGTTGGGTTCAAGACTCTGGTGGAGTGAGGATCATGAGAAAGTCGGTCTGGCAAAATACATTCGCATAGAACAACAGATTGCAGACAAGCTTCTTCGTCTAAGGGACGCAGAAAGCAATATCAAGGCGGGAGATTGGGAGCGCAAAATCCATCAGTTGGAAGAGAAACAGGGATGGTCGTATACAGACGAACAGATGGCAGCGATTAGTCAGGCGTTGAATCAGAATATTATTCTAATCACTGGATATGCAGGAACGGGAAAAAGTTCTGTAGTGTCTGCAATTTTGGAATCGTTGCCAGGATATGAGTTCGCGCAATGTGCTCTGGCTGGTCGAGCAGCAGCTCGTTTGTCTGAAATTACTCATTCGGAAGGATACACGATTCATAGATTGCTTGGTTATCCACTGGGCGATGTTAGGAATGGCATGTTTGAGTATTATGAAGAAATCGTGGACGGGCAGGATAAGAGCAATTACCTTCCGTATGACATTATCATTTTGGATGAGATTTCAATGGTCGATTCCGGTTTGTTCTTGAGCTTGATTAATGCGATAGCTCCGGGAAGCAAATTGATTATGCTGGGTGATATTGGTCAGTTGGAAAGTATTGGAGCAGGTAACATTGCTCATGATTTAATTCTTTCGCCAGAGATTGCTTCAGTACAGCTAACTAAAATCCATAGGCAAGCAGAAGCTTCCGCTATTATCACAGATAGTGTAAAGGTAAGGCGTAATGAGCAGTTGATTCCAAAGGATTGGACCGGAGAAGAGACAAGAGGTGAACTCCAAGACTTGACATATCATTGCTTTTTGGATGGTAACAATACATATTATCGAGTAATGCAGCAAGTGTCAGCTCTCCTGGCAGCAAATGTAGATATTATGGACATTCAAGTTATCTCACCAATGAAAGATAGGGGGAACGCATGTACATGGAACATCAATCTTGCGATACAGGAAATGTACAATCCGCTGGAAGACGGAGAAGAAGAGATTGTGGTCAATGCGTTTGGTAAGCAATATTCACTAAGATTGGGGGATAAGGTAATTAATACAAAAAATAATTACCAGACAAATCGGTATGAAGGTGAAATTATGCCGTTTGATTTAGGTGATTCAGGTAAGGGGCCGAAAATAGGCAATTGCCCTATCTTCAATGGAAATATTGGAATAATTACCAAGCTTGATACAGAGAAACGTGTGATTGTGGTCGATTTCAATGATATCGGAGAAGTGGTAATTCCGTCTAATAGTTTGGTTGCTATACAGTTGGGATATGCTATCACATGCCATAAGATGCAGGGCGATCAGTGTAAATACGTGATTGTAGCACTTGACTTTTCTGCCTATGCTCTATTAACCAAAGAGTTAATCTATACAGCAATGACCCGTGCTATAAAACATTGCTGGATCATTGCTCAAACGAGTGCATTGCGATATGCAGTAGCACAGAACGGAGTAAGCAAAAAGCAGACGTTGCTTGTCGAGTTATTACACGATATAACGCATCCGAAAATTGTTTTTTAAGGAGGATCTATGAGCGATAAAACCAAATTTTTGATAGTTGGACGCAGTGGAGTCGGGAAGTCTTCTATTGTCAAAGCGGTATGTGATAGCACAGGAATGAGTTGTGTTAAATCTTACACTACTCGACCAAGAAGAGAGGATGAAAAAGAATACGCAGACTATATATTCATTTATGAAGAAGAAGTGGAAAAGTACAAAGATGATATGGTAGCGTGGACCGAAATTGAAGGTAATCAATATTTTGCAACAAAAGAAGCTATAGAGAATGCTGATTTTTATATTATCGATCCGGCTGGTATTCAAGACCTAAAAGATACCTGCTGGGATGAATTCGATTTTCAAGTTGTGTACATTCGTACATCGCAGGATAAGGCGTTTGAGAGGACAAAAGAAAGAGGAAATTATTCTTTTGAGGATAGAAGAAGTTCAGAAAATGAACAATTTGCCGACTTCGAAAAAAGTCAATCTTGGGATTATCATCTGCTCAATAATGGTTCTTTTGAAGAGGGTGTTGAGAAGATGTTATCTATAATTAAACGAGCTAAGGAGGCGCAATGATGGAAGTAGGAATTTTCTTTGGAGGAGTTTTGGTCGGTATGGCAGCAACATTTTTTTGTGTTGGGCTGACCAGTGCAGCGCATGATGGGGATGAACTTGTAGATAAAGGAGAAGATGAATGACAGTACAGGAATGGCTTGGAGAAGATAATCAGTTAAGTATTGACATCTGGGAGAAAAAATACAGATACAATGGTGAGTCATTTGACGAATGGTTGGATCGAGTGTCTGGCGGAAATAAAGAATTACGTCAGTTAATTAAAGAGAAGAAATTTCTGTTTGGGGGAAGAACACTATCAAATAGAGGTACAGGTAAAAAGGGAAGTTTTTCAAATTGCTATTCCAGAGGATTTGTAGAGGATTCCTTAGACGATTTAATGCAAGCTGGAACTGATATTGCAATGACATTTAAAGCTCAGGGTGGACAAGGAATCTCATTGAGCAAACTGCGTCCTAAAGGGTGTGGAATCAATCATGGACAATTCACATCCGATGGTATTGTTCCGTTTATGGAAGTATATAATCGTATTACCGAAAGCATTAGCCAAGGAGGTAGCCGCAAGGGTGCATTAATAATGACTCTGGATGCATGGCATAAAGAAGCACCAACATTTATTACTATTAAATCTGAAGAAGGGAAAATTCAAAAAGCAAACCTTTCTTTGGAGATAGATGATGAATTTATGGAGGCGGTAAAGGAGTATTATGTCTCTGGCAAAGTTATCACAAAGCATATTGTTAGAGAATATGATGGCAATAGTGTTGAGTATTATGTAACACCAATTGAATTATATAAATTGATGATGGAAAAGGCTTGGGATTGGGCAGAGCCTGGGTGCATTTTCACTAATAGATTTCGGAATTTTAATTTGATGGAATTTTGTGAGGATTATTCTATTGAAACATGCAATCCCTGTGGTGAACAGCCTTTAAAAAAACATGCTGCTTGTAATTTGGGCAGTATCAACTTATCAGAATTTATCGTGAACCCATTTACACCAGAAGCTTATTTTGATGCAACCAATTTTACAAAAGCAGTACATACAGCTGTACGTGCCTTGGATATAGTACTGGATGAAAACATGAATAATCATGCCTTAAAAGAACAAAAAGAGATGGCTTATAACTATCGTAATATTGGACTTGGAATTATGGGTCTATATGATGCGCTGGTTAAATTGGGTATGCGATATGGGTCCAAAGAAAGTATTGAATTTGTAGATGGTATTATGGATTTAATGTTCAGAGCTTCATTCATTGCCAGTATCAATTTGGCTAAAACCTATGGAAGATTTCCAAGCTATTCTAACGATCTCCTAAAAGCGAATATTGTGAGACAACATTTTTCAGAGGATGAATTAATTCAATTAGGTGCTTATACATACGGGTTAAGAAATTGTAGCCTTCTTAGCATTGCACCAGCTGGAAGTATTGGCACGATGCTAAATGTCTCTACAGGATGTGAACCTGCATTTGCGTTGAGCTATCAGAGAAAAACTGAAAGTCTGAATAATGGAGAAGACAAATATTATACCGTATATGCAGATATCGTAAATCAGTACAAAAAAGTAAATCCTGATGGAGATTTGCCTTCCTATTTTATCACTGCTGGAGACTTAGACTGGAAAGAACGTGTGGATATGCAGGCTGCTCTTCAAAATCATGTCGATACTGCCATTTCTTCTACAATCAATTTACGCAACGATGTTTCAGTTGAAGAAATTGAACAGCTATATTTATATGCCTGGGAAAAAGGACTGAAAGGCGTAACAATCTACCGAGATGGCTGTAAGCGCTCTGGTATCTTAACAACAGATTCCATCAAAAAAGAAGAATTAACATTAGGATCGGTAGGTGCTATTGGTGGATGGACAATCCCAGCATTGAGCAGAGGAATGATTATCAAAGCTGATGACAACTGTGTCGGCAAAAAGAGAACGTTGAATACAGGATGTGGCACATTACATTGTCAAGCTTTCTTCGATCCAGATACAGGAGATTTGCTGGAAACATATCTGAGCAAAGGCTCCACAGGCGGATGCAACAACTTTATGATCGGACTTTCTCGTATGATTTCCTTAGCAGCAAGAGGCGGTGTTGATGTATATTCTATTGTCGACCAGCTGAAAAGTAGTGGAACATGCCCATCATATGCCGTGAGACGTGCCACCAAAAAGGATACGAGTCTGGGAAGTAGCTGTCCTGTGGCAATTGGCAATGCTCTCGTTGAAATGTATGAGGAAATGCAAGAAGAGCTTGGATTTAAAGAAGATAAAGTGGTGGAAACTGTGAAAGAGGAAAAGCCTGTAGCTACACCCAAACAGACAGTTGCTAAAGCCAAATGTCCAGAGTGTGGTGGCGAGCTTGTCTTTGAAGGGGGCTGTTCGCAATGTTTGAATTGCGGATATTCGCGTTGCGAGTAATGAGCAACATTTTAAAATGATTACAGACAACAGAAGGAGACTAAAATTTATATGCAGATTATTAAAATCAAATACTGTGTTGATGATCTTGTGCCGATTGCGCACATCGAAAAAGGAGATTGGATTGACCTTAGAGCAGCTGAAGATGTGGAGATGAAAGCCGGTGAATTCCGGCTAATCTCCCTTGGTGTAGCGATGAAATTGCCAGAGGGCTATGAAGCCCACATTGTTCCACGAAGTTCTACATACAAAAACTTTGGCATTATTCAGACTAACCATCAGGCTGTAATCGATGAGTCATACTGCGGCCCAAATGACGTATGGAAGTATCCAGCGTATGCACTTCGCGATACCGTGATTCATAAAAATGACAGAATCTGTCAGTTCCGAATTATGAAAAAGCAGCCAGATATTTTGTTTAAGGTGACAGATGAATTGGAAGATCCTGATCGTGGAGGAATCGGAAGCACGGGTGTGCAGTAAACATGGGAGGCATAAGAGCATGGAGGTAACAGAGGAAAAACCAGTTCAAATTTTAGAACTGTTTGGAGGAATTGGAAGTCCGCGCTGTGCCCTACGCAATTTAGGAATACCGACGAAGGCAATCGACTATGTGGAGATCGACGAAAAGGCGGTCAGGTCGTACAACAGCATGTTCAGGGATGATCTGGAATACAAGACACAGACGGTCGTCGGATGGAACTTGAAGCCGGATATCCTGATCCACGGAAGCCCGTGTCAAGACTTCAGTATCGCCGGACACCAGAGGGGAGCGGATGAAGGAAGCGAGACGCGGAGCAGCCTGATGTGGGAGACAATACATATCATTGACCAGATGGGAGAATGGAAACCTAAATACGTTATTTGGGAAAATGTAAAGAACGTGATGAGTAAACACATGGTTGCAAACTTTGTTCGATATCAAAAAGAAATGGAACGTATGGGATATACGAATAGTCATGATGTTCTTGATGCGCGAGAGTTTGGTCTTCCACAGGCAAGAGAAAGGGTATTCACAATAAGCTGTCTTAATGGAGAAAAATTTAATTTTGACCAGCTGATAAGGACACCCATGAGAAAAATTGAAGAATTCTTAGAAGAAAACAGCGAGGTTCCCAGCGTATACGATGTTACACAGCCGTCAGTAAGAAATGTGATTGGACATACGGGAATTAAGAGGGCGACAGTGATTCAAGACTATGCTTTCACTATCACGACACGTCAAGATCGAACTCCTGCACAAGTGATTGACTGTGGAAATGGTCGGTATAGATATCTAACAGAACGAGAATGTTGGAGGCTCCAGGGGTATACAGACGAAGACTTCGAGAACGCGAAGGCGGTTCAAAGGAGGAAAGGACGGTTTTATACAGCCCTGTATCATCAGGCGGGAAATAGTATCGCAGTACCGATTTTTGAAAGCATATTTAGGAAAATTATTAAAGGTGAAGCGCAGGAGGAAAGATGCAGCGTATGAACGATCAAGAATTAATAGCTTTTATATTGGACTTATCTAATGATATTGATAAGCTCAAATATAAGATGGATATATTAAAAGGAGCATTGGCTTGTAAAAAAGATACAAATGTCATTAATGAATTTCTCAAGAAAGTTATTGAAGAGGCTGAGCAGTAATAAGAGAATTGTCTATATACGAGGAGGGTATAAATGCGATATGCAATTAAATTTAACTCAACAGAAGATGTAGAGCGCTTCGTTAAGGAATGCAATTATTATAAAGGAGATATTAATGTCTACGATGGTAGCATCATGATTGATGGCAAATCAATTCTGGGTATGACCTCATTGGATATTTCACACGTTTTAACTATAGAACTTATCTCAGAAGATATGAATGAGCACAATTATTTCAGCGAATTAATTTCAACAATTTAACAAATAAGGAGGCACAAGGATGAAGGTTTTATTAGACAGCGTTGATAAGGTTAAAACATTTTCACGGTTAGCTGGCACGTTTGAAGAAAATATTGATGTGATTTGCGGAAGATATGTGATTGATGGAAAATCAATCATGGGACTACTGAGTATAGATCTTCTGCGACCGCTAACGGTGTACTTTCATTCTTCGCACATTGATCGTGTGAAAGAGTTTGAAGAAGCCATGAAAGATTTTATCGTTGAGGAGGAATAGACTATGGAAATTACTCAAGTAAAGCACGAAGACCAGTGGCAGGATATTAAAGATGCAACTATGACAACCATTGGTAAAGATACCGGGAAGTATCCAGATTCCGAATGGAAGCAAAAACTGATTTTTTCAGAGCATTCTCCTATCCGAATTATGAAGTTTTTCATTTCTTTCAAAAATATTAAATACTGGGTTGTCATGCATCTGGTTAGGCACAAAATCGGTATTGAACACTTCGTTTCCACTCAACGTACAGATCGTACAGGCGTAGATAGAGATGCCCTTCCCCAAGATAACGAAATTTCATATTCATTTGATGCAGATGCTCAGGCTCTCATTAATATGAGCCGTAGACGTTTATGTAACTGTGCAGCCCCAAAGACACGGAAAGCATGGCAGATGGTGAAAGATGAAGTTGGAAAGACTGAGCCTGAACTTGCACATTGTATGGTTAGGGAATGCGTCTATCGTGGCGGAATCTGTCCGGAAATGTTTAGCTGTGGCTACAACAAGAAAGAAGCATTCAAGAAAGAGTATGAGGAGTACATTGCGCCAATAAAGGATCAGGTTGTTTGATGGAGATGGAAACATGGTGATGGGTAAAAGGATAAGATGTTTTGACGACCGCACAGTACTTTATAATCACGAAATGTATCGTGTGCAGATTTATCGGGAGCCACTGGTTTGGGGCAATGTTGAATATACGGTCACAATTAGCAAAAAAGAGCAAATATTAAATATATTTCCATGGTATCGTGAATGCTTTGAATATAGGAATGGTCTACAATCTAATAGCTTACCTGATTATTCCATAATGATGCGAGACGCTTTTCGCTCGTATCAAACACAGTTAGATCAAAAGGCAAAATATGAAGCAATGGTAAAGGCAGCAAAAAACTTGCCATCATTAACTACAGAAGATGTTATGAAGGAGGATTAAAACTATGGTTACACTAAATAAATATGGAAAAAATTATAATACAGTTCCCCTTGAACTGTCTGGATTATCTACTGATTCAAAACCAACATTGACGTATCAGACCTACACTATTGCAAACGGTTCGACATTTAATGAAATTGATACAGGGAATACATATAAATATGATGCAGAAAACAATACATGGAAATTACAGCCAAGATCGTCTGGTGGCGGAGGAGCAGATGGAATCACCCCATTACTCCAGAAAACTGACACAGCAATTCAGGTATCTTACAATAATGGAGATTCATGGGAAGATTTGGTATTGCTTGCTGACATTACTGGACCAGCTGGAGCGAAAGGTGAGACTGGAGAAACGGGGCCACAAGGACCAGCGGGTGCTGATGGGAAAGATGGTGTTCAAGGACCGGCTGGAGAAGATGGTTCTGCTGCCACTATTCAGATTGGTGAAGTTACTACTGGTGCAGCTGGATCGCAAGCAAGTGTAACAAATGTAGGAACGGCAAATGCTGCGATATTAAACTTTTCTATCCCACAAGGGGTTGCAGGTACTCCTGGAATTCCAGGACAGGATGGAGAGGATGGCGCTGACGGCACTCCAGGAGCAGCAGGTGCAGACGGTGCTTCTATTACCGGAATCACGCTTACACTAACAAAAGATGGAGAAGGCGCTATCACTGGAGGTTCTGGTACGGCCACATTATCCACTGGAGGACCGATTGAATTTACAGTCAATGTCAGTGAGGCAGGGGCATGAGTATAACCTATTGTCCCTCGGAGACATGCGAAAGAAAAGATCAGTGTAAAAGACATCTTGCTCTTTTAAGCTTCAGCGATGAAGTCAAGAAGACAAAGAGTATTATCAACTTGGATAGAGTGTGTCCAGTACATAAATATAATCTTTATATCAAAGCGGAGTTATCTCCAGCTACAATTACAGAATAAAAAAATAGGCCAATGTGATAACGCATTGGCCTAAAAAAATACATACAAGAGGTGGTTTATGAACTTAAAAAGAATATTAGCTACAACAACAGTGATTATGGGAGTTATGCTTCCTACTAATGCTTATGCAGAAACAAAATATGTAACAGCAGAAAGTGGATTGAATGTACGTACAGCAAATAGTACAGAAGCCGAAAAAGTAGATGCTCTACCATATGGTGATAGCGTAGAAGTCAAATACATAACAGATGATAACTGGGCTTGCGTTGATTGGAATGGACAAGAGATGTTCATGCATAATCAATGGCTCTCTGCAGAAGAGTCAGATATCAAGGAAGTTGTGTCTACGAAAAACGTAGAGACAAGCAATCGATCTTTCTTTGGAAATTGTAGAATTACACATTACTGCAATTGTTCTACCTGTTGTGGATCCTATGCAGGAGGCCCAACGGCAAGCGGTGCATATCCAACTGCGGGAAGAACGGTCGCAATGTCTGGATTTCCTTTTGGAACAAAGGTAGAAATTAATGGACATGTGTATACTGTAGAAGATAGAGGCGTCTCTGGAAACGCCGTAGACATTTACGTTGGTAGTCATTCAGAAGCATTAAATAAGGGGATGTACTATGCTGACGTATATGTTTTGAATTAAATGGTAAACAGTAGCAATAAAATAGATAGGCGCATAGGATATATCAAAGATTCTATGCGCTTTTTGGGAGGGTATTATGCAGGAAAAGAAAATTATGGAGAAGTTAGTTGATATTTTACTGCAGGAAAAACTTATTACAGCAGAGGAGAAAAATCGGATGGTTGTTCTGATTGAGAAAGGAGGCGGGTAATTATGTTACGCGCCGTTATATATGCTCGTTGTAGTACAGAAGAAGAAAGTCAGAAAGATGCTTTGGTCAATCAAGTTGCAGAAGCAAAAGAATGCGTTTCTGTCAACGGTTGGATCCTTGTAGATTCATATGTCGAGAGTCGTTCAGGAACCAGTACCAAAGGACGTATTGAATACAATCGTCTTTATGATGATCTACTAACAGATAAGTTTGACATTATAGTTATTAAGTCGCAGGACAGACTTATGAGAAATACCAAAGACTGGTATTTATTTGTGGACCGTCTGTGTACATCTAAAAAGAGATTATACATTTATATTGAGCGAAAATTTTACACAACCGATGATGCGCTTATAACTGGTATCAAAGCTATTCTTGCCGAGGATTATAGCCGTGAGTTAAGTAAAAAGATTAATAATGCGCATAAGCATCGTCAAGAAAAAGATGGTACACCTATTCTCACACAGAGAACATACGGTTATAAACAACTAGCCGACAAATCGGTTGTGCTAATTGAAGAGGAAGCAGCGATTAAGCGTAGAATGTATGAATTATGTGCCGCCGGTTATGGTATGCGAACTATCGCTGTTATTTTAGAAAATGAGGGCATCCTGAATAGGAACGGGAAACCATTTAACGCTGCACGGATTTTAGGTATTATCAGAAACCCAATGAATAAGGGAACTGTAGTTCTAAATAAAACTCATTATGATTTTGAATCCAAATCTACTTCAAAAAATCCCCCAGAACAATATTATATATATGAACATAGAGTTCCCGCAACTGTTTCAGAAGAGTTATGGGAGAAGGCAAACTATGCCATTAACCAACGAACTATGATGAAAGCTACTCCTACTGGAAAAGTCAAAGCGGGGAAAAACCCTGGGACATCCATGTTCAGTGGTAAATTGTTCTGCGGTCTGTGTGGAGCGCCATACTATCGTCAAGGTCGGTCATTATACAAAGGTAAACGAAAGTATGATTGGAAATGTAGTACTTATATCGAATATGGGAGAAGTGATCCCACTCTAGTTAGAAATAAAATTAGAACTGTATTACCAGAAAGTCCTGCTGGGTGTAATAATATCCACCTAGAGGAACAAAGGTTTTTTGAACTGATGCAGGAAGTATGCATACATAGATACGCACAGGACAAGGGAAAAATAATTCAGCAAATAGTGGATCTTTTAAAGGTAAGCTTACAGCAAGAAGATTTACAATCTGTTATCGATCAAGAAAAGAAACAGTTCGAAAAGGTCAAGAAACAGATGAATATTCTACTTGATAAATTGCTCGAAGGAACGATACCTGATGCAATATATAAATTAAAGCAGTCGGAACTACAAAAGGCGATGGATGAAAGCGAAGAAAAAATAAAGAAGCTAGAGGCGCAGAATGCAAAACATAGTAGTATTAAGGAACGAATTGATAACATTGAAAACTTACTGCATCATAGTGATATGTATAATAAAGCAACTCTAGCCGGGATGATGGAAGAAGTAGAAAAGATTCTGATTTATCCTACCTACATGGAAATTTATTTCGATGTTTCTAAAATGATTAACATAGAAAAGGTTTCTAAAGAGCTAAATTCATTGGGCTACTTGAAAATTGAGTATGGTAATGCTTTTAATTACCGAGCGAAGAAGAAAGATGATCGAGAAGAGATTATTGAAATGATACGTGCGAAGCCAACGATTACGGCTAAAGAAATAGCACAGAAGTTGGGCTGCAGTTTATCCGGAGCCAATTACAAATTAAACAAGTTGAAAGAAGACGACTTGATATATTTTAAAGGGAAAGGTGGAAAAGGCTATTGGATTGTGAAATAAAACCAAAAGTAGTAGCAGATTGTACATGTATTTGCTTTGACTATACCAGTAGCATATGTTATAATGACTAAAAATAGAAGACAAAATTGTGTAAAATAACGATATCAGAATGTATCAGAGTGTATCTGAGCTGGAA
>PPYE01484474.1_pt1 | contig 20517 bp, 14 predicted proteins | sample 1559881 | NCBI WGS metagenome assembly PPYE01 (sample SAMN08240022, study PRJNA423297) | Human gut metagenome, whole genome shotgun sequencing project.
TCAGGAATGTTCCACACCGAGAATCACTTCGTTTCTCGGTGTGGAACATTTTGATTCTTTAAATGGAACCTAACAAATCATTTAAAGAATAATAATAACTTGCTTTATAGTAGTTGTTTTCTTCTAGTTAGTGCCGATAATACAAAGAACGAAATCTTTTCATTTGATTAATATTATCAATATTAGATATTATTCTATCACTACGCGGGCGATAAAAAGAATAAATTGCAATAATATCATCCTTTTTTTATTTGAATTACGTTTGGCTAAAGTGGAAATCCCTGCGGTTTTCGAAACACTCCTGATAACAAGATGCATATTCTAAATTATAGGTAATCTGAATATGCGTTTTTTAATATTATACTCACTTTTATCCTATATCAATTATTGGTCCATTTTTCATTGTACATACAATTTGCATGCAAATGTATTAATCTAGAGATTAAAGTTAGTCAATAATTGAGCATTCCTTATTCTTTCCTCTTTTTCAAAGTATGCTAAATAGTGCTCGGTTACAGATAAGTTAGAGTGTCCCAAGCTTTCAGAAATATATGAGGTTTTTGCACCTCCACGTTTTAATACTGTAGCAAAAGAATGCCTTGCCGTGTAAGTCGTCAACTGAAAAATTCCAATGTCTTGGGCTATTTTTTTAAGTCTTCTGTTACATTTGGTTATAATACGCCGTACCAATCTAATCTTTTCAAAGGCATCTTCAGTTCCTCTAGCATATTTAAAAATATACGTTTGCGGGCTTAATCTTGGATTACCCCATTTTTGAATAATATTCCACATTTCAGGAGTAATGATTGCATGTATCTCTTTGTTATGTTTGGTAGTTCGAGATGTCTTAGAGCGTACAAAGCATATTTCTCCATCCATAATATTTGAATACTGAAGAAATAATAAATCCATAAAATTAATGCCATTACATAAATAAGAAAACACCCAGAGATCCCTAAATTCTTCTATATCTTTTGTTTCACATTGATAGGACATTACTTTTTTTATTTCAGAAAGAGTAAGTGCTAATTTACGTCCACACCCTTCAGGAATTTCATATTTATTCTTTCCAAAAGGAAAAGATGATTCTTTTATAATACCATCATGTACAGCACGATTTAAGACACACTTTAAAGCTCGGAAATAAATACTTATGCTTGAATAGCTTTTACCTTCTGATATCCAAAATTTTTCACAACGTTTAAGCCAATCAATTGTAATGTTTTCCAAAGGTATAGTGGAACCTCCGAAATCTTCTAAACTTTTTAAAGCACTTTGATAATTTAGGTAAGTGTTTGCTTGTTCATAGGCTTCCAGTTCTTTCATTTTTAAGCGAAAAGCACTGCGCAAAGTCATATCATTCATCTGCCTTCCTAACCTGACGCTTAATGTTTCAATACTAAATTCCCCTTTTGTTATCAGTTCATTAACTTGTTGTTTAATAGTTGAAAAACTACTCTCTATATCTGATCGAATTTCTGCCAATAACCGGCTTTTTACTTTTAATAACCTTGCCCAATCTTCTTTTGACACTTCCTTCCCAGTTGAGTAATATTTTTGCTTTCTTCTATATACCACTTGAACTTTAACAGGAAACTGTCCACTCTTTTTTGCTCTTCTGGTATCTAATATGGTTAAAACCGAAATTCCATCTTTTGAATATTTGAACATAAAATGAATATTTATATCTATACAATAGGTAAAGCATACATATATTGTATGCAAAATGTATGCAAATGTAATAAATCAGCCTGATTTTAATAAGTACATAAGATTCTATTTATCAAATATTTGAGTATTTATTTTTCAATTAGGAATCTTTCTATTCTATTTTTTTCGAAAAAAATCTTATCTTCGTTTAGTAAGGTTACAACATAAAATGTATTACTATTGAATAAGCGCTTATGGAATTTATTTTAAGTATAACCTTTAAATTTATTAATTATGAGAAACAGAGATACATGAAACCTTTGTGTGAAAACGGTAATCTCATTTACCGCCTCTAATTACAAATTCTCTAAAAACTATTTCTAATTAAAAAGAATAAGATGAAAGAAATTATAAAACACAAGTTTTCATACTTGTTATTCTTCCTTTTGTTGGTTTCGTGTTTTGCTTCAGCTTATGGGCAAGAACGAACGATCACTCTTAATCTATCGAAAGTACCCTTGAACACTGCTTTGAAAGAAATTGAGAAACAAACTTCAATGTCAGTAGTCTATAACACAAATGATGTCGATATAAATCGTGTCATATCTATCAAGGTAACAAAAGAATCTTTGAATAATGTAATGAATCAGTTATTCAGAGGAGTAAATGTCAGTTTTTCAATAGTAGATAATCATATTGTACTTTCTGCGAAGAGTAATAAAGAAGAGCAGCAGAAAAAAACACCTATTACTGCAAGTGGTACTGTTACTGATTCAAAAGGAGAACCATTGATTGGAGTTAGTATTTTGGTAAAAGGAACTTCAAATGGTACTATCACTGATATGGATGGAAATTTCAAAATACAAGCTGCTAAAGGTGATGTACTTGAAGTATCCTATATTGGTTATGCCTCCCAAATGAATTCACTATCAGGAAAGGTTGCCGGTGTTCAAATTAATAGTGGTGCAACCGGTGCTGGTGGTGCCACACGTGTTGTTATGCGTGGTATGAAATCTCTGACTAAAGATAACAATGCATTGTATGTAATTGATGGTGTACCTATTTTTAATACAGGAAAAAGCGGTGGCGAAGGATTATTTGGAGAGATGGGAGGATCAGATGCTGTTGCTGACTTAAATCCGGACGATATTGCTAGTATTAGTATGATGACCGGTCCTTCTGCGGCAGCATTATATGGTTCTGCTGCGGCAAACGGTGTTGTTTTAATTACTACTAAAAAAGGCCAAACAGAGAAAACTACCATAACAGTATCCAACAGTACTACTTTCTCTAAAGCATATATTATGCCGGATATGCAGAACCGTTATGGTACAAGTTCCGGATTATTCAGCTGGGGAGAATTGACAAACCGTCGATATAACCCATCTGACTTCTTTGAAACAGGCTCCAATGTTATCAATTCGGTAGCATTATCTACAGGAAATACCAAAAACCAGACCTATCTTTCTGCTTCTACAACTAACTCCGGTGGAATTCTTCCGAATAACTCCTATAACCGTTATAATTTTACGGCACGTAATACCACCCATTTCCTGAATGATAAACTTACTCTGGATATCGGTGCACAATATATCGTTCAGAACAACAAAAACATGGTTTCTCAAGGACAGTATTATAATCCTCTCCCATCACTGTATCTATTCCCTCGTGGAGACAACTTTGACGAAATTCGTTTGTATGAACGTTATAATACTAACTACGGCTATATGGAACAATATTGGCCTTATGGTGATGCAAGTTTGTCATTACAAAATCCATATTGGATACAAAATCGCATCAACCGTACTTCCAACAAGAAACGTTATATGATGAACGCTTCTTTGAAATGGCAGGCTACAGATTGGCTCAATGTTGTCGGTCGCGTCAATCTGGACAACTCCGACTACCGGAATAAAAACGAAAAATCTGCTTCTACATTAACAACATTCTGTGGTGTAAGCGGTGGTTTTGAAGATGCCATGCGTCAGGAACGTTCTTTATATGCCGATTTCCTGGCTAATATAGATAAAACATTTGGTGATTTTCATTTAACAGCCAATGTTGGTGCTTCCATATATCATACTTCAATGGATCAGTTATATATTGCAGGTGACCTGGTTATTCCCAACTTCTTCCAGATCAACAATATTAATTTCTCCGCCAACTATAAACCGGACCCTACCGGATATGAAGATGAAATTCAAAGTATTTTTGCCAGTGCTGAATTAAGTTGGAAAAATCAACTGTATCTAACTGTAACCGGACGTAATGACTGGGATTCAAAACTCGCATTCTCCAAACAAAAATCGTTCTTTTATCCGTCAGTCGGTTTATCGGCTTTATTATCAGAAATGGTTAAACTACCAGAGGTGATTTCTTATGCTAAAATACGCGGTTCGTATACAGTGGTAGCCTCTTCTTTCGATCGTTTCCTTACTAATCCGGGGTACGAATACAACAGCCAGACACATAACTGGGCGAATCCGACCGTATATCCGATGGACAATATGAAACCTGAAAAGACTAAATCCTGGGAAATCGGTTTGAACTTGAAATTCTGGGGAAATCGTTTCTATTTAGACGCTACTTACTATCGTTCTAACACATTGAACCAAACATTTAAGGTAGATATCCCTTCTTCTTCCGGATATAAACAAGCGATTGTACAAGCTGGTAACGTGCAAAATCAGGGTATTGAATTAGCTTTAGGATTCAGTGATAAATGGGCAGGATTCGGATGGTCTTCTAATGCAACCTTCACTCTAAACCGTAACAAGGTGAAACGACTGGCAAGCGGCAGCGTGAATCCCGTGACAGGAGAAGCTATCCAAATGGATGAAATGAATGTGGGTTGGTTAGGTAAAGAGAATGTAGCTCCTCGCGTCATCCTGACAGAAGGAGGCTCCATGACTGATATCTATGTATACAACCAACTGACAAAAGACAATAACGGTAATATAAAAGTCGATCAGAATGGTAATCTGGGTATCACTTCATCAAACACTCCGGTAAAAGTAGGTAATCTGGATGCTGATTTCAACCTCGGATGGACCAATCATTTCACTTATAAAGGAATTGATTTAGGAGTTGTATTATCAGCCCGTGTAGGCGGATTAGCTTATTCGGCTACTCAAGGTATTTTAGATTATTATGGAGTATCCGAAACGTCTGCAACAGCTCGTGATAATGGTGGTATACCTATTAATAACGGCAAAGTTAACGCCCAAAAGTATTACCAGACTATTGGTACGGGTGAAGGTGGCTACGGTCGTTATTATCTATATAGTGCAACCAATGTACGTTTGCAGGAATTGAGTCTAAACTATACACTTCCTAAAAGATGGTTTAAAAATGTGGCGAATGTTACTTTGGGTATTGTAGGACGTAATTTATGGATGATTTATTGTAAAGCCCCATTTGACCCGGAATTGTCTGCCTCTACCTCCAGTAACTATTATATGAATGTAGACTACTTTATGCAACCTAGCTTGCGTAACTTCGGTTTTAATGTGAAAGTTCAATTCTAAAAGAAAAAGCTAATGTTATGAGAAAATATTTAAGAAATATCACAGTCGGTGCCGCTCTGTTGTTACTGGCAGGAAGTTGTACCGATAAATTTGAGGAGTATAATACGAATCAATATCAAATTCATGATGCAGACCCTGCGACTTTGATGAAGTCTATGATTGAAACAATTGTGAATATTCAGCAGAATGACTCTCAAATGCAGGATCAGATGGTGGGACAGTTAGGTGGCTATTTATGCTGTTCTAACACATGGAGTGGTACAAACTTCAGCACATTCAATCAGAGTGATGCCTGGAATGCTACCCCTTGGAACACTCCGTTTGAAAAAATATATGGAAACTTTTTCCAAATACAGGAAGCAACTAATTCTACGGGACATTATTATGCTTTTGCGTGTATGATACGTGCAATAACGATGCTTCGTGTAGCAGATTGCTACGGACCAATGCCTTACAGTCAAGTAAAGAAGGGAAATTTCTATGTATCTTATGATACCCAGGAACAGGTCTATACCAGTATATTAAATGATTTGGCCAATGCAGCTGATGTTTTGTACAACTATTATGTAGAAACAAACGGTAACGCACCATTGGGAGCCAATGACCCCGTTTTCGATGGAAATTATTCTGGTTGGGCTAAGTTAGCCAATTCAATGCGTTTACGTGTTGCAATGCGAATCAGCGGAACATGGCCTGGCATTGCTCAAGAGGCAGCTGAAGCAGCAGTAACACATAAAGCCGGATTGATTGAAAGTAACTCGGACAATGCTATGCTTTCTTGTGGTACACAGAGCAATCCATATCAACTGGCAGCTGTAAGTTGGGGTGATCTGCGTGTGAATGCAAATATTGTAGACTATATGAATGCATATGATGATCCACGTATGCCGAAGTTCTTTAATAAGTCTACCCTTGCCGGGAAAACAGATAAGTATGTAGGTATGCGTACTGGAGATGCTGATTTTAAAAAGGCAGATGCAGCAGGATTCTCTATTCCTGCATATACGGCAACTTCTAAATTAATGGTTTTCTGTGCTGCAGAAACAGCGTTTTTACGTGCAGAAGGAAAATTGCGTGGTTGGAATGTCGGTTCTAAAACAGCAAAAGCCTATTATGAAGATGGTATTAATTTGTCAATGGAACAATATCAGGTTTCAGCCACTGAATACTTGAAGATTGACGAGGCTCCTGTTGTATCACATGAAAGTGATGCTGTACAAAATGCTACTGCTACAATTACCAATACAGTGAGTGTGATGTGGGATGACAGCGAGGCTGATAACGTAAATGGAAAGAATTTCCAACGCGTCATTACTCAAAAATGGATCGCCAATTATCCATTAGGATTGGAAGCATGGGCTGAATATCGCCGTACAGGTTATCCGGAACTTTATCCTTGTATCGACAATCTATCAGATTGTGGAGTGAGTAGCCAACGCGGTATGCGTCGTCTAAGCTTCCCTTATACAGAGGCACAAAACAATAAAGCCAATTATGATCTGGGAGTAGCAGAACTAGGCGGTGCTGATAACGAAGCTACTGACTTAAAGTGGGCTAAGAAGAACTAATTTATATAATGCATAAAAAGGACTTTTATGAAGAAAATTTATTTATTATACATTGTACTCATATCACTGGCAACGACCTCATTGATCGGTTGCAGTGACTGGACGGAGTCGGAAGCAAAAACTTTTCCCGAATCGATCGTATCGGATGAATATTATGCGGCCTTGCGTGCCTATAAGCAGACAGATCACCAAGTTGCCTTTGGCTGGTTTGGTGGCTGGAGTGGTGAAGGTGCCTATATGAAAAGCTCTTTAGCCGGTATTCCTGATAGTGTAGATATTGTTTCTATTTGGGGAAATTGGTCGAACATTACAGAAGCTCAAAAAAAAGATCTGCAATTTTGCCAACAAGTTAAAGGAACTCGTTTTACCATGTGTTTTATTATCAGAAGTGTAGGCGATCAAATTACTCCGCAGAATATTCGTGAAAATTGGGAAAATATGGGATTTTCATCCGAAAAAGAAGCTGTGAATGATTTTTGGGGATGGCCTTCCGATGAATCAAATAAGGAAGCAATAGAAGCATCCATTCGCAAATATGCAAGCGCCATTGCCGATACAGTAAACAAATATGGTTACGACGGCTTTGATATCGATTATGAACCTAATTTCGGCAACCCCGGTAATATCGTAGACGAAGACGATAGAATGTTTGCATTTGTTGATGAACTAGGCAAATATTTCGGTCCGAAATCAGGAACAGGTAAATTATTAGTTATCGATGGCGAACCACAGAGCATAACAGGTAGACCTGAAGTCGGGTTATATTTTGACTATTTTATCATTCAGGCTTACAATAATAGTAGTCCTGGCAGTGATTCTAAACTCGATAAACGTCTTATCACAGGCGGCGTAGCAGGTGCAGGACTTGTTCAGACGTATAGCAGTGTCATGTCTGAAGAACAAATCACGAAGATGACCATCATGACCGAGAATTTCGAGGCTACTGATGCTGCTATGGACGGTGGATATGATTACACTGATCGTTATGGTAACAAAATGAAATCTCTCGAAGGAATGGCACGCTGGCAACCAAGTAACGGAATCCGTAAAGGTGGTGCAGGAACCTATCATATGGAAGCAGAGTATGGAACTTCACCAGAATATAAAAATATACGCCGTGCTATTCAAATTATGAACCCGTCATCACATTCATTACTTAAAAATTAATGTAAACTATGAAACGTATGAATTATATAAAAATTTTATGCTTCTCCGCAGTCATAACAGGCTTAGGAAGTATAGTAAGTTGTGGAGATGCAAAATACGATACTTTAGATACACATGCTTATATTGAAGAAGCTCTTTCCAGTACAAGTCAAAAAGTGACCGTACAGGCTACTGGAGAAAGTTTTACTACCCTAAATGTGCATCTTAGTAATCTTTCTTCTACAGACAATCATTATAAATTGGTTACAGATCAATCAGTACTGGACACTTATAACCATATTAATGGAACCGGATATATAATGTTGCCCAAAGATTATTATACGTTGCCGGAAACGATTACTGTAAAAGCAGGACAATATGCAGCCGATGCCCTCTCCATCGCTTTGAAAGCTTTCAGTCAGGAAATGATGAAATCGGGAGAATCATATGCACTGCCTGTAAAACTAGTATTGCAAGATGGAAGTATTTCACCGATGGAAAATACCGGAACCTTTGTTATTTTGGCAGAAAGTATTATCGAATTTTCAGCTCCAATGTTTGTTGGCGCTCCTAGTTTAAAAGCTAATAAATTCACAGAATCTCCCGAAACGTATTCACAATATACGATAGAGGTTCGTTTTCAGGTAGCCAACACAGCTGACCGTGACCGTGCAGTATTTAAGAACGGAGGAGATGATGCAAACTTCATCCTTTTACGTTTTGAGGATCCTCAAAGTGACAATGAAAATTATAAGGCACATTCATTAGTACAGATTGTAGGACGTAACCGGCTTTATTTGAATCCAAGTAATTCTTTCAAGCCAAACGAATGGCAACATTTAGCATTGGTCTGTGATGGTTCCAACTATCGACTTTACATAAACGGAGTTGATTCGGGTGTGTTGAGTATACCAACAGGAGCAACGACTTTCTCTGATGTAAATTGGTTCTGCTTAGGTGATGATTCTTATAGTAGATGGGGAAACTGTAAAATTTTGATGAGTGAAGCACGTATCTGGTCTGTAGTTCGTTCCGCTTCTCAAATTCAAAATAACATGACTCAAGTTAGCCCAAAATCTGTGGGTTTGGAAGCCTATTGGCGATTCAATGAAGGACAAGGCAATGTATTCGAAGATGCAACCGGCAAAGGCCATACTTTGACTACTTCTGCTACTCCTACCTGGATTGACGGTATTTTATCTACAGATAAATCTACCGAATGGAAATAGTAATAATTTAATCGTATGTACATATGAAAAATATATTTCAATCACTATCAATAGCAACTCTACTCGGCTTGTTTGTCCCGTTCATTTCGTCCTGTAGCGATGATGAAGAAGTTTTTAACGAATGGAATGCTACGTATGTGTCTCTACAGAGAAATGACTATTTATCGGGGAATGTAAAAAAGTTCAATCTGACTCATGATGCGAATGGAATCGGAGGAGATGAAATTAAGATGGCTTTTACTGTAAAAACACAGAAAGCAGTCTCTACAGATATGGTTATCGCATTAAGTGCAAAAAGTGAAACAGAAGGGCTTGATGCAAGCCAGATCGTTTTAAGTTCCTCACAGGTTACTCTCAAAGAAGGACAGATGACTTCTGAAGAAATCACTGCGCCGGCTGGATTATTAATGTAGAAGAAGGAGTAGAAGGCGCACCCAATAATTTAATCGATGGCAAGACTGGAACTGACGTTGCTCTAAATAATAAAGGATTCTGGTTTACTGTTGATTTAGGAGAAGCTAAGGTTTTAACAGGTATCAAAACGAATCATTGGGCCAATGCATATGCTCCTAGAGAAGTGGAAATATTACAGTCTGAAAATGGTACGACATGGAAATCATTGAGTTCATTAGCAATCTCTCCGGTGGTACACAGAATATTACGTTCATTTCTCCTATTACTACGCGATATCTGAAATATCAGATTATTACTATCTCTACAAACGGTCGTACGGATGTTACAGAATTTAATGTTTACGAACCCAAAAGTGAGTAAGTATTTATGAATAGATAACTATAAAAATATAGAATAGAGGCTATCAAACAGGCCTTAAGTTCATAAAATCACCCTCATTACAATGAACTGCACCCCAAAAGTTGAACACAAAACTTAAGGAGTGCAGTTCAGTCATGTAGTGAGGGTGATTTCTCGTTTTAAAGACTATCTAATCAAATCCCATTCCAATCAGTTTGCCACTACATATATGTGAAATGCCCCCAGAAAGTTATGTATCTAACTTTTGGGAGCACTTCACATCTTTATATAACGAACAAACCTTAATCTGTCAAGATCTAATTAGACAGCCTTTTAGAAACACTAACCTATCTCTTATTTCTTCATCACTCGGACAGTCCGTCCGTCTTTCTTATAAGAGAAATGATTGGTATGCATTAATACATTCAGTATCTCATCAGCAGTGCTATCAGTAGAGAATTCACCGGTAAACCGTTCTGATTTCAATGCTTCATCCTTATAGATAAATTTGATGTCGTACAACTTCTCCATAATATTGGTTATTTCCAATAAAGACTGTTGCTTAAATTCCAACTTGCCATTAATCCAGAGAAGCACATCTGTAGGTTGGTTATATTCAATTAACTCTGCTTGATAAGTATCCGTATTTACATTCAATGTCTGTCCCGGTTTCAACAAATAACCCTTCTCTTCCGTTCGCGGAGAATCTACCCGTACCAGTCCTTGAAGCAAGGTAGTCACTACCCTATTCTCATCTTGGCGTGCACGCACATTAAATTTCGTACCAAGCACACAAGTCTTGATTTGCTTACTATTTACTATAAATGGAGCATGTTTATCATGAGACACTTCAAAATAGGCTTCACCCGACAAATCGATTTGACGATCCGAACTCCATAAAGAATTATGATAAACTATTTTTGAAGATGCATTCAGCCATACCTTACTACCATCCGGCAACACAGTCTGCGCTCTCTGTCCGGCAGCAGTTATCACCTCATAATCCGAAAGCTTATTAGAAAGTAATCCCCAGGCAATTCCACCGGCAAAAACGAGTCCGGTAAGAAAAGCAGCCGCCACAGTAGCATAACGTCCCCAACGGATTGAAATACTTTTCCGCTTAGCCTTTTTCTCCTTTTCTCTGATAGCTGATTTAAATTGATCCAATGACGCCTCTGTATCTACAGTATTCATCACCGCTATACGCTCACCTACAAAGAGAGTGTAATAAAGTTGCTCCAAAGTTTTCCGGTTTTCCGGCCCTTCCTCGCACCAAGCTTCCACCCGAGCAGCTTCTTCATCATTACATTCACCTTGCAGGTAATTCACCAAGATAGTTTCATCCATGCTCTTTTATCTTTTTACAAAAAAAACTATAATACCTTTGTAGTAATACAGTTGTGAGCACAAATATACTAAAGAGAAAAAGAAAAAAATATTTTTTCTCGCATTTTTATTTCATTTATCTACTTCTTTCATTATTTTTGTCTTACATAAATTAATGTACAAGAAACGATGATGTGGCTGTGGGAAAATCGTTGCACTCTTATGGAAGAGTTGACACTCAAAACACTTCTTTTTACGATTGTCAAGAACAAAGCTCTCAACCGTCTTTCCCATTTTGAGATCAAACGAAAAGTTCATCAGGAAATCGTTGATAAATATGATAGTGAGTTCAATAACCCGGACTTCTATTTGAGTGATGAGCTTTTCCGTTTATATGAAGAAGCACTAAAAAAACTTCCGAAAGAATATCTCGAAGCTTACGAGATGAACCGCAATCAACATCTGACGCATAAAGAAATTGCCGAGAAGCTGAATGTATCTCCACAAACGATTAATTACAGGATTGGACAAGCCTTAAAGTTATTGCGAGTAGCTTTAAAAGACTATCTACCTTTATTCATACTTATTTTCGGACCTAATTTTTTCGAACAATCATGAAATCAAAATTTGTATTTAGTAGTTCAAGCCTGTTTATCGGACTTTTTCTTTTCTTCTTCACTGAAAACGTGTGTTCACAAGAATCCGCTGATAACTGGACTCTTAAACAAGCCCGTCAATGGACACAAAAACAAGAATGGGCAAACGGACTGAAGGCAATGCCTCATAAAACAACCGATTATCAGGAATTTGCGTCACAATATCATAAGAACCAGAAAGTGTGGGACAAGACTTTCCAATGGCTAGCTACCCACGACCTTGCGAATATGCCTGCCGGACGATATGAAGTGGATGGCGAACATTGTTACATCAATGTACAGGATGCAACAACACAAGATGTCAGTAAACGTAAAATCGAAGCACACCGCCATGGTATTGATCTGCAATATGTAGTGAAAGGCACCGAACGTTTCGGAATTACTTCAGCAGAATATGCAGAGCCTATCACTGAATACAAACCGGATGTTACTTTCTACAAAGCCAAGAAAATAAAATATGTAGATTCCACTCCGGATACATTCTTCATGTTCTTCCCCAAAAACTTTCATCAGGCATTGGTAAAGGCAGGGAAAGAACCGGAGGACATACGGGTCATTGTTGCTAAAATCGAATATATCCCATAAACAGAAACATGAGTGAACTTTTAGTCTATAAAGCCTCCGCAGGTTCGGGTAAGACATTTACCCTGGCAGTGGAATATATCAAACTGTTAATTCTCAATCCCCGCGCCTACCGGCAAATTCTCGCTGTCACCTTTACCAATAAGGCAACTGCAGAAATGAAAGAACGCATTCTTAGTCAGCTTTACGGCATACAGATAGGCGATAAAGATTCCGAAGCCTACCTCAACCGAATTAAAGAAGAGACAGGAAAAACCGAACAGGAGATACGGGAAGCGGCAGGCGTCGCCCTTAGCTATATGCTGCATGATTACAGCCGGTTCAGGGTAGAGACTATCGACTCATTTTTTCAATCTGTCATGCGCAATCTCGCACGGGAACTGGAACTTAGCCCGAATCTGAATATTGAGTTAAATAACACCGAAGTTCTTAGTGACGCTGTAGATAGCATGATTGAGAAACTAGGACCCACTTCTCCCGTTCTCGCATGGTTACTCGATTATATCAACGAACGAATTGCCGACGATAAACGTTGGAACGTGTCGGACGAAGTAAAAAGTTTCGGACGCAATATTTTCGATGAAGGTTATATTGAAAAGGGAGAAGGACTCCGGCAACGGTTACGAAACCCTGATACCATCAAAGAGTATCGCAAGCAACTGAAAGCGCTGGAAACGGAAATTCTGGAGCAAATGAAAGGATTCTACGACCAATTCGAAGGAGAACTGGATGGACACGCACTGACTGCTGATGATCTGAAAAACGGTTCACGCGGAATCGGAAGTTATTTTCGTAAACTTAATAATGGTATTTTAGGCAATGATATCCGTAATGCTACAGTAGAAAAATGTCTGGAAGACGCAAAGAACTGGGCAACCAAGACTTCTCCCCGCTACGCGGACATCATTAATTTAGCCAACTCTAGTCTCATGCAAATTCTGGAAGATGCTGAAAAGTTACGTTCCAAGAATAATTTGTTACTGAATAGTTGCCGATTATCCCTGCAACATCTCAACAAAGTGCAACTCCTCGCCAATATCGATGAAGAAGTACGTCAGTTGAATCACGACAACAATCGTTTTCTATTATCAGATACGAATGCCCTGCTCCATCAACTGGTGAAAGACGGTGACTCCTCTTTTGTATTCGAAAAGATAGGAACGAATATCCATAACGTCATGATAGATGAGTTTCAGGATACCAGCCGGATGCAATGGGGAAATTTCAAATTGCTCTTACTGGAAGGATTGTCTCAAGGAGCAGACAGTTTGATTGTAGGAGACGTTAAACAATCCATTTATCGTTGGCGAAATGGCGATTGGGGAATTCTCAACAGCCTGAATAATCACATCGAACATTTCCCGATCCGCGTCAAGACATTAGCTACCAACCGGAGAAGTGAAACCAATGTTATCCGGTTTAATAACCAAATCTTCACAGCTGCCGCCAACTATCTGAACGGAGTATATAAGCAACAGTTAGGCAAGGATTGTGAGGATCTGCAGAAAGCCTATGCCGACGTTTTGCAGGAATCTCCCCGAAGTACAGAAAAAGGATATGTAAAAGTCTCTTTTCTCGAACCCGACGAAGAACATGGTTATACCGAACAGACATTAATCAGTCTGGGAGAAGAAGTGCAACATCTCCTCACCTCCGGAGTACGACTGAATGATATAGCCATCCTGGTACGAAAAAATAAAAGTATTCCCCGAATCGCCGACTACTTCGATAAGGAGCTACACTATAAAGTGGTATCAGACGAAGCCTTCCGCCTTGACGCCTCTCTTGCCATTTGTATGATGCTGGATGCACTGCGATTCCTTTCCGATGAAAATAATAAAATAGCACGTGCCCAACTGGCCGTAGCCTATCAAAACGAGGTTTTACAGAAAGGACTGGATTGGAATACTCTCCTACTCCTCCCTGCCGAGAATTATCTTCCCGCCGCTTTTCTTGAAAAGACAAAGGAACTAAGGCTAATGCCTCTTTATGAGCTTTTAGAAGAACTTTTCAGCATATTCGAGATGAATCTTATCAAAGATCAGGATGCTTATTTATTCGCTTTCTTTGATGCGGTGACCGATTATCTGCAAAGCAACTCTTCCGAGCTAGACGGATTCATCCGGTATTGGGACGAAACATTATGCAGTAAAACAATTCCGAGTGGAGAAGTAGAAGGTATCCGGATTTTCTCCATACACAAATCCAAAGGATTGGAATTCCATACCGTACTCCTTCCTTTCTGCGACTGGAAACTGGAGAATGAAACCAATAATCAGCTAGTATGGTGTGCCCCGCAAACAGCACCATTCAATACATTGGATATTCTTCCTATTAACTATTCCACCCAAATGGCTGAATCGATTTATGGTAACGACTACCTGCAAGAACGTCTTCAACTTTGGGTAGATAATCTCAATCTACTATACGTTGCTTTTACCCGCGCTGGAAAAAATCTCATTATCTGGAGTAGAAAAAGTCAAAAAGGTACCATGTCCGAACTATTGGCAAACACCCTACCGATAGTAGCCCAAGAAGAAGGGATTGACTGGGAAGAAGACTGTTACGAGCAAGGACAACTATGCTCTTCCGAAAAAGAAAGAATCAAGACATCCACAAACAAGCTAACCCAGAAACCAGAGAAACTCCCTATTCGGATGGAATCCATGCGGCATGATATTGAATTTCGTCAGTCCAACCGCTCTGCTGACTTCATTCAGGGCATTGAAGAAGAAGATTCGGACGACCGCTTTATCAACCGCGGACGTATGTTACATACTTTATTTTCTGTCATCGAAACTGCAGAAGATATCGATCCAGCCATTGAACGGCTTATTTTTGAAGGAGTTATCAGAAATGATGAGAAAGAAAAAGTGGCTCGTGAAGTTGCAAAGAAAGCTTTTTCTTCTCCTGAAATTCAAGATTGGTATTCCGGAAAATGGACACTCTTTAATGAATGTGCTATTATCTATAAAGAAAAAGGAGTTCTGCAAACCCGTCGTCCGGATCGTGTAATGATGAAGGACGATCAGGTTGTTGTAGTCGATTTCAAGTTTGGTAAGGAAAATCCTAAATATAACAAACAAGTGAAAGGATATATGCAACTTCTTACCAAGATGGGATATAAAAATATCACCGGCTACTTGTGGTATGTGGATGAAGAAAAAATAGAAAAAGTATGAAAGCTGTTCCTCTCATCGGCATTGCCCGCCATCGACTAACGATTGACGGTGAAGGAGTTACAACATTAGTTGCTTTCCATGGCTGTCCGTTGCGTTGCAAATATTGTCTCAATCCGACATCTTTGCAGCCCGATGGTGTTTGGGAGAGCTATGATTGTAACCAGCTCTACGAGGAAGTACGCAAAGATGAACTTTATTTCCTGGCGAGTTGCGGAGGAGTCACATTTGGCGGTGGAGAACCTTTGTTACAAAGCGAATTTATCAGGCAATTCCGCCAACTCTGTGGCCCAGAATGGAGAATCACTGTCGAAACCTCTCTCAATGTTCCGCAACAGAATGTAGAAGAACTGATTTCTATTATAGACAATTACATAGTCGACATCAAAGATATGAATAATAACATCTATCAGCGATATACCGGAAAGAATAATGAAAACGTCTTAAGTAATTTGCGATATTTAATCGGGAAAGACAAAGCCAAGCAAATCGTTATCCGGACACCACTCATCCCTTCCTATAATACGGAGAAGGATATTGACCAAAGCATAGAACTTTTGAAAGAAATGGGAATCACCCAATTCGACCGATTCACCTATAAAACCCCTAATGATTAATGCCATGGCAAGAGGAAAACAAACCTGTAAAATCTTAAAAGAGATTCGTCAGCAGATAGCCGAAGCGAATGATATTGAATTCATTACCTCTGAATGTCAGTATCAGGGAGATTGTTTGGGTACTTGCCCCAAATGCGAAGCTGAAGTTCGATATTTGGAGCAACAGCTTGAACGAAAACGCCGTGTAGGTAAGGCCATCACTCTGTTTGGACTATCAACTGGTATACTTACAATAATACCTCCTACTTCATTGGACGCAGAAACACTGCAATGCCCTAAAATGAATTGGACCATTACTGCTGACAGCCTGATACAAGAAAAAGACATGAAAGGGGAAGCCCCCTTTTATGGTCCGGAAAAGCTACCGGAATTTCCCGGAGGAACAGAAAAATTTATAGAATTTCTGAAAGAAAATCTTCGTTATTCAGAAATAGATAGTATTGCTAATAATACATACACTGATGTAAAATTCACTATAGATTATGACGGACAAGTTATCAACCCTAAGATTACCCGCAAGATACACCCCAAAGTTGAAGCTGAAATATTAAGGGTCATGTCTCTCATTCCTCGTTGGACACCCGGCATATTGGCAAATGAGACAGTACAAGTGACATACAATCTGATGCTTTCATTCAGTGCGATGTATGGCCCGGAATTGAGAATCACTTATACTCGTATAAACTATCCTGACGTTTACGAGAAAGTACCTGTTATGCCCGATTTTCCTGAAGGCCAGCAAGCTCTCATGGAATTTCTTGCAAAAAAGATTCAATACCCTAATACAGGAACAGAAGGTAATGGTGTACAGGGGCGTACTATTATTCAGTTCATCGTTGATAAAGAAGGAAATATAGTCAAACCAAAAGTTTTACGTGGCGTAGATCCTTATCTGGATAAAGAAGCTTTACGCGTCATTAATCAAATGCCTAAATGGAAACCGGGAGAACTGGAAGATGGTACTAAAGTTGCTGTTTATTTCACCGTACCTGTTATGTTCCGATTACAATAAATACAAGAATCAGAAAATAGTTTAATCAATATGCAATCATTTCTCCAACTAGTCGCTCATGATTTATATACCAAGATAGGAAACGACCTGTCACGTACGGTACTCGTTTTCCCTAATAAACGTGCTAACTTGTTCTTCAATGAATATTTAGCAGGAGAATCCGATAAACCGATCTGGTCACCAGCTGCCATGAGTATCAGCGACCTGTTTCAGAAACTATCCGTACAGAAAAGCGGCGATCCTATTCGATTGGTCTGCGAACTTTATAAAGTGTTCAAAGAGGAAACACGGAGTCAGGAAACATTGGACGATTTCTACTTCTGGGGCGAATTGTTGATTAGTGATTTTGATGATGTAGATAAGAATATGGTCGATGCCGACAAATTATTCAGCAATCTACAAGATTTGAAAAATCTGATGGATGACTATGAATTCCTTGACAAAGAGCAGGAAGAAGCCATACAACAGTTTTTTCAGAATTTCTCCATTGAAAAACGGACCGAACTAAAAGAAAAATTTATTTCCCTTTGGGACAAGCTAGGTACTATCTACCATCGTTACCGTGCGAACCTGACAGAGTTAGGCATTGCTTACGAAGGCATGCTCTACCGGAACGTGATCGAACAACTCGATACCGACCAACTCAAATACGACAAATACATATTTGTCGGGTTCAATGTTTTGAACAAAGTAGAAAGTGACTTTTTCAGAAAACTGAAAGATGCGGGCAAGGCACTCTTCTATTGGGACTATGATATCTTCTACACCCAACAAATCAAAAAACATGAGGCCGGAGAATTCCTGAAACGTAATCTCGAGGAATTTCCGAACGAACTCCCGGAAAGCTTTTTCAACACCTTTAAAGAACCGAAGAAAATACGTTATATTTCCGCTTCTACCGAGAATGCCCAAGCACGTTTCCTTCCCGGATGGATTAAGGCGATAACAAACGATCATTCACAAATTACCGTAGAAAAGGAAAAAGAAAATGCTGTAGTGCTTTGTAATGAAGCTCTGTTGCTTCCCGTACTTCATTCCATTCCGCAGGAAGTGAAGAATGTCAATATCACCATGGGATTCCCATTGGCTCAAACTCCTGTTTATAGCACTCCCCGTAATGGTATAAAAGAACTATGCGATTATCTGATCGAATTAATCAAAAACATTTCAACCATTTATCGGAAAGAAGGAGAATACAATGATATCTTCAATCAACTATATAGAGAATCGCTCTTTCAAAGCCATACCAAAATCAACCGTCTCTACAGTTTGATTGAAAGCGGAGAACTAAATATACGCACCGATACTCTGAAACGACTGATTACCAAAGTACTGACATCTTCTAACATTCCTTTCCACGGAGAACCTGCTATCGGAATGCAAGTCATGGGAGTATTGGAAACACGTAATCTGGACTTCCGGAATCTCATTATATTGTCTCTCAACGAAGGACAACTTCCAAAATCCGGAGGAGATTCCTCTTTTATTCCCTATAATCTCCGGAAAGCATTTGGCATGACCACTATCGAACACAAAAATGCAGTGTATGCCTACTACTTTTATCGACTGATACAACGGGCAGAGAATATCACGCTACTCTACAATACTTCTTCGGACGGTCTCAACCGTGGAGAAGAATCCCGCTTCATGCTGCAATTACTTGTAGAAGGTCCACATGATATCACTCGCGAGTATCTGGAAGCCGGACAATCTCCGCAAAGTACCCAAGAGATACGAGTAGAAAAAACACCTGAAGTACTAAGACGAATCTATCGTGCTTACGATAGCACTCATCCAAATTCACTGGTTCTCTCTCCTTCCGCCCTTAATGCTTATCTGGATTGCCGGTTGAGATTCTACTACCGCTATGTAGCGGGCTTGAAAACACCGGACGAAGTGAGTGCTGAAATTGATTCCGCTCTATTCGGAACCATTTTCCACCTCTCCGCCCAATTAGCATACACCGACCTGACTGCAACCGGAAAAACGATACAGAAAGAAGATCTTGAACGCTTATTACGCAATGACGTGAAGCTACAAAGCTACGTTGACCAAGCCTTCAAAAAAGAATTATTCAAAGTTTCTCCCGAAGAAAAACCGGAATATAACGGCATACAACTTATCAACTCCAAAGTAATTGTTTCCTATCTGAAACAATTGCTGCGTAACGACCTTCAATATACTCCTTTCGAAATGGTCGCTATGGAAAAGAAAGTTTCAGAAGAGATTACTATACAAACAGGACAAGGACCGTTCACTCTCCGTCTGGGTGGCACAATCGACCGTATGGATGCAAAAGAAAGTACCCTGCGGATTGTTGACTACAAAACAGGAGGAAGCCCTAAAATACCTGCTAATATCGAGCAACTGTTCACCCCATCGGAAACACGCCCGAACTATATCTTCCAGACTTTTCTGTATGCTGCTATCATGAGCCGGCAACAATCGTTAATGGTAGCTCCTGCTCTGCTCTACATCCACCGGGCAGCATCGGAAAACTATTCGCCTGTTATTGAAATGGGAGAACCTCGTAAACCGAAAATACCGGTAAACAACTTCGCTTTCTTTGAAGATGAATTCCGTGAACGCCTGCAAACATTATTAGAAGAAATATTCAGCGAAGAAGAGCCTTTTACGCAGACAGAAGATACTAAAAAATGTTCGTATTGCGATTTTAAGGCTATCTGCAAACGATAAACCGAAAATAGAATATACCAATTAAATAAGGGCACAATTTACATATTCATGCAAACCGTGCCCTTATTATTTCTAGTCGTATTATCTATAGTTATCTTATTTCTCCAACAATGGAATTGAGAAACTAAATGTAGACCCGTCTCCCTTCTTTGAAGTAAACCAAAGTTTACCGCCATTTTTGACAACAAAGTCCTGACACAATAACAATCCGAGTCCCGAACCTTCTTCATTGTTTGTACCAAAGGTACTGAAATGAGTATCGGTATGCAGCAACTTCTTCTGATTTTCGTCATCAATACCGCAACCACTGTCTTTCACACTTACGATTGCCATACCGTCTTCTTCTGCCAGTGACACCACTACTTCCGAACCTTCATTGCTAAACTTAATCGCATTACTGATTAAATTACGAATCACCGTCTTAATCATGTCAATATCAGCACGAACAGCCACATTCTCTACAGGCACATCTTGTACTATCTTAATATTTTTCAGACTGGCCACCATCGTAAAGATTTCACTTACGCCCTCTACGACTTCCACCATATTAATATCCTGATAAACCACTTTCAGTT
>PPYE01776600.1_pt1 | contig 20514 bp, 15 predicted proteins | sample 1559881 | NCBI WGS metagenome assembly PPYE01 (sample SAMN08240022, study PRJNA423297) | Human gut metagenome, whole genome shotgun sequencing project.
GCGTTCCCCTGACTTCGGAATAGTGGCAGGGCTGGCTATCCTTGTTTTGCTTTGTGCTTCTCTACCGTACATGAGCATTTGCACCGGGGTTGTCGTTTCCGTAGCCTTCCAGCAGGTTGATGGCTCCCCAGATGCCGAGACCTGCGCCAAGGGCAATAACCAAAGTTTGAAGAACGCCGACAGCAGAGTTGAAAAATTCCATATTTGTGTTGCCGGAATCATTGGGTATTGGTTGTGTTGAAATCTCGCGGATACAGCAGGAGCCGGAGCGAATGCTGCGATGCAGCCCCGATTCCGGCTTCTCCTTTCAAATTTTAGTTCGTGGATTCGTTCCGACCCTGCAAGCGAGGAGGCGTCTTTTCTCATCCGTATCTATATGAAAAGCCGCCGCATGAGGGCGGCGGGCTTGTGCGCTCAGACGCTGCCCGCGTCGAACACCTCGTAGACCTCATCCGCTTTCGGCACCAGCCTTGTGGAGAGGTATTTCTCGATATCAAAGGCGTTCCTTGGGTTCGCGTCCGACAGATACTTATAATTGGGGTGACGGGTGATGTCGTACTTATCCGAGAGGAAGGGGCGCACGCCCCGAAGCTGCAAGATGCACTTGCCGCCGTCCAGCACCGCCAGCTCATCTATCGTGGCAAGGTCTTTGCCCAGCTTCTGATAGTTCAGGCTGTGGGACACCTCCCGTCCACGGCTCTCGCCGGTGTTGAAGGTGTCGATGGTCTCTTTCCCCAGCACCTGATTCAGCTCCTTCAGCGTACCGGGCTCCTTGCCGCCCAAAAAGATGGAGCTGTCGCAGTTGCCGATGATGGTGTCGGCGTTGTCCTTGTACAGCGCCTTTAGCTGGCTTTGGGCTTGCAGCACCAGACAGGCGGAGATCTCGCGGCTGCGGATGGTAGCCATGAGCTTTTCCAGGTTCGGTATCTGCCCGATGTTGGCGCACTCGTCGATGAGGCAGCGCACATGGACGGGGAGCCTTCCGCCGTACACGTCGTCGGCCTTTTCGCACAGCAGGTTAAATAACTGGCTGTAAATCATGGAAATGAGGAAGTTGAAGGTACTGTCGGTGTCGCTCATGATGAGAAACAGCGCCGTTTTCCGGTCGCCCAGGGTGTCCAGCTCCAGCTCGTCGTACATGGTGATCTCCCGCAGCTCCTGGATATCGAAGGGCGCAAGGCGTGCGCCGCAGGAAATATTGATCGACTTAGCTGTTTTGCCCGCCGCTAATTTGTATTTTTTATATTGCCGCACGGCGAAGTGATTCGGCTCCCGGCTTTCCAGTTCCTTGAAGGCCAGATCCACGTTGTTCTCAAAGGTCTCATCGTCCTCGCGCACCTCCATGGCGTTGATGAACTCGATGAGCGTGGCGAAGTTCTGTTCCTCCTCGGGGGCTTCGTAGTGGATATAGCCGATGAGCGCCGTGTAGAGCAGCGTCTCGGCCTTCTGCCAGAAGTCGTCCCCGGATTTCCCGTCCCCCTTGGTGTTGGCGATGAGGGTCGTGACCAGCTTCAAAATATCCTTCTCACTGTGGATATACGCAAAGGGGTTGTAATGGTGGGACTTCTTGAAGTTGATGGAATTGAATATCTTCACCTTATAGCCATTGCGGAGCATGAGCTTTCCGCACTCCACGGCGATGCTGCCCTTCAGGCGCTCCGTCTGGGTCAGGATGATGTTGTTCCACGGGTCAGCGTCCATGAACGGCGCAATGTCGCTTGGCTTTCCCCAGCGGGCAGCGCCGTATTCTTCGCCGTGTCGATACTTCTTGGCATTCCTGCGTTTTGCATGTACCAGCAGGCACAGTGCGCATCCGCACAGAAACCCAATCAGCAGGTCAAGGGGCACAAAGCCGGACAGTCCGTTTCGGAATGCCATTGCCATGCCATCCCGCAGGTGCAGGAATTTCGCGGAAAAATCCGTCCCGGCTGACAGCCGCCATGCTTCACTCAGCTTCGCCGCGGCAAGTCCAATAACCCCGTAGGGCAGATGCAGCAGCAGACGTTTTTTCCATGCGTCGGCGTTCATCTTTCCCGCCCTTTCTGCCTGCTGCGCTCCTTCTGTTTGCTGGGGGATGCCGTATCCAGCTGCGGCTGAACATTCCGCTGCGCCTTCCGCTTCGCCAGAAAATCCATTGCATACGCGCGCATTGCCTGATCAATGGCTGCACGGTCGCGAGCTTTGAAGAACACCAGATAGCGCGTTTTTCCGCTGTCGGAAGTACCCTTATGGATGGCATAATCCACCCCATATTGACGGGCGTATCGTTCAAACGCCTTCACCTCCTGCCGGTCAGCCAGCGCAGTCTGCTCAACGCCCTGATTCTGCCCGATGAGCTGCTTCACGCTCTGCCTGCCCTGCGGTTTCGCTTGATAATGCTCCTTGGCTTTATTCCAGCCGAGTTTCAGCGCTTTCGCGAACGCCGTCGCCAATGTCCTTTCAGTGAATTTGCTGGTATTGATGATGAGGGAGAGCGTTTTGTTTTCGATTTCTTCCTGCATTGGAAGCCTCCGTCATGAAAAAGTGCAGCGCGCCGCCCAAGGCGGGACTTCCAAGCGGCGCAGGAACAGCTTTTGATGATACACCATCCGCTTACGCCTTTCGCCGTCTGCGCATCAGCAGCATCGTGCCGCTTACCAGCATCAGGGCAATGCCGATGAGCATCACTCCCGATGCCGCCAGCTGCACGCCGGTCTGAATCGTCGTGTAGTTGACCCACTGCGGCATTTCTTCGGGAATCTTGTAGTGCTCGTCAATGACCAGCTTCCGGACATCGCCGCTCAGGGTGTAGCCTTTCAGCGTTTCGGTTTCCTGCAAATAATAAGTGCCGGGCTGCAAGTGTTCGGCGCGGACAATGCCGTTCTCATCGGATTCCAGCGTTTGCAGGAGATTGCCGTCCGCATCCCGCAGGGCAAATTTCACGCCTTGCAGCGGTTTGCCATCGGCATCCACTTTCATGAACGCATAAGAATCAGGAATGTTTACCAGCAGCACCGGCGCTGTTCCCGACCAGCTGTCATCCACTTGGAAGCAATAGTCCGCCATGCGGCTGTAACCGCTGGGGGCAGCCGCTTCATGGACAATCCACACGCCATAATCAAATGCTGTAAAGGCAAACGCACCGTTTTCGTCGCTGACAGCCATTTCTGCCACAGCGCCCGTTTCCGCGTTGATGAGCTTGAAGAGAATGCCTGCCATCGGCGTTCCGGCTGTATCCACCTTGATAAACAGGATTTTCTTCTGCTGATTCACCGCCGTCGCTATCGGTTCTTCCGCATTCGTCCAGTTCGGCGTTACCGTCACCGAAATTGCGCTGCGGTTCAGCAGATACCCATCCGGCGCGGACGTTTCACAAATGGTGTACTGCCCCTGCGGAACGAAGCGGAAGCGCACCAGCCCGTCTGCATCCGAAACAGCCGATGCCGTTTCGCATCCATCCGCATCCAGCAGCACGAACTGCGCCCCTGCCAGTGCCTTTCCATCCGCATCGGTCTTTTGAAGCAGAATTTCGGCGGGATAATTGATTGAAGAAACCGTAGCGGAAACAATCGGCGTTTCCTGATCCGACGCCTGAATTTCTACGGTGTACGTCGTCAAATCCAGCACATACCCGGACGGAGCGCTGATTTCCTTGACCGTGTATTTTCCCAGCGGCAGCAGCGGACTTTTCTCCACGCCTTCGCCGCTGGTGGTCATCGTGGCGACCAGCTCGCCGCATGAATACCACTGTGTGCCGTCTTGCCCGACAATGTCCTCCGCCGCCCGAATTTCAAATACCGCGCCTTTCAAATACCCTTGTTCACCCGTCGTCTGCATCTGCCCGGTCTTTTCCAGCAGAATCTGCCCCTTGATAGGCGTATTGCGGATGCTGACGTTCTGAATGGGTACGTCCTCCGCCAGCGATGCCATCGGCAGACAGAAGAGCAGCAATGCCGCCAGCAGCATGGGCAGGATGTTTCGTTTTGTGTTCATGGATGCCTCCCGTTTTTCTTGTCAGTCAGCATTGCCGGGAATCGAAACGGTAACGACACAGCCGCTGTCCAGATACCTGTCCGGCACGGTGGTTTCGCGGATTTCGTAGATGCCCCACGTCAGCACAGGCGTGACTGCCACCCCTTCCGCATCCGTGGTGATGACCGCCACAACCTCGCCGCACCCTTCCTTGCCATGCGAAGGCAAGCCGCTCACGCGGATGACCGTAAAGACTGCGCCAGCCAGACCGCCGCCCGTTTCCGCGTCCGTCTTAACAATGCGAACCTGCCCCTGCATGGGGATATTCGTCACGCTGCGCTCCACGGTTTCGTCCATGACGACGGTCACTTTTTCGCTCCACAGGCTGTTCACATAGCCGACGGGCGCTTCATGCTCCTTGACCATGTAGTCGCCGACCAGCAGGCTTTCGGACATTGCCACGCCTTCCTCGTTCGTCAGCATGGTGGACACCAAGTCGCCCGTGCTGCCATCCTCATTCAAGGCGTAGATGTCGAAGCGCACACCCGCAATGGGATGACCGTCCAGTGCGTCCGTTTTGATGACCCGAATCCAGCCGGGCGCATCCTCATTGACCACCGTCGTCAGAATCTGCACAGGGTTCTGATAAGTGCCGTCAATCGTCACCTGCCATTCGCCGGTGGATGGATGATAGCCGTAAGGCGCTTGAATTTCCCGGATGGTATAAGTGCCGTACCCCAGCTTCGAGAAGGTCAGATAACCGCTGTCATCGGAAGTCTGCTGCTGCACGAGCGTGTTGTTGGCATCGTAAATGCCGAACACAGCGCCGGGCAGCGGCTCGCCGTTCTCCTTGACCTTTTTCAGCTGAATCTTGTTGATTTCATCCCGGATTTCGGTTTCCCCGATGATTTTTCCTTCGCTTGTTACCGTGAAGGTTTTTACCGCCACATTCAGCGCATAGCCCTCCGGCGCATAGGTTTCCTTGAACGTATACGATCCGGGAACAAGCGGAATGTCCGGCAGCTGACCGTTTTCATCCGTATACGCGCGGTAAATGGTGCTGCCCTGCGCATCGTACACTTCAATCAGCGCACCGGGCAGCGTTTCCTTGCCGGCAACGTCCCGCTTGGTAATCGTCACCGGCGTGTAAATCAGGCGATTCAGGATAGGCGCATCCAGCGTGATTGCGATTGCCTCCTCCGCTGCATCCATGTTTTCGGGTGTCAGCAGCACCGGGTACTGTTCGGTATTCAGCAGCCAGCCATCCGGCGCGGACAGTTCCTTGATATAATACGCGCCATGCGGATACATGCCGGAGAATGTCAAATTGCCCTTGGCATCCGTGATGCCAGTCGCCATCAGCGTATGGGCAGGCAGCTTCTGGCTGTCGCCGTAGGCAATCACCCCTGCATTGAACAAGCCGAACACGCAGCCTTCGCCGGGAACTGTCTCGATGGACGAGCGAATCATGCCGTCCGCCGTTTCATCCACTCGAATTGCTTCCTGCTGTTTGTGCAGCGTCACCCGAATCGGCAGATAGGTGTTGACCGCGGACACTTTCACTTCCACCACTGCCGTCTGCTTGCCTGCCGCCGTCAGCGTGAAGGGATACGGGGTATCATCCAGCAGATAGCCGTCCGGGGCGGAAACTTCCTGCAAGCAGTAGCTGCCCAGCGGCAGCAGTTTTGAGTTCACCGCGCCGTCTGCACTGGTGGTCAGTGTTTCCACCAGCTCTCCCTGCTTGTAGAAAACTGTCCCTTCCTTGCCGACAACATCCGCTGCGGCGCGGAGTTCAAACACAGCGCCCTTCAAATACCCCTGCTGATAAACAGGCTTCATGACGGTATTGCCCCATTCATCCTGCTCGTCCGTAAAGCGCACCAGCTGCAAGCCGGTCTTTTCCAGCGCCACGCTGCCGCGCACGGGCGTGTTGGTCACATTCACCGTGATGGTTTCCGCCGCTGCTGCCGGAACAGACAGGCTCATCACCAGCAGCACCAGCGCAAGCACCCAGTGCATCCATTGCTTCATCTGCTTCATTTTTCTTCCTCCTGTTATTTGATTTGAACGATGGTCACAAAGTCCGTATCCACATAGCCTTCAAGCGCATTGGTTTCCGCAATTCGATATTCTCCCCACGGAAGCGCTTCGGTCTGTGCGATGCCATCCGCATTCGTCGTAATTGTTGCGACAACCTTGCCAATGTTGGAAGCATTGTCCGATGCAGGCGCGGTCAATCTCGTCACCGTGAACGTGACACCGGGCAGCGGTTTTCCCGTCATGCTGTCCATCTTGATGACCCGGATGATACCCATCATGCGCTCGTTGATGAACATGCACGCCGTGTCTGCCCCCGCCGTCACCATGATTTCCTGCGCCGAGACAACCGACAGCCGATACCCCTGCGGCGCGGTTTTCTCGCGAACCTGATAGCGTCCCGGTGCAATCCCGGAAAAAACGGCACGCCCCTGCGCATCCGTCACTGCTTCTGCCAGCACCGCGCCGGATTCATCCAGCAGCTCAAACACCGCGCCTTGCAGCAAAATGCCGTCCATGGACTGCTTGGTCACAAACACCGTGCCATACAGCAGTTCAAACGTGACAACGGCGGATTGCAGCGGGTATGGCGTTCCCTCTATCGGGACAAGCACTTTCTGGATGGAGGCGCCGGGGATTCCGACCAGAAAGCCTGCTTCTTCCGCGCTGGACGCGATTGATTCCATGTAAACGGAGAAGCTGCTTTTGTCCGACAAAATCCGGATGGTATCGCCGCTCTTGACATAGTAGTACGCTTCATCCGAACCGCCGCTGTTCCCCGTGATACTGCCCACTGCCTTGGAAATCCGAATCAAATCCGCATCCGTCGTCAGCGTAACCGTACCGATATAGCCGCCGTCTGACGCTTGGATGCGCTGACCACTGACCGTGATTTTCCCGGTGATTTTTGCGTATGCAATCGCATTTTTCGCCAGCCAGCGGGCATAGGTCAGGTACACTTCCGGTGCGCCGCCGGAGAAGGCGTAGAAATTATCCATGTCCCAATAACTGCGGACGTACTGCGCGCCTTCCAGTTGCTTAATCACCTCGCGGATAGCAAACTGACCCGCGACACGGCTCCACACTTCGTTGTTTGCATCACTGCGATCCAGCACCATAAACGGATAGGTGTGCCGAAGCGCCCAGGCGATGGCGTGCATGGTCTGTGCCTTGAAGCGCACCCCGTTCATACCGCCGCCTTCTGCGGTGTTCACGAACGCCTCCATATCAATCAGCGCATACGGGCCGGTTTCCGTTTTGTTCGCGCCCGACCCTTCGCCGGGGCCGGAAAGCGTATGCTCAAGGCAATACACGGGGAAGGTTTCCAGATAGTGCGGTGTCGCATAAATCGTGCCGTGCGATGCCGATTTCGCCAGCTGTGGATACGCCGCGTCCCTGCCGGAACTTCCTTGCAGTCCCGACTGTCCCGTCTGAAAACTGCCGATTTTGCCATGAATATTCTTAAGGCTGAATCCGTCCGTTTCTGCGGTGTACGTTTGCATTTCCCGGAGCAGACGCAGCATTTCTTTGGGATACGCGAAGTCCGTCACCGTGCAGGCATCCGCATCCGTTTCGTCAGTTTCCGCCGCCATCACCCACACCGTTTCGTCAGCCGTCCACTTCATCTTGCCGCTGGGGAAAGAATCGCCGTACAGGAAGCGCACCTGATACCACACTGCGCCCGAAGCATCTTCCGCAATGGACACCACCTGCACCGCTGCTGCTTTGACGAAATTGCCCTGATACTCGCTGGAAAAATACGCTTCAGACGCATCATCATCCACCGCAGAAAAGACGCGCGTGTCCGTACTGACGCGGACAAAATCGCCGGGATTTACAGGCGGCACCGTTTCGTCGATTTCTTCCGCGCTGCTGATTTCTGGATTTACCGAAGCATCCGGCGATTCTGCGGCATCCGGCTGCTCCGATGCGCCGCTTTCATCCGCTTCGGGCAGATTCGATTCTTGGTGCGGCGCGTCCTGCGAAGGTGCATCCGCGGGCGTTTCTTCTTCATCGGATGCTTCTTCCGGGCGGCTGCCATTGACCACGAACAATCGCTTTTGACCGAAGGCAGTCATTCCGTCGCAGGATGGCACGTCGGCGATGCCCGACACATCCGCATCCGTCAAATAGCGGGTATCCAGCGACGCTGCCGGTACAAAGCCGCAGATGGTCTGCTGCTCCGCATCCAGAAACCAGACCTGCACGGCTTGATGACCGCTGAAAAACGCCGTCGCCAGCAGAATGGACGCATCATCGGCCGCAGCATAAACAATGCGCTCCTGCGATTCCGCGCTGGCGTACACGTTGACTGCCCGCACCGTCCGGACGTAGACATACCCATGTTCTTCAATCGCCGCCTGCAAAGGATGACGGTTGTCCGACGAACTTTCTTCCTCCGAATTGGGGAGCATTTCGTCATGGGGCGGCTCATCCGGCACATCGGATGCGGATTCGTCAGGCGCTTCCTCCACGGGTGGAAGCGCCGGTTCTTCTGCCGGAAGCACAATGACTTCCGTTCCTGTGATGTCCGAGGGCGTGGCTGCTTCTTCTGCTGCCGCACAGAGCGGAATGCAGGTCAGCGCCAGCGCCGCAGACAGCATCAATGATGCAAATCGTTTCAATTTGGATTTCAATTTCATTTGCTCCTCCTTCTTATACTATTTTCGGATGAAAATGAGCCAAGATGCGCCGCGAATTTTTCACGCTGTCTAACGCGAATGAAACGCAGCGTAGCAGCGCTACGCTAAGTGGAATAAGCGGACGACAGCGGGGAAAAGGCGCAAGCAGATGGCTCAGGTGAATCCGAAAATAGTATTATTCTTGAACCGCCAGCACAATCAGACGGCCGCTTGCACCGCCCGCACTGCGGTCGCAGGTAATCAGGGTCAGAATGTGGTCATCCGCACCGACTGCCGCGCCTGAATCGTACAGTGCCTTGGCTCGTGCGCGGTCTACATACGCTTGAAACGCCTGTCCGCTGGCAAAATCAGCCGCCGCTGCATCCCAGTCACCAACCTGCATGTTGACGACGGCGAAAATCCGATAGGTGCGTTCGCCGTAAATCGTGTCCAGCTGAATGATGCTGTGCGCGGCGCAGTAGCCCGAATCCTTGTATTGCACAAGGCTGCTGAACATCGCGTCGCTATGGCTCAGGTGATGCCCGTAGATGGCAATGTTCCTGCTCGGTGTCTGATAATCCGCCGACGGCAGCGAGAACAGGCATCCCAGCTTGCTGTTTTCGCCGCTGAACAGGTGCGTCAGGTAGTAGTCTGTCCTGTTCGACCGCACAACCGGATAATCCACCGGCGTACCCGAAATGGTGAGCCATGCGGCAAAATCCGGATTCTGCGCAATGCATGCTTCTACATCGACACTGCGGGGATTTGCTGTCCGCTCTGCCTGTGCTGGCGCGGCAGTGTCGGAAGCAGCCGGGCGTACGGAGGGCGGCGCGGCAGCGGGCACAGCGGTTTTCTCTGCCTGCGGCACTTCCAGCAGCAGAGGCAGCACGGTCTGCACGGCGGCTGCCGCGGGGGATGGCGCATCCTCCACCAGTCCCGAAGCCTGTTGAGGGGGCTTAACCTCTGCGGACATGCGCGTGTATACACGGTCATCTTCTTCGACCTCCTTTATCTGCCCGAAAATTGGGCAAAGAAAAATCATGCTTCCGAACAGAAACATGACCATCAGCAGAATATCCAGTTTTCGTTTCATGCGTCTTTATCGCTCCTGCGACATTTGCCGCTTCCGAACCCAGTAATCCAGCAGCTTGAAAATTACCTTTTCCATCTGCTCCGTCGTGTAGGAACGAGGGAAATACTTGGTCAGCTTTTCCTGCGGCAGCACGACAGACCCCTTGGCAGGAACCGTTTGCTTGTTCTCCGTCATGATTTCCATGATGCCCTGTTCCGACAGCGTGCCCTGTTTGCTTTCGCGCTTCATGCGCTGGGCTTGCGAGAGGGACGGTGTCTGCTGCGTGTTTTCCAAGGCGGTGTCCAGCCACTGCTGTTCTTCCGGCTTCAAGTACGAAAGTTCCACGGCGGGGGTAAAGGCGAGTTTGCCAGCATCCACCTTATCAATGAGCGGCGGTTCAAGGTTGTTCAGGCGCAAAATACGTTGGATTTGCCTTCCGCTTTCGCCGGTATCCTGCCCAATCAAATCCGCCGCTTCCAACTTCCCGACAAGTTGTCGGGAAGTTAAGTCACGCCGTTCGCCCTGATGCTTTATGGCTTCCAGCTTCATTTGATACGCCTTTGCACGTTCGCTGGGCAGAATGTTCTCGCGCTGCAAATTGCTGTCCACCATGATGATGACAGCTTCATCATCGTCCAAATCACGGACAATGGCGGGAATCTCGTTCAGCCCCGCCAGCTCACAGGCGCGCTTCCGCCGATGCCCGGACACAATTTCATACCCGCCATCCGCCATCGGCCGGGCGATAATCGGCACCAGCACCCCATATTCCTTCACGCTCTCCACCGTTTCCATCATCCGGTCATCGTCCAGTACGCGGAATGGATGATCTTTGAAGGGGTGCAGTTTGCTTAGCGCAAGGCGCTGAATCTGCTCCTGCTGGCGTGAGGCTTCCGTGGAGAAAATGTCATCGTAGGAGGTCAGACTTGGCTTTCTGCCGCTGCTTTTCAAGCTGAAGCACCTCCTTCGTGAGCGCACGATACGCCTGCGCCACCTTGCCGCCGGGGTCGTACTCGAAAATACTCTTCCCGGTCAAGCTCGCTTCTGCCACGCGGACGGAATGCGGAATCGCCATCTCGAACACCTTGATTTTGCCGCCGTAAGTCTCCCGAATCAGCGTCGTGATTTCCTTGGCGTTGTTCGTGCGCCCATCCACCATCGTCATGAGGATGCCGTCGATTTTCAGCTTGGGATTCATTTGCCTGCGTACCTTTGCAATGGTTTGCAGCAGCTGTTCCAGCCCTTTGGCAGACAGGTAATGCGCCTGCACCGGGATGATTACGCGGTCTGCTGCCGCCAGCGCATTGATGGTCAGCATCCCCAGCGACGGCATACAGTCGATGATGATGCAGTCGTAGTCCTGCCGATTGCGGGCAAGCACCTGCTTCAAGATGGTTTCGCGGCTCATTGCATTCACCAGCGACACCTCCGTTCCCGCCAGCGCGATGTTAGCGGGCAGCAGGTCAATTCCCTCCGGATGGTGCAGTATGCCTTCGCCCGGCGCAATCGGGACATCGTTCATGACCTTGGTCATCAGGTCTGCGATTGTGGGCGCAAGCTGATCCGGCCGCTGATTGCCGAGGCTGATGGTCATGCTGGCCTGCGGGTCAGTGTCCACCAGCAGCACCTTTTTTCCTTCCCGTGCCATCGCTGCCCCTATGTTGATGCAGCTGGTCGTTTTCGCTACCCCTCCTTTTTGATTTACAGTCGCAAGCACCGTGGGATTCATCCACTTCCTCCTTCCTGCACTCGTTCATCCGTGGCAGCAGAACTTCCCTGCCCTCCACTGCTGTTTGATGGTGGGTTCAGCCTGTCAATATTTCACACCTCCTGTTCTGGAAAATAGAAAGGCATCGACAGATTGCTCCGTCAATGCCTTCGTCTCTTTCGACACTACTATTATAGCACAGGTTTCGTTGCTAAAGCGTGCTAATTTGTCTTGTTCGCTGCTAATTTGTCCTGTTTTGTGCTGCGCGATGCTATTTCATGCTATTTGCTGCTATCTTGCGCGATTGCCGCCCGTGTTGTCCCCTATTCAGTTGCTTGCACTTAGCAGCATTTCCAGTTCATCAAGCGCCTGAGTGTGCAAATGATACACGCGCGACCGGCTTAATCCGATTCTTTCAGCAATTTTCTCAAAATTCATATGAGAAAGATAATAGTTCAAGAGGATGATCCGGTGCGCCTGATTATCCATGCTGTTTACGACAGCTGTGATTTCTTCAACGGCATCCCGATACTCCTGTGTCAATTTTTCCAACTCTCTGCGTGCTTCCGTGAGACGAATAATCGCATTCTCATTCGCACCCACGTTGCGCGCATGGGCGGTAAATTCGCTTCCCCAAGATGCCGTAACTCGCTGCGTAAGGCTTTTGTAGAGTTCTATCTGCGAGAGAAGGGCATCTATTCTCTGTTCAACTGCTTCTGCCCTTTTCAAAAATGCAACTGCTTTCCTCATGCAATTTCACGCTCCAATCTTTTCAGCAGCTGGATACCATCTATGTCAGTAAGCAATACAAAACGACCGGACTGAAAAAAGATTCGCAGTTCATCAAGCCTCTGCTTGTACTGCATGATGCGGTATGTGAGATAGTCCCGTTCTTCTGCTGTCAGCTTTGTCTCGCTGCGGAACTTTTGCCGAAGTTCGTACTGCATCCGACCGCAGCTGCGGAAATCCTTGACTGCCTGAACAATCACTGCACTCGCAAACGCTTTCCACGGTTCCTTTTCTCCATAAACATAATGGGAGCAGTTTTTTCTCTGATTCATCCCAGCACCTCCGCCAGATATTCCTTTATTTATTTTCGCATTGTTCTTTGCGTTTTTTCTGCTGCTTTTTGCTCAACATACTCAGTAACAGCTCGAAACAGCAGCATCATCAAGGGATGATTATTCCATTTTGCAGCTTTTTCACTGGTGTCCTTTACCATTGAAAGCCACCATTCTTCGGCATCTTGAGCCTGATTCGCCGGCGGATCACAGTGCGCTGCATACAGGCGGAACGCATCGCGGAAAATCTCCCATTCATCATCGTTCACTTTGCCATGCCTGTTCTCACCGCCATTCCATAGGAGGTTCGCCTTGATTGACCCGCGTGAAACCTTCCATCAGCATCTGCTCAATCTTTTCAGACCATGCGTGCTGCGGCGGAAGTCCCTTCACATCCGACATAGTTCTGCTTCGGCGGTCAAAATAGAGTTTTATCATCTCATCCACAACGCCAAGGTCACGGTTTTTCATGATTTCCACCACATTTCCCACATCCGGCTGAATCTCAAGTTTGGGATATACCGAGCGATAGCGCATCATAAAATCAGCATTGACCCGATGAACCATAAACACATTGTCGGCTGCATTTGTAAGGTCGGCTGTTCCGCTGATGTCGCCTTTGCGCAGAAATGCTTCTGTTTTCCGCGGATGACAGATAAAATGAACGTGAATTTTCAGCGTCTTTGCCATTGTGGAGAGCCGCTTGGCAATTCGGGATTGCATCTCATATTTGTCCACATTGTCAAGCTGAATATCCAGTGCCATCAGATTATCGACAATCGCCACCGAAGCACCGTTCTGCTGAACCCAATCGTAAATTGTGCTGATAACGATTTCCCAATCAGTGCCGAAGTCATTGTCGTAAATGCCAAACTTGCCTGTCAGCATAGCATCCAGCTTCGCCTCAATGCCGGGCTTCAGGCAGAAATGATTGGGATTCAACGGATCAGGCATTACATAGTCCGGGCCTGCTGCTTGAAGCAGTATCCATTCTCGTATCCGTGATGCCGTCATTTCTCCTGAAAACAGCGCGACTTTATATCCCTGCGATACAGCTGCCAGACCAATCTGACTGACGAGCGTTGACTTACCCGAAGCATTGCCCCCGCTCCAAATGGACATTTCGCCTGCATTGAATCCCCCTATCTTTTCGTCAAGCGAACTGAGCCGTGACCGAATCACCACAATTTTGCTGCGGTCTACGTTCGGAATCTCTGCAAAGTCCAGCATCCGTGCCTTCGCCTTGCCAAGCAGTGGAGAATTTTCCGCCGTGCTGACTTTTGCTGTCGGCACAGCAGGCGTTACTGCATAAGGGCTGCTGCTGTAAGCTGCCGGGTCTACCTTCTGCCGGAACTCATGCCAATGGTATCCGGCGCAGCTGTTATGGAAGCAGTGGAATCCGAAACCGCCTTGATGGTACGCAAACACGGCGGCATCTCCGTGCTGATGCGAATCGTTAAACGGGCAGTGTGCTAATTGGTACTTTGTACCGCTGCTGATGGCTACTTTTTTCTCCACCTCCACGCCATGTGCGGAAAGAAAATGCTCAATGTCCCAAGTGCTTTCTTTGCCGGAACGCCGAGCTTCTGTCGGTATCGCCGCTTGATGCAGTTCCGCTGCAATATTCTTGACCAGCGCAATGGGTGTTTCCCGAATCTGCTCCGGATAGCGGATGATGCAGCTCTGTCGGTGCGGACGTTCCGGCGTATGGGCTCCTTTCGCTGCAATTGTTCCATACAGCTTGGTAATTCTTGATGGGTTATACACCGCCGTATCAATTTTTGCCTCGTCTGTGCTGAACCACATGTCCAGCACAGAGAGAAAATCCGCAACCACTTGCCGGTCATCCGTGCTGATATGCACCTTAAAAAGCAGATGATAGCCATTGCCGCTGTCTGCAACAATTGGCTCGCTGAATCCCGTTGCCATCAGCCTCTTCATTGTCTTTCCAGCAACAGCGTGTGCTGCTTCCTTTTCTTCTGCCGATGCACTGACACCGCTGGGGCGGACTGGGTCTGCATCAATCAAAATCCACTGAAAACCTATGATGTCATTGTCAGACGTTGTTTCCTTCGGACGTTCTACCAGACGTTCATGCTGAGCACGCGCATAGCAGGCACTTTTGACGGGGTTCAGCGACTGGTAAAACGTTCGATTCGGATACTTTGCCAATTCAGCAGCAATGCGCGGACTGTCCGCACGAAAATAACCGCTGACAGTAGGCTTAGGGTCTATACTCCTGATTTCAATGATTGCATCCGGTTCATGCAGCAAGGACAGCCACTTTACTGCGAGTTCCACTGTTCTTGATTCTCCTTTTGCGCTTTTTGTAGATTCGCCTCTCTCCACGGCTCGCGCTGAAGCCATTTGCTAATGCCGGGGATATACTGCCCGCCATCTTTCGTCCACGCGATAGAACTTTTGGCTGCTTCAAGCGCTGTCATGATTATTTCAAGCGTCGCACCATGCCGCAGCGCCTGTTGATATACGCGAAAGGCCTCATCCCAGTCATTTCTGCGATTAGCCGGATAAGCAAACCACAGCTTTTCAAACTCATCCGGATAATGAGATAGTGTATCTATCGTATTACTATTATTATATTGCTGCTGGGTGTGCTGATTTTCAAGCCGCCTGCGATGTGCAAATGCTGAAAAATGCGCATTTGCACCGTTTTCCGCTCTTTCTTTCGTACCGCATATGGACTTGTTTTCAGCACACGGCGTGCTTATTTCAGTACCGTCTGCGTACTGATTTTCGGGACAGAGTAGCCTTATTTTCATACCGCCAGCGGTCTGATTTTCAAGCCAGTTCGATACGGTAACGATAGAACCGTCCCGCGCTGTTTGTATCTGAACATAGCCCATTTGAACCAGCGCAGCCATCTTCCTCGTCAGCTTATCACGAGACCAGCCCAGTTCAAGCGCTGTCTTTCTGTATGAGAAGAGCAGTTGTCCCGGCATAAGCTGTTTCCCGCAGATTTCAGCTTTCTGACGGCAGGCACAATTCATACAGTAGTAATACAGTTTGAAAACACTATCATCCTGCCACACAAGACTATTTTGAGAAATGCAGATAGACTGTCTATTCTTTTCGGCTGCTTCTGCCACATAAGTCACCTCCTGTTATTGGAAACGCGCTGGCTGTTCCCGGCAAACCAACATTTTCCCCCATTGCTTCCAACCCAAAGCTGCATCAGCCTTCTCCTGTTTTCATCATGTTGCCGCAGCACGGTCAGAGGCAGAAAGCGCTGCTCCTCATGATTCCAGTCATACTGGATGTTATTTCCTAATAAAAGTTAATGCCGGACATGCTGATTCCCCCTTCTTGCTGAAAGAGACTTTTTTCCCTCTCACCATAACTGGTAAAAAAAATCGGTTTTTTACGCGATTTCAAGAATTTCTGCAAAAAAAATTTTCACGCTGACGAACAGAAGTGAAATGCAGCGCTACGCGCAAGCAGATGATGCGTCGAAACCGGAAATAATGCCACATCAAAAATCGCAAAATGTACTCCGATGTTCTCTTATATACTTCAGCATTTGATGCAGGCGATAACGTTCCTTGTTGATGAGTTTGTCCCATTCCTTCTGCAGCTCCGGATTCAGATATACTTTCTTCTCTGCAATCCAAACGTAACGTCCTTGTGACATTGCAATTTTTCCTCCATTCCTTTGTCTCGAATGGAGAAAATCGCAAAAGGAGGGTATACTGAACAGTGCCGCCTACCATCATGAATTGCTCCATTCATTTGGTTGGCAGCAGCCATTGCCTCGGCTGATGCTGATATGCGCCGCATCCTTCAGCATACTATTTTCAAATGAGAATGCGCCTGATGCGCCGCGAATTTTTTCTTCTGCCTAACGCGAATGAAACGCAGCGTAGCAGCGCTACGCTAAGTGGAATGAGCGGACGGCAGAAGGAAAAAGGCGCAAGCAGCGGGCGCAGGCAAATGCAGAAAATAGTATTCGGCAATTCCTTCGGGGATGCCGGCTCCGAAGGGATTCTGCATACGGCTCTTTGTTACAAAAAAAGCGGTCAGAAATAGTTCTCTTTTGAGAACCAATTCTGACCGCCAGCTATTTATCATTTTATCACATCTATTTCTGCGTATTCGTTCTCCCCTTTTCACCTCCCATACAGCAGCAGCGCCAAGTGCGCCAGCGCGCGCTCCTTCTTCTTGTAGGCGGAACTCCGCTCCACGCAAAACCGTTCGCTGATTTCCTCTATCGCGTCCGTTTTCCCGTTTTCTGACAGATAGAACATCGTCAGCACCGTTTTTTCGTCCTCCCCCAGCGCATCCCACGCCGGCTGAAACCACGCCATGAACTCCTCCGCCTGCCGATTCCGCTCTTCCAGCACATCAATTTCCGCAATTCCATGCAGAATCTGGTTTTCGCCTGCCTGCGGATTTCGCGCACCATGCGCCGACTCCTCGAAGCGCATCCCGCCAATGCGAACCATGTCCTGCCGCACATTCGCAATCTCCTCCGCCGTTGTCGCCAGAATCGCCTTCATACTGCGATAATCTTTCAGCGCCGCCATTGCCGCGCTCCGCTTGTCCAGATAGTTCCATGCAATGCTCATTCCGCAAACCTCCTGTCGTTGCTTCGTGCCCTCATCATAGCAGAAAAGTTCGCGAATTCAAAACCAGAAACTGAAATCCTGAACCCCAGTAATTCCAAGGGGTTCAGGACTTTTTTCTTTGCCGTCCGATTGAAAATCGGGGCAATGTCCGCCTTTCCGGACTGCCTAAATTTCAGTTTCTGAAACGCGAAAATGAAGAAAATTTTCAGGCATAGAAAAGGCCACCCGACGTATGACGAATGGCCAGAATGTACTATCGAGGGGATATGTTAGCAACGATAATCTAGAAATATTATATTCCCTTGCTGATTGATATGTAAGATATAGTGCTGTCTTGAATGACGTAGATAGTCGAATTGTTGAAACGATTGATTTCGTCATACACGCACGGGAGGATTTCAATACCATTGTTATCCAACACTCCCCATTTTCCTTCGCGCTTCACGGTTATGAGACCATTGGTTAATGGTGAATAATCCTCATACAATTCCGAAGTTAACATCAACCCATAAACATTATAAAATCCGTAGCGATCAGTTGATGAATCATAGTACGAGAGCATCTGAACTTCGTCAATCACGTTTCCAACAGTGATGTTAGGGGCGCGGTTGATAACAGTTTCAGTACCGGCCAAGTCAAGTATGACAACCTGATCCTTCAGCCTTACAACTGCATAGTCATTCACATAGGCTGGAGGTGTTCCGTACAACAGATCGTTATGCAAAAAGCTTGGCTCAACAATCACTGCACCACGTTCATCTAAGACGCCCCAATAACCAGCCGTGTTTTGATACCAAAATCGATCATTTGTAGGTGAATCGACATATTCGTACTGTGGTTCAATCATCAGGCGGCCGTAAATATCAGCTAAACCGTACAAACCGTTTTGGACAACAGCTATAAGACCCACGGAGGAGGGACAACTCATTGGCACAATCCCGTCATCAAAAGTCACAGGGACTCCGTTTGAATTAATTAAGATGTAATCGTCCATACTATCAAAGTTATCGTTAATCTGGTGATCCGCCTGGATTACTAATGCATAACCGTTCTGAAAAGGTTCGACGATTTCATCGTATACGCAAGGAATGATGACATTACCAGTAGAACGATGAACAAATCCCCACTTGTCATTATCCTGGACTGCAATATATTCTTGTTCGTTGATATATGGATCTGTTAGCTTGATTGCGTCATATGTTGACGATAAATAGCCGCTTTGTTTGTCATAGAAACCGAACAAGAGGACATCTCCAGCATCTACTGCATAGATAAAAGCTGAATCAAATTCATAGATATCATAGCAAGGGGGAGTAATTTCGTTCCCCTGAAAATCAATCAAAGAATAATGATCCATCGGTACGGAAGTACGCACCTTGGCCACGCCATTGTAAAAGGGAGTTGCTTCTGAAAAAGATGCAGCGATAACTACTGTCCCGTCGTCTGTCGCATATCCCCATTGGCCATCGGATATGTATAAGAACAATTCCTCGGCATATACTATGCATGGCAATAGAGACATAAAGAATAGAATAGTTAAGAAAGCTCTCTTCATCTGCAACTCCTCCTGTTACATTTTATTTTTTCGGACGTACATAGAACGCCCAATTGCTGTTTCCGTCATTATCCTCCAGAGCGGTGATATTAGGACCTGTATCATCATAAAACAGAGCAGTCCACTTATCAGGATAAAGTTTTTCACTGCAGGATTGGAAAACTGCTAAAACTTCACCATTTCCATCTCCGAAATCGAACGAAACAACAATGCCGATATGACCCTTTTTTACGGGATCAATTCGTGCAATGTCCTTAACATCCTTTCCATAATTGCGATCCCTATGATCTATGGAGAAGATGATGTCACCCGGTTGCAAGTCATTCAGATCAAGGATGCGCCCTCGTGTGGTATTGCTACGCACATATGATTGCCAAGCAGCATCTACCATTTTCCAAGTTTTTTTGTTTAGTGCCTTATTTACTGCCCAAATGCAGTCAATACCGCCTTTATTGTTTTTGCTTGCACTAATATAATAGTAGTCATCGGCATTATATAACAGATTTCGCATACCCTGGGTTACAGTGGAATTGAAATCGTCGTCCGTGGTGGTCTTTCGATACCCAACTTCATCTACTGTTTCGCAAGATACGCAAGTGCCGCTCGGATCATGATATGCAATAGGGTTATTCATACAATATACATAGCCATTAAATTCAAAAGTTTCGTTTTTAAATAGGCGAGAATCATGATTGAGCATTCTTGAACGAAGAGCAGCATAATATCTACTTCTGAGATAATACAGCTCGGTTTCTTCGTCGTAGACATACCCGCGATACCTAAACGGCTGCACCTTGCCCAGCGTCTCCGCCAGCTCGCCAGTACACCACAGCGGCGCACCCCACGCATCGTAGCCGTAGCTGACGACGGTATTGCCATTCTCATCCAGAATTGCAACAATGTCGCCCTGCAAGCTCTTTACATACGCATACGCCGTGCCGTTGTACACCACCACCGCCGGACGATTCTGTGCATCGTAGAAGAAGTGCAGTTCATCCGTGCCGGAAGTTATATGCACAATATTCTTGCCGTGCAGCGTGTACTTCGTCGCCACGCCGTTGACCGTTTTCTGCACACGCAAGCCGTCCGCGTTGTAGACGAACTCCGCCGTCACGCCCGCCTTCTGCATCTTTTGCAGCTGCCGGCCGTTCTGCCAAGTGTACGTCCACGTCCCGTCATTCAGCGGATTACCAATCGCATCATACGCAATGGCGTTCCCGTTGACCGCCGTGAGCTTGTCGCGCCAGTTCGCGTCACCATAGGTATAGGTAACGGTTTCCAGCGGATTCGTCGTGTCGGCATAGGCGAAGCGTTCCTTTTTCAAGATGTTGCCGCCGAGGTCGTAGGTGTACTTCCACGTCGTACCACTCGCGCCGGAGCGGGTGTCGCTGTGGTCGTTGACCTGCACCAGCTGCCCAAGCGCATCGTAGGTGTAGCCCGTCCACTTGCCGTTCAGCGTCGCACTTGCAATGTTCCCGTTGTCGTCATAGCCGTAGCCGCAGTTGCACCCCGGCTGGGTAATCGACGCAACGAGGTTCGTCACGCTGCCGGTGCCGTAGCCGCCCGCCGCGAAGTGGTACTCGCTCGTGAACGTTTTGCTGCCCAGCTTGACCGCCGAGAACGTCGTCCGATTCAGCTTGTCAATGGTCGTCGTGCTCTGCCCGATTGCCTTGCCGCTCGCACTGTACGTCAGCAACGTCGGACGATTTTCGTCATCATAGCCGAATTTCGTCCCAAATTCCTGTCGATTTTCACCCACTTTCTCCGTGAATTCGCTCAGGTTGCCGTACACGTTGTCGTATGCGACCTGTCCCGTATACACATGCTGACCAGCTTCTGCGGTCTTCACGCGCACCGGGCGATTCGCCAAATCGTACTCACTCTGCGTCGTCCGATTCAGCAGATTGTCGCGTACCCGTGCCACTT
>PPYE01208556.1_pt1 | contig 20513 bp, 18 predicted proteins | sample 1559881 | NCBI WGS metagenome assembly PPYE01 (sample SAMN08240022, study PRJNA423297) | Human gut metagenome, whole genome shotgun sequencing project.
ATGCTGGCGTGCCTTGCGGCACACCAGCCACAGCAGGTCAGTCCGTTTCTGCGGCTTTCGCTTCGCACGCCGCCTGCACTCCCTGCCTGCTGTCTATGAGCTTTTTTATTTCCTTGAGGAAATCGTGTCCTTTTGGCACAAGGGGCGTATAAAATTCCGAGATAACGCTGGTTCCTACATCCACATAGCCACGCCCCTTTATCTGCTTTAGGAAGAAGTCTTTTGTGGTTTCCCCAAACATCATTCCATAGCCCATTTCCGACATCCGTCCCAGAGCCACACGAAAATTGAACTGGTCACGGATTCCATCCCCCAGATACTTTGCGTCTGGACGCTGGCAGGCGAGAATCAGGAAAAAGCCAGCCTGCCGCCCAAGCATAACGATTTGTTTTAGCTTGTTAAGGACAGCGGCATTTTCCTTTGTACCGAGCATTTCCATAAATGCCACATATTCATCAAAGATAAGGAAATTTGCAGGAAGCCCCAGATAAGCGTAATTTTCCCCTGTCCGGTAATTCTCCATGAGCTTCATGTCTTCGCTGCGTTTCATCATTTCTTCATAGAAACGGTCAATGCAGGCGAGCATATCTTCCTTTTTGTAGTACACATCCGGCATAACCGCCTGTAAGTCCGCAAGGTCGGCGTTCTTCGGGTCTAACACGAACAGGACAGCGTTGGTGCGGAGCAGGGCTTCAATAAGGGTCAGGATGAAGTAGGTCTTTCCACCGCCGGTTCCTCCGGCAATGAGCATATGGGGGAGCTTGTCATACTCCCACCAGATATTTTCCATGAGCCGGAGCCTGCCGTCCTTTGCCTGTACGTCCTCAATGGAGATACGATTGGCAATGGTATCATAGAGCAGGGTGTACTCCACATAGGAATCTTTTAATTCCTTATCCGTCAGCTCACAGTACAAGCCGCTTTCCAGCTTTTTCTCCAAGTTTAAGAGCTGTTCCTGATATTTCCCTAAGGTGATTTCCACACGGATATGGAGCAAGCCCTGTTTCATCCGGTAATAGATTTTGGGAAAGTAAGTGATGGTTTCTTTGGAACGGCTGGAAGACAAGTCTTTGAAAAAAGCGTCTTCTTTTCTCTGCTCTGATTCATACCACTTGTTTTCCAACACCATCCTTGCCAGCTTTTGGCGGTGGATGAGCTGCTTTACTTCATCCCTGCGGTATCGCCAGAACAGAAGAACGGCTGCAAGACACACCAGCCCTGCCACACCCATACTGAATAACAGGTAAGGGATATTTACATCCTGTGTTATCTGGGAGAGGGACACTTCCTGCCAGTTGGTTCCGGCAATTTGCCGGATATGAAACAGCAGGATAACCAGCAGGAAGACAGGGGACAGGGCGGCAAGGGCAGTATGGAACACAAGGTCTTTATCCGTGGGGCGGATACGTTTTCCACGGGGGAAAAGCTGCTTCATGGGAACAATCCTCCTTTCATTTTTTAGGTTCCTGTTATTTTACAGGGGGAGCGTCTTTCTTCGGCGGCTGCGGATTCATGGCAGCCCCTTTTTTCAGGATAATATCCTCTGCCTTGATGTACCAGTCCACCTCTGCCCCTTGAAAAGTAGCCGTTGCCACGGTGTCTGCAACCGGATTGATAAGTTCCACCTCTGCGTTGTAATCGAACTCCTTTAATGGCACGCTGGCAGGGATGGAAACCTGAATCATACGCCCCTGTCCTCTGGATTTTAAGTCATAGGTACGCTCCTTGATTTCTTCTGATACCGAGCCATCTTCATTCTGGAGGTGAACCTCACGGCGGAGGGCAGAAAACTTCAATGCCCCGAAAGTTGCTTCCTTATCAATCACGATTCCGTTTGCCAATCTCATAGTCTGATGTCCTCCTTTTCCTTACGCTTTTACCATATCGTCAGCGTGTAAAATGTAGTTGGTAAAGCCCCTTGTGCCGATTTTATAGCCCTCTGCGGTGATACGGGGATTGACGAGCTTCACGCGTTCCTCAAAATCAAAATGTTTCTCTCCGGCTTCGGCAGGGAGGATAACTACAATATCATCCGCCCTCTGTACGTCTGAATACAGGTTGAAGCTGCGGGAGAGTACCGCCATGCGTCCGTTGATTCTTCTCTGTTCTGTTTTGTCTTCTCCGGCAAACTCCAAGTTGCCGAATGTCTTTTCCATGTTGGGGATAACGAATTTTAATTCCATATAGATGTACCTGTCCTTTCTGAATTGCACCGTGCATTATCACTAATGGGCTGTCCTAAATTTCCATATGCTGTCCACCCCTCCGGTAATCCCATCAGGCGCTCACACTCAACAGGTGTCAAATTTCGGAGAACTCCGTCTTTTTCTTCCCCCTCATACCAGAATGAAATCATATTGACTGCTTTTGCCAGTAAAGTTGGAAAAGGTTCATCTGGCCGTCCGAAACTTGCGAGGAAAGCAGACTGGTTTCCTGATTTTGCAGCACTCCGCATACGCCGTTCCTGAAAGGGGCGGATGACGGGTATTTTCCCCCTTGTTTTATCAAGAGATATTCGACTGGCTCCGGCGGCGGGCAGCCCGTAGTCTGTGCAAGGCGGAGGAAGCGGGAACATATCACGGGGCTTAAATAGTATTTCTGCGGAACGCTGTCCTCTAAAATCTGCCACAAGGAAGATTCTCTTTCTTCGCTGAACAAGCCGGGGCTTTCCCCAATACTGGGCATCCATGAGCCGCCAGCACAGGTCAGTCTTTCCCCCTCGCACCATACCGGCGTTAGCCCATCCTCCAGTAGAAGGCATTGAAATTTCGGTATCGGAAAATGATTGCAGCACGGCTCTAAAATCCATCCTGTCATTTGAAGAAAACGCTCCCATGACGTTTTCCCAAACAGCGATAACTGGATATAACCCATTTGTAGCACACCTCATTTCTTCTATAATTCTGATAGCCTGAAAAAACAGTCCTGATTTGCTTCCAGCCAGTCCCTCACGCTTTCCGATTTTAGACAGGTTCTGGCAGGGAGAACCGAATGTAATAATGTGAACAGGAGGGATGTTCCCTCCGTGTATCTTTGTAATATCCCCTAAATGTTCCATGTCTGGGAAGTGGCGTTTTGTTATGGCTATCGGGGATTTTTCAATCTCGCTTGCCCAAACGGGAATAATTCCATTACGGGAAGCCGCAAGAGGGAACACGCCGATTCCGTCAAACAGGCTTCCTAATTTAAGGGCACACATAGACCGCCTTTCGTTTTGCTTTTTCATGTGTTGTTTCCATTTTTCTGCTCCTTTCCAGACAATAAAAAAACACCATCAATGGAAGTCCATTCAATGGCGTTTGCTGTTGTCTGCTCATTTCTCAAGGTAAAGCAGAAAGCCCAATAGAAAAAGACGCAAATCTCAAAATGCGTCTTTTTCCATCTTCATATTCATTTTTTATAAAAGCACCGTCTGCCTGCTGTCTGCAAAGCCTTGATTTTACTGGTTTTCTACTACCATCCTTATCAAAGCCTTGCTAAATCAAGGATTTTTGAGGATTTCGAGGGAATAAGAAAAGCCCCTCCGAGACTTCTCCTAAGCGGTAGGCCGGAGGTTCAAATCCTCTACGGGACGCCAAAAGCTGCAAGCCACCCGGCCTTGCGGCTTTTTCTTTGCTTTTCCACGGCAGAAATTTGGCTGCCGCAGGCAGGTAAGTCTTGACTAACAGCCAGGCAATCCAGTACAGTAAAGAGATAGAAATATATGGAGAAAAGGAGACCGACCGATGACGCTGAAAGAACTGGAAGTTGGCAAAAGCGCCGTAATCCGACGAGTGGGCGGCGAGGGCGCGCTGCGCCAACATTTTTTGGATATGGGCATGATCCCCGGAGCAGAGGTAACGGTCATCAAGCTGGCGCCCATGGGCGACCCGATGGAAGTACAGGTGCACGGTTATGAACTGACCCTGCGCCTGGCAGAAGCGCAGCAAATCGACATTCAGCCCATTGGGCGCCGCAGCCGCAGTCACACATTCAAAGACCGAGCCAAGGACCAGGACCACCCGGGACTGGGCGAAAACGGCAAATTCCACAGCAAAGCAGACGAGCACCCTTTACCGGACGGCACCGTGCTGACCTATGCACTGGTGGGCAATCAAAACTGCGGCAAGACCACCTTGTTTAACCAACTGACCGGTGCCAAGCAGCATGTGGGCAACTTTCCCGGCGTAACCGTGGACCGCAAAAGCGGCGCCATTCGCGGCTACCCAAACACGGAGGTTACGGACCTGCCGGGCATCTATTCCATGTCGCCCTTCAGCAGCGAGGAGATCGTCTCCCGCAACTTTGTACTGCAGGATAAGCCCACGGCCATCATCAACATTGTTGACGCCACCAACATTGAGCGCAACCTGTATCTGTCCATGCAGCTGCTGGAAATGGGAATACCCATGGTCATTGCGCTGAATATGATGGATGAGCTGGTGGGCAACCGCGGCTCTATTGATGTAAACACCATGGAGGCCATGCTGGGGGTGCCGGTCATTCCCATCTCCGCCGCCAAGAATGAGGGCGTAGACGAGCTGATTCGCCACGCCGTTCATGTGGCCAAGCAGCAGGAGCCGCCGCTGAAGCAGGACTTTTGCGACAAAGACGACCACGGCGGTGCCGTGCACCGATGTATTCACGCCGTAATCCACCTGATTGAGGACCACGCTGCGCTCACCGGGCTGCCGGTACGCTTTGCCGCTACCAAGGCCATTGAGGGCGACGCGCTGATCCTGCAGCAGTTGCAGCTGGATCGCAACGAGCAGGAGATGCTGGAGCACATTGTCCGCCAAATGGAAACGGAGCGCGGGCTGGACCGCAGCGCCGCCATTGCGGATATGCGCTTTGACTTTATCGAGCGGCTGTGTGCACAGACGGTGATCCGCCCCCAGGAGAGCAAGGAGCGGATTCGAAGCGAAAAGATCGACCGCATTCTCACCGGGCGATATACTGCCATTCCCTGCTTTATCGGCATTATGGTGCTGGTATTTTACTTAACCTTCAATGTAATCGGCGGCGGACTGCAAAAGCTGCTGGAGCTGGGGATCGACCGTCTTTCCGCCCTAACGGACACGGCGCTGACCCAGCTGCATGTGAACCCGGTCATCCACAGTCTGGTGATCGACGGTATCTTTACCGGCGTGGGCAGTGTGCTCAGCTTTCTGCCCATCATCGTCACCCTGTTTTTCTTCCTGTCTTTAATGGAAGACAGCGGCTATATTGCCCGCGTGGCCTTTGTAATGGACAAGCTGCTGCGCAGGATCGGCCTGTCCGGCAAGAGCATTGTGCCCATGCTCATCGGCTTTGGCTGCACCGTGCCGGCGGTCATGGCCACCCGCACCTTAACCAGCGAGCGGGATCGAAAGATGACCATTCTGCTTACGCCTTTTATGAGCTGTACCGCCAAACTGCCCATCTACTCCTTCTTCGTCAGCGTCTTTTTCCCGGGCAAGGGCGGGCTGATCATGTCCGGGCTGTACCTGCTGGGGATCCTGGTAGGCATTGGGGCCGCCTTTCTCTATAAAGACACCCTGTTTCGCGGCGAGCCCATTCCCTTTGTCATGGAGCTGCCCAACTACCGTCTGCCCAGTGTAAAAAATGTGGGTCAACTGCTGTGGGAAAAGGCCAAGGATTTTTTGCAGCGGGCATTCTCCGTCATTCTTATTGCCACGGTGGTGGTTTGGTTCCTACAAAGCTTTGACCTGCAGCTCAATATGGTATCCGACTCGGCCGACAGCATTTTGGCCCGGATATCCGGCATTCTGGTTCCGCTGTTTGCGCCCCTGGGTCTGGGCGACTGGCGCATTTGCACCGCCCTGATCAGCGGCTTTATGGCCAAGGAAAGCGTGGTCTCCACCCTGGAGGTCCTGTTCGGCGGCACCATCGGCAGCATTTTGTCGCCGCTGTCCGCCGGGTCGCTGCTGGTATTCAGCCTGCTGTACACCCCCTGCGTGGCGGCGGTGGCCTCCGTGCGGCGGGAACTGGGCGGCAAGTGGGCTGCCGGACTGGCGCTGTGGCAGTGTTTGATTGCGTGGGTGGTTGCCTTTGTGTTCCACGGGATCGGAGCGCTGCTGTGAATATTTGGGACATTCTGCTGCTGGCAGCCATTGGAACGGCGCTGTTCTTTGCTGTCCGCGCCTTGATTCGCCGCAAAAGCTGCGGCTGTACCAGCTGCGAAAGCTGTAACCGCTGCGCCCATTGCCGAAAAAACGAACGCAAGCAAAAACCGAAATCATAAAAAAAGCAAAAAGGAAAGCACGCTGTCTGCCTGCTTTCCTTTTTTTGCACAACCAAACACCTTTATACCTATTGTGTTGTGCCGCCTGTAATTTTACACATTTTCCACCGCGTTTTCCCCAAATAAAGTCGGCTGCCGTGTGGAAAACCCCAATATGCCCGCTGCAAAGCGCAGAGCAGAAAAAGCGCCCGGTAAAACCGGGCGCCTGCCAAAAGGGGAGAAATGGGTGCGCCGCCATTCGACGACCGCCTGCTTAAATATCGTCCCGCTTCAGGGTTTCAATAATATTGTCCTTTTTGATTTTGTCCAAAGCGTACAGCAGGGCCACACCGATCACGGCAAACACCGCCAGCGCCGCCGCCAGATAATAATACCAGCGGAAGGTATAGCCATAGTCAAAGGAGCTGCCCAATATCTTGTACATCAGGAAATCCAGCCCCAAGCTAACCGGCAAGCCCCATACCAGCGCCATAACGCCGTAGCGAATATTCTCCAAATAAATGGACTTCTTAAAGGAACGGGGCGTCATACCCACGCTCTTAATCATAGCGAACTCTCGACGCCGCTCCTCCATACCGGAAGAAATGGTATTGATAATGTTCATAACGGAAATCAGGGTAATCAGGGTAATAAACCCATAGCCAAAGGTCATCACCACCACATTCAGCGCCTGCATGGTCTGCGCCTGTGCCGCCGCGTCATAGCCGGTATGGCTGATGCCGTTTTGTACCTCATCCAGCACATCGGACACCCGGTTATACACATCGTCATGGTCCTGGGCAGTGATATAGTACCTGGCATAGCCGACAGCGTTGCCCTTTGCCAAAACAGACGGAAAATGCACCAGATAGCTGTGCATGGGCACCACCAAAGTGGGGCGCATAAAGCTGCCCAAAAGATTGCTTGCTTCCTTGTTCATCTGGGCAGCCACCTTTGCCGTGTACTTGGCATACAGCTCGTTGCCCTCACTGTCATAGCCCTCCATAGAGCCGGTAAAGGTTTGACCTACCAAGCTGCCTTGCAAGGGGTTTAACACCAGGCGTTGCTTCTTCTCCGTTGCCACTTGCACCCGGTTGATTAAAATACCCGTGGGGATTTTGTCATCCTGACAAACAGACGGATCTATGCCTGCCTCCTTTGCCAAGGCGGCAAAGGTGTCGTTGTCCACGCCCAGCACATTCACGGAGCGGTCCATATTGGCTTTCTTTGCCTCCGCCGTCAGTTGCTTATCCAAGCCGTCCACCATCATCTGATTATCGGCACAAATACGAATGCTCTCAATTCCGGGCACATCGCCGACCTTCCGATTCACTTGCTCCACCTGAGAGGCGGTCAACGGCCCGTCGGTATTAAAAATGCTCTCGTACACATCAAAGCCCATACCGTCGTACTCATTGTCAAGGGCGTTGGTGAGCATACTGGTAAAGTTGGCGGTGCTGAGAAACAGAATGACGCTGACTGCCAGGGCAAACACCACCGTGCGGGAGCGCTTGGCGTTGCGCTTGTAGTTCTTTACCGCCAGCACATCCTCAAAGCCAAAGAGCTTTTGGCGCAGGCGAGAGGTTTTCAGCTTCTTTGCCTTTTTCACCTTCACGGTGTTGGTTTGGCGCAGCGCCTCAATGGGAGTCACCTTGGACGCCCGGTGCGCCGGGATCCAAGCAGAGATAAAGATGGTTAGGGCGCTGATGAGCACGCTGCCAACTAAAAACTTCCAGTTCACAATGGCGTGCAGCCGCACACTGTCGCCGGTAGCTACCGTCACCGTCTGCATAAAGCTGTCGCTAAGGGCACGCAGGGTAACGGCAATGCCGCCGATACCGCAAAGAATACCGATGGGAATACCGATACAGCCTAAAATAAAGCCCTCAAAATACACGCTGCCCCGCTTTTGCACCCGGGTAGCGCCTACGCTGGCCAGCATACCCAAGTACCGTGCCCGCTGCTGGTAAGACACCGCAAAGCTGTCATAGATCATAAACACGGAGGCAAATACGATAATCAGCAAAATAATGGCCATAAAGCCGTACAGCGCCCGGGTGATCTCACTGTTCATCTGCACCCCGCTGTACATCAGGTAGTCCGTGTGGGTAGAGAACCGGGTGCCGTCATTCGCCTTTACCGCCTCAGCACCGTACAGGGCTTTGGCGGCAGCCTTTATGTCCGTTGGCGTGTTGCTGCCCAAAGGGGCAAACTGCACCTGGGCAATGTAAGTGCCCATGGCGTCCGTTACCGTATCATCCAGCCCGCAAAAGGCGCTGTAAAAGCCGGTGAGCTGGTTGTCATTCTCCAAAATCCCGCAGATGGTATAGGTGCGCTGTGCCGTCTCCGGCTCAACCTGCGGATCGGCGGATTTGGTGGTAAAGGGCAAAGTGACCGTGTCACCCACTTTCCACTTTAAGTCATTGCGGGTGATAAAGCTCTTGGTCACCAGCAGCTCCCGGGCGGTTACCGGCAGGCGGCCGGTGGCGGGCTTCATACTGTATATCGTAAAAAGATTTTGGTTGCAAGCCAGCACATCGGTGCGGCTTTTGCTGCTGTCCGAATCTGCCTTACTGCTGATCTCGCCCAGATCCATAGACAAACCGATGGCCTTTACATTCTTTTGCTTTGCCAGGGTCTGCACATCCTTGCTTTTCAGCTCGTTATACTGGGCATGCCAGGCGCCGTCATAAGAGGCGGTGATCTCACCCATGGTGTTCATCAGTGACTCCACGCTGGTAAACACCGCCGTTACCATCGCCACACTGATGATAATGCCAAACAGGGTGATGACGGTGCGCTTTTTGTTCGCCCATAAGTGGCGCCAAGTTAACTTATTGATGATCTTCACTGGCGGATCACCTCATCCTTCACAATTTTGCCGTCCTCAACGGCAATTACCCGGTCTGCGTCCAGCGCAATGCGCTCGTCATGGGTAATGATAATAACCGTTTGGTTCAGTGCCTTGTTGAACTGACGCAGCAGCTCCACAATTTCTTTTGAGTTTTTGCTGTCCAGATTACCGGTAGGCTCATCCGCCAGCAAAATGGCAGGATTGTTCATCAGCGCACGACCGATAGACACCCGCTGCTGCTGACCGCCGGAAAGCTCTGAGGGCAGGTGCCCCAGTCTGTGCTGCAAGCCCAGCACCTGCACCAAGGAATCAAAGTGCGCCCGGTCCACCTTTTTGTCATCCAGCAGCAAGGGCAGCGTCATATTTTCCTCTACGGTCAAAATAGGAATCAAATTGTAAAACTGATAAATGAGACCGATTTGGCGGCGGCGGAAGATCGCCAGCGCCGTCTCGTCCAAGGTGGTAATATCCGTTCCGTCCACATACACATGCCCGTCCGTAGGCGTATCCACACCGCCCAGAATATGCAGCAGGGTGCTTTTGCCGGAGCCGGACGGTCCGATAATAGCCACAAACTGTCCTTTCGGCACGGTAAAGGACACATCGTCCAGCGCCCGTACCTCCGTATCGCCCTTACCGTAAATTTTAGATAAGTGCTCAATTCTCAAAATGTCCATAATGGCTCTCCTTTTCGCTTTGTTGCCCTCATTATACCCGGCCAAAGTGTCAGCTCGGTGACAGTTTTGGTGACAATTTTGTCATCTTTCCCCCTGCGGGAGATAAGAACCGGCTTTGCTCCGTTTCTTTTATACCATATTTATACCATATCTTGTATGCCCCTGGCAAGCACCCACTATTTTGCAAAATCTCTTTACAACGGCGGGGGTTTGTGCTATAATTGGCTCGCTGTGTACGGATCACACGGTACCGGGTGCAAGCTCCTACGGAGAGTCACCGATCCCGTAACTGTGTCCTCCGCCAATCGGCAAATACTATAATGAGGTGAAAGATTATGACACAAGCTGAGAAGCAAGAAATCATCAAGGCTTACGCAACCCACGAGGGCGACACCGGTTCTCCCGAGGTACAGGTAGCTGTGCTGACCACTCGTATTAACGAGCTGACCGAGCACCTGAAGACCCACAAGAAGGATCATCACTCCCGCCGCGGTCTGCTGAAAATGGTTGGTCACAGACGCAACCTGCTGGTTTATCTTTACAACAAGGATGTAGAGAGATACCGTAGCCTGGTGAAGAAGCTGGGTATCCGCGATACCATCGACAAGTAAGAACGCGCAAGCAGACGACGGAGCACTTCTGTCGTCTGCCTTTTTTGTCCAAGGCAAAATCGTATCTTCCAAGGAGGTTCTACTAATAGTAGTAAATTGAGGTCACCGGGTGCGGCGGCTTGAATTTATTACTATTGTGCCTCCTTGATGATAAATATTATTTATGAAAGAGGTAACCAAATGTTTTTCAAGAACTACAAAGTTTGGGAAACGGAACTGGCCGGCAGAAAGCTGACCCTGGAGACCGGCAAAATGTGCGGTCTGGCCGGTGCGTCCATTATGGCCCGCTACGGCGACACCAATGTGCTGTGTAACGTGACCATGAGCGCCAAACCCCGCGAGGGCGTGGATTTCTTCCCCCTGAGCGTGGATTATGAAGAGAAGATGTATTCCGTGGGTCGGATCCCCGGTTCTTTCCAGCGCCGTGAGGCTCGTCCTTCCGAGAAGGCCATCCTCACCTCCCGCTGCATTGACCGCCCCATTCGTCCCCTGTTCCCCAAGGATATGCGCAACGATGTAAGCGTTGTGGCTACCGTAATGAGCGTGGATCCGGATTGCTCTCCGGAGATCACCGCCATGATCGGCGTGTCCGCTGCCATCGCCATCTCCGACATTCCGTGGGACGGCCCCATCAGCGGTGTGAATGTGGGTCTGGTAGACGGCCAGATCGTCATCAACCCCACGCTGGAGCAGCGCGCCCATAACGATCTGAACCTGACCGTGGCTTCCACCGGCGACCTGGTGGCTATGATCGAGGCCGGCGGTAACGAGATCGACGACGACGCCATGTTCAATGCCATTATGGCCGGTCATGAGGAGAATAAGAAGATCGTTGCCTTCATCAACGGTATTGTGGAGGAAGTGGGCAAGCCCAAGAAGAGCTTCCAGTCCTCCGACCCGGATCCGGCGATCCTGCAAGAGATCGAGGACTTCTGCATTGAAGATGTGAAGAAGGCTCTGGATACCGACGACAAAAATGTGCGCGACGAGCGCCTGCGCCCCATCTATGACGCCGTGCACGAGAAGTTTGATGCGCGCTTCGAGGGCGAAGAGGGCAAGATCGAGGAGATCCTGTACCTGGTACAGAAGCATGTGGTGCGTGCTTGGCTGAAAGACGAGCACAAGCGTGTGGACGGCCGCGGCATTGACGAAATTCGTCCCCTGAACGCAGAGATTGACCTGCTGGCCAGAGCCCACGGCTCCGGTATGTTCACCAGAGGCCAAACCCAGGTGCTGTCTGTGACCACCCTTGGCCCCATGAACGACGCCCAGCAGCTGGACGGTCTGGACGAGCAGACCGAAAAGCGCTATATGCACCACTACAACTTCCCCAGCTACTCTGTGGGTGAAACCAAGCCCTCCAGAGGCCCGGGCCGCCGCGAGATCGGCCACGGCGCACTGGCAGAGAAGGCATTGCTGCCGGTTCTGCCCTCTGTGGACGAATTCCCCTACGCCATCCGCGTAGTGTCTGAGGTGCTCAGCTCCAACGGCTCCACCTCTCAGGGCTCCATCTGCGGCTCCACCCTGTCTCTGATGGCTGCCGGCGTGCCCATTAAGGCACCGGTTGCCGGTATCAGCTGCGGTCTGATCACCGGTGACGACGGCGTGTACGGCGACTTTATGACCATGATCGACATTCAGGGTCTGGAAGATTTCTACGGCGACATGGACTTTAAGGTTGCCGGTACAAAGAAGGGCATCACCGCCATTCAGATGGACCTGAAGGTACACGGCCTGACCCCGGAGATCATCAAAGAGGCCTTTGCCAAGACCCATAAGGCCCGCAACTATATTCTGGACGAGATCATGCTGCCGGTGATCAGCGAGCCCCGCAAGCAGCTGTCTCCCTACGCACCCAAGATGCTCACCCTGCAGATCGACCCGGACAAGATCGGCGATGTAATCGGCAAGGGCGGCAAGGTGATCCAGGAGATCCAGAACACCTACGATGTGAAGATCAATATTGAAGAAGACGGCCGCGTGTTCATCAGCGGTATAGATATGGACAAGTGCAACGGCGCTGTGGAAGTGGTGAAGCTGATCGCCACCGATCCGGAAGTGGGCGCCTTCTACAACGGTGTAGTAACCCGCCTGATGAGCTTCGGCGCATTCGTAGAGATTGCACCGGGCAAAGAGGGTCTGGTTCACATCAGCCGCCTGGATGTAAAACGCACCGAGCGTGTAGAGGATGTCGTTAATGTTGGCGACTCCGTTGTGGTTAAGTGCATTGAGATTGACGATCAGGGTCGCATTAACCTGTCCCGTCGGGATGCACTCATTGAGCTGGAGGGTATGACCCCGGAGAACGAGATCGACGATACCCCCCGCCGCCCCCGCAGAGACGACCACCGCGGTCATGATCGTGACCGCCGCGACCGCCGTCCCCGCAGATAAGGCGTAAAATCGTATAACAAAAGACCGATACCGTAAATGGTATCGGTCTTTTTTGTTGAGGGGAGAGTTATAAAAGAATAATCCCTCAGTCAGCCACGCTGACAGCTCCCTTTACAAGGGAGCCTGATCGGTTTGCCCCCCTTGCAAAGGGTGACTCCCCGCAGTGCGGGGAGATGTCGCGCAGCGACAGAGGGGACGGGCGCCCGTTAGGCGGTTCTTGTGCACCAGCTCAATGGTACGCTCCATGGCCGGTACGGTGGTGGTCATCAGCGCAGACAGTCCCACCAGCGTGGCGTTGTTGTCCTGCACCGCCTGGAGCACCGTTTCCTCCGGCACATCCTTGCCCAGGTCCAGCACATCAAAACCGTAGTTCTCCAGCAGCACCTTCACAATATTTTTGCCAATATCGTGAATATCGCCGTGCACGGTGGCAAGCACAATTTTATGGGGGCTTTTCTTTTGCTTGCCGGTGGTGCGCAGCTTTTCCTTAATCACATCAAAAGCAGATTTGGCCGCGTCTGCGCTCATCAGCAGCTGGGGCAGAAATACTTTATTCTTCTCAAATCCGTCGCCCACCACATCCAGTGCCGGGATAATATGCTCGTTGATGATTTGCAAGCTGTCCTGCTCTTCCAGCAGTCCGGCAGCGCACTGGCCCGCCTCCTTGCGCATACCTTTGATAATGGCGGTTTTCAGATCCACCGTGGTGCCTGCGGGCGTAGCTGCCGCCGTCTCCGTCACCGAGGCGATATAGTCCTGGCAGTTGTCGTCCAGCCCCGCCAGGGCGTTGTAGCTATAATAGGCGTTCATCATGGCGTCGCTGAGGGGGTTCATAATCCCTGCGGACAGCCCCGCTTCCAGCGCCAGGGTAAAGAACGCGGTATTGATCATCTCCCGCTTGGGCAGTCCAAAGGAAATATTGCTGACGCCCAGGGTGGTGGCAACGCCCAGCTCATGGCGCAGCACCCGCACCGCCTTCAGCGTCTCAATGGCGTTGCGTTTGTCCGTGCTGACGGTCATCACCAGCGCGTCAAACACCAGCTGGTGCTTAGGGATACCGTATTCCGCAGCGGTGGCAATGATCTTCTTGGCAATGGCAATGCGCCCTTCTGCCGTAGGGGGAATGCCGCTCTCATCCAGGCACAAGCACACCACAACCGCACCGTACTTCTTCACCAACGGAAAGACGGCGTGCATACTCTCCTGCTTGCCGTTCACAGAATTGAGCATCGCCTTGCCGTTATAATGGCGCAGGCCCACTTCCATAGCCTCCACATCGGAGGTGTCGATTTGCAGCGGTAGGTCCAGCACCCCTTGCAGGGCAAACAGCGCCTGCTGCATCATAGCCGGCTCGTCAATCTCCGGCAAGCCGACATTCACATCCAAAATATGGGCGCCCTTATCTTTTTGGGCAATACCCTCTTTGATAAGATAGTTAATGTCCTTTTCCCGCAGGGCGGCTTTCATCAGCTTTTTGCCGGTGGGGTTGATCCGCTCGCCTACAATGACCGGCTTTTTGCCCAGCTCCACCGTTTGGGAATAGCTGCTCACCAGCGTGCGGGGCGCCGGGGTGTGCACCACCGCAGGAATATCCTTGACCCGCTGGATCATCTTTGCAATATGCGCCGGGGTGGTGCCGCAGCAACCGCCCAAATAGCTGACCCCCAGCTTGGCAATGGCCTCCATCTTCTCCGCAAAGGCCTCCGGGTCCACATTATACACCGTCTCGCCGTTGACAGACTCCGGCAGCCCGGCGTTGGGGTTCACGATGATGGGCAGGCAAGTCAGCTCCCGCAGCTGCACCACCAGGGGCAGCATTTGGTCCGGTCCCATGGAGCAGTTAAAGCCCAGGGCGTCTACCCCCAGTCCCTCCAGCATGGTCACTGCCGTTTCAATATCCGCGCCGGTAAGCAGCCGCCCTTTTTCGTCCATGATCATGGTGGTAAATACCGGCAGGTCACAATTTTCCTTGGCCGCCAGTACCGCCGCCTTCAACTCCAGCGTGTCGCTCATGGTCTCAATAAGCACCAAGTCCGCACCGGGGGCACCGGCACGAATGGTGCGGGCAAACAGGTCGTAGGCGTCGTCAAACGCCAACTCGCCCATGGGCTGAAGCAGCTTGCCCAAAGGGCCAATGTCCAGCACAACTTTCTTTCCGGTGCGGCGCACCAGCGCGGTGGCTGCCTGCACCAGTTCCTCTACATTGTCAAACTTCAGGCCGTTGGCGCCAAAGGTATTGGTGCTGATAAACTCTGCTCCGGCGTCCGCATACGCCTGATGAATGGCGGCGATCTCCTCCGGGTGGGTCAGGTTCAGCGGCTCCGGCAGTTCACCGGGGCCAAGCAAACCGGCTGCCTGGAGCATGGTGCCCATGCCGCCGTCAAAAAAGCGAATCTTATTCATGCGCTTGTCCTCCGTCCTGGGGTTCAATACCGATAATGGCCGTTACGCTCTTGGTGGGGATCATTTGGCAGGTGTCACTAAGGGTCAGCCCAATGCGCTTGGTCAGATCCAACAGAGCAAAAATCTTGCGTTGCTCGGTAATATCCAAATCAAAATAGCCCGGCGAATATCGCTGCCGCAGGGTCAGCCCCTGGGCACGCAGCCGGTTCTCTATACCGTCGCAGACCTCCTCGATCTTAGAGGCCAGCACCGCCTGCATCACCGCGCCTCGGGCAATACCGTCCACCGAGTAGGTGCGCAGCAGCCGATCGCACTCAAAACCCAAAGTGGCACCGAAAATGCACACCCGATCGCACCCGGCAATGGTTTGCGCCAGGCGGCGGCTCTTTAGAGTAAAGCCCTCCACCTCCAGCGCGTCCGCCGTCACCCGGCAGGGAAAGATCCGCTCCAGGGTGCGGGGCTGCACCGTAGCGTCCACTTCCGCCATACAGTCATCGATCAGCGCCAGCAACCGGGGATCATCCACCCGTGAGGCGGTGCGCAGATAGTGTAAAATCTCTGTCTTATTCATGAATAATGCTGCCCAACTCTCGCACAATGGCACCGGCCACATCCGGCTTGTTCATGGTGTAAATATGAATATGATCCACGCCGTTGGCCATCAGGTCGATGATCTGCTCGGCAGCGTACACAATGCCCGCCTGCTGCATGGCGTCGTCCCGATCGCCGAAGCGCTCCACAATCTTTACAAACTTGGTGGGCAGAGAGCAGCCGGACAGCTTCACCGTCCGCTCCAGCTGGCTGGCCTTGGTAATGGGCATAATCCCGGCGATCAGCGGCACATCAATGCCCTTAATGGCGCACATCTCCCGAAAATTGTAAAACACCGTATTGTCAAAGAACATTTGGGTGGTCAGGAAGTCCACACCGCAGTCCACCTTTTGCTTTAAGTGCTCCAGATCTTCCACCCGGTTTTTGCTCTCCGGATGCACCTCCGGATAGCAGGCACCACCAATGCAAAAATCGCCCAGCGTGCGAATTTCGTTTACCAGTTGGTAAGCGTGCTCAAAATACTGCTCTGCCGGGAACTGAAAGTCCCGGGGAATATCCCCCCGCAGGGCCAAAATATTCTCAATGCCGTTCTCTTGCAGCTCCGCTACCACCTGATGAATTTTATCCCGGGTAGAGGTCAAGCAGGTCAGATGGGCCAGTGGGGTCACACCGTCGTCCAGGATCTCTCTTGCAATCTCCGTTGTAAAGCCGCTGGTGGTACCCGCAGCACCGTAAGTAACGCTCATAAAGGCCGGGTGGCTCTTTACCATCTCCTTGACCACTGCCTTGGTGCCCTCAATCTTGTCCCACTGCTTGGGAGGGAACACCTCAAAGGATACGGTAGGCTTTTGCTCTAAAATCGCTTTAATCTTCATGCTTTTTATCCTCCGTCAGCAGGTCGGCAAGGGTCCTGCTTTCTAAAAAATCGTCAATCAACCGGTCCAGCTCCTGCCACATGGGGCGGGTCATACAGGCGTGCACCCGGGTGCAGCCGCTGTCACAGTCCATACAGGCCACCGGCGCCAGCGTGCCCTCCGTCAGCTTTAAGATGGCGCCCACGGTGTAGTCCTCCGGTGCCCGGGTCAGGCGGTAACCGCCGCTTTTGCCCCGGCGGCTCTCTACCATACCGGCTTTATTTAGCATAGCCACAATGGCCTCTAAATATTTCATACTCACTGCCTGCCGCTGGCTAATATCGTGCAGCGAAATATAAGCGTCCGGACATTGCTGGGCCAAATCCAGCATCACTTGCAGGGCGTAGCGACCCTTTGTTGAAATCATCATTTCACATCACCGCAGCAATAATACCACAAAAAAGGTAGGAATTCAACTGCGCCGGGCGGTTTTTCCTATATATAATCGGTATAAGCACCATAGGCTGGGTCACTGGCGCCGATGGTGCACGCTGCCAAAGCGCCCACCGCCAAATGCACCGCGCAAGAATCCATTTCGCTCCTTTTTCCATAAATTAAAAATGAGCATTTGATAAGAATAATCGAGATAACAAGAGAATAAGCGAGCAACGACAGGATATATTAAATTTGTTTGCCAAAAATGTTGACTTTGCCCCTCGCCTGTGCTATTATATTCCGGCACGCAGAAAGAGCCAAGCGCTCTGCGGAGAATTTGAACAACGGAGGACTAGCGATTATGTCAACATTTATGCCTAAAGCGGACGAGATCGAACGCAAATGGTATGTGATCGACGCTGCTGACAAGCCCCTGGGCCGCGTAGCCGCTGAGGCTGCCACCCTGCTGAGAGGCAAGCATAAGCCGATCTTCGCCCCCCATGTGGATTGCGGCGATTTTGTCATCATCATCAACACTGATAAGGCCGTTCTCACCGGCGACAAGCTGAACAAGAAGCTGTATCAGCACCACACCGGCTACATCGGCAACCTGAAGGAAGTCAAGTATGGCACCCTGATGGCCGAGAAGAGCGACTTCGCCATGGAACTGGCTATTAAGGGTATGCTGCCGGACAGCACTCTGGGTCGCAAGCAGCTGACCAGATGCCGCATTTTCAAAGGCGCAGACCACAAGCACGAGGCCCAGAAGCCGGAAGCTTGGAATAAGTAAGGGAGGTATCTGAATTATGTACGAAACGAATCCGTATTTCTACGGCACCGGCCGCAGAAAAGAATCTGTTGCTCGTGTACGCGTTTATGCAGGTACCGGCAAGATCACCATCAACGACAGAGATATTGATGATTACTTTGGTCTGGAGACCTTGAAGCTGATCGTGCGTCAGCCTCTGGCCATCACCGACACCACTGAGAAGTTTGACATCGTTTGCCGTGTAAGCGGCGGCGGCGTAACCGGCCAGGCCGGTGCCATCCGTCACGGTCTGTCCCGTGCCCTGCTGCAGTATGACGAGAGCCTGCGTCCTGCACTGAAGAAGGCCGGCTTCCTGACCCGTGACCCCAGAATGAAGGAGAGAAAGAAGCCCGGTCTGAAAAAGGCTCGTCGTGCTCCTCAGTTCTCCAAGAGATAATTTATACAGATTATCCCAACAGCACTTCCAATACGGAAGTGCTGTTTTTCTTTACCCATTGCGGCATGATCCGATTGCGTGCCGTTTCAGCGCTATAAAATCGACAAATGAAAAAGCAGCTGCCCGAAAAATTCCGAGCAACTGCTTTTTGACGATGAAATCTGTTTTCACACGGTTATTCTTCATTTGATCCATCATCTATTTTGTTAAATTTTTAAAAAACCGAATCTGCGCTTTCTCGTTGTCATACCCGATGGAACGATAGAATTTGTGCGCCTCTGTTCTGGCCTTTCCGGAATTCAGGCGAACGGCGTGTATGCCGCATACCTTTGCCCAATTTTCCACAGCGCGCATAAGGGCTTTGCCGCAGCCCCTTCTGCGATATGCTTTTGACACGGCTAAACCTAAAATGTTGACCAGGCTTTCAAAATAAAGCGTGTTGTATTGCTCCGCATGAACATAACCGACGACCTTACCATCTATTACGGCAACAAAAACCTTTTCTCTGCTTGCATCCAGATTCTTCAATCTTTCCTTGACCAAATCGGCGTTACAGTTATAACCCAAATCCTGACAGCAGATTTTGTGAATATCGATATAGTCGTTTACATTTGCTTCTCTGATCATCCATTCAACCTCAAATCGGTTCAACACTCGCCAATACCATCCTGATTTTAACACATGAACACACAAAGTGCAATGCGCATTCTATCCCAACAACACCGTATTTTGCGTATGGCGCAAACGGGCGGCAACCTATGCCTATTGCGCGGCGGGGCGGAATGTGGTACTATGGAGAGAGAACGCCGAGGAGGTATGGTATGAATATTCTAATGCTGGAGGACGACCCGGCCATTGCCCAGGGGCTGCGTTATTCGTTGGAGAGTGAGGGCTACACGGTCACCCACTGTGCCACGGTGACCCAGGCGCTGGAGGCGGTGGGCGCCGGCCGATTCGACCTGTGCCTGCTGGATTTGACCCTACCGGACGGCAGCGGCTACGATGTGTGCAAGGCCATTAAAGCCAAAAACGACACACCGGTGATCTTTCTCACCGCCTTTGACGATGAAGTGAATGTGGTGATGGGCCTGGAGCTGGGCGCCGACGACTACATCAGCAAGCCCTTTCGCCTGCGAGAACTGATGGCGCGGATCAAGACGGTGCTGCGCCGCAGCAAGGGCGCTGCCGCCGAGGAAATCCGTATAAGCGGTCTAACCGTGCGGATGAAAGAGGGCAAAGTGCTGAAAAACGGGCAGGAAGTGATTCTAACCGCCCTGGAATACAAACTGTTGCTGACCTTTTTGCAAAACCGTGGCCGGGTGCTCAGCCGCAATATGCTGCTGGAGAGCATTTGGGATGTGGCCGGCGACTTTGTCAGCGACAACACGCTGAGCGTATACATCAAGCGGCTGCGGGAGAAGATCGAGGACGACCCGGTGGAACCGCAGATCATTAAGACCGTGCGGGGCATGGGCTACAAGGTGGACGAATGAGCGGGAACAAACATTTTCGCCGCGCGCTGGTTCTGGGGCTGGTGATCAGCGCCCTGCTTATCGGCGTGGGCTTTTGGCAAAGCATCACCATGGGCATCGTCTGCCTGGTGGGCTGCGGGGCGCTGCTGGCGATATTCTGCCTGTACACCCACAATCAAACCCGAGAAATTCGGCGGCTGTCTGATTACCTGACCACCCTGGTCAACGGCACGGCGCCGCTGCTGGTGCCCGCCAACAACCAGGAAGGCGAGCTGTCCCTTCTGGAGAATAACATTTACAAAACCGCCCGCAAGCTGCAAACCCAGGCGGAGCTGATGCAAAAGGACAAAACCTACCTGGCGGACGCGCTGGCCGATGTCTCGCACCAGCTAAAGACCCCCATCACCTCCATGACGGTGATGACGGAACTGCTGCTGGAAGAGGATCTACCCGCCGAAAAGCGGCTGGAATTCCTAAAGGGTATTTCCGCCCAGCTGGAAAAAATGCAGTGGATGATCACCACTCTGCTGAAGATCAGCAAATTTGACGCGGGCACAGCTGTGCTGCACAAGGAGCCGGTGGAGCTGACCGCAGTGGTAGAGCAGGCGCTGGCGCCCTTTATCATTCAAGCGGAGCTGCGCCAAATGACGCTGGCCGTGGACTGCCGGCAAGGGCAATTTTTGGGCGACCGGCTGTGGACGGTGGAAGCGGTGCAGAATATTGTCAAAAACTGCCTGGAACACATGGACAACGGCGGTACCCTGCGCCTAACCGGCACCCAGACCGCCCTCTATTGCCAGCTGGTGATCGCCGACGATGGCTGCGGAATCGAAAAAGAGGACCTGCCCCATATC
>PPYE01627266.1_pt1 | contig 20500 bp, 23 predicted proteins | sample 1559881 | NCBI WGS metagenome assembly PPYE01 (sample SAMN08240022, study PRJNA423297) | Human gut metagenome, whole genome shotgun sequencing project.
AGAATATAAAGTAAAACGTAAAAAAGTTTTTTTAGAGAAAAATGAACTCGAAGATGTTTTAAACTTTTTTGAAAAATCAGATAAAGAATTGTTTTATATAATAAAATTTTTAACTGTGTCAGCTCTTAGAGTAAATGATTTGTTAGAAATAAAATTTGATTCAATTAACGAAAACTATATTACTTTTAAAAATCATAAAAGAAATATTTTTTGTAAATTAATTCTAAATTCTGAACTTAAAGAAATAATTAATTATCAAAAAAACAAATTAAAAAGCATTCAACAAAATAAAAAAATCTTCAATAAAGAAAATTATCTATTCTTTAATGAAGAAGGAAAAAAATATGACTATCATATGTTACAACATAGATTGTTGCAATACAAAAAAATGAGATTACACTTTCATATTTTTAGACATACTTGTGCAGCAATTATGAGAGAACAAGATTTCTCAATAGAGATGATTTCAAAAAAATTACATCATGCTAATATAGTTACTACAACTACGTACTATTTACATGATACTGAAGAAAAAATAAAAAAAGATTTTAAAAGATTTGCTGAGATGCAAATTTTAAAATAAAAAAATAAATTTAAAGGAGATTGAAAAAATGAAAGAAAGAATTATAACAAATATTGATTTGGAAATTGAAAACTTAAAGTTAGTTGATGTATCATTTACAAGTGGAAAGAATAAATATAAAAATTATATTTTTATTTATCCATTTGGAGAACCAAGAAATGGTGAATATGTTTTGGTTCAAGATATGATTAATGATGATAAAATATATTCCTTAGCCAGAATAACATATGTATATCCCGATGATGTTAAATTACATCATCTACAAGCCCACGCATTTGTTCAAGGGTCTTTCTTTAAAGTAGATATAGGATCTGATAAAGAACAACATAATGTAGTTATTGAAGACTTTGATGTAGAAATGAAAAAAAATGATAAAATAGTGGATTCCAATTTTATGGATTATATATTAGAAAACATTAACGAATATGCAAAAACAGAAAATAAAAGTCCTAAAATTTATTTTAAATCTAAATCACAAAATATTTTTAAAAAACATAAAATATTTTTAAATCCATATACATCTTTAAACAAAAATCATTTATATTTGAAATTGATAACAAAGGATAAAATTGAAACTTTAGAATTTGAAGAATGTTTTCTTAAAGATGACGATATAATTAGTAATAAAAATAGAATATTCTTTCCATATAAATTTTATTCTATTTTACCAAATAAACTTTATAGTGATACATCATATATAGTATCTAAAGATCACTTGAGTGTAAATGATATTGTTTTAACAAAAAATGATATCTTCCATTTAATAAGTGAAGAAATTGAAATAAAATATTTAGATACCGTATTTGGTCCTGATAATTCTAATTTATTGAATACTGTTGAAATTTTAAATGATTCATTTATAAAATTTCATGCTAATGGAGGGTATAATTATTGTAAAATACCATCAAGAAATAGCAGATATGTTTATTCTTTTGATGAGGTTTTAAATATTCTTCTGCATGAAGATTATGATTCACTAGAGGTCAAATTTGAAGGTATTGAAAATATGTTTAAATTTTCTTTAGAAAAAAATAAGATTAATAAAGCACTGTTAAGTTTTGTAAACAAAGATAATAAAGAAGTTGTAATTTATGTTGAAAGAATTTAATATTTAAAAACAAAAAGGGAGCAATTAAGCTCCCTTTTAATTTACTCAAATGCTCTCATATCAATCCATTTCGCAATATTATGAACATAGTAATAACTACCTCTTTGAGCGGTAACTCTGAATTTTTTATTTAATAATTCATCTGTTTTCATAATTGTTTTAAAACCATCAGTACCCCATGGCTTAGTATCTACAGAATAACCCCCATGTTTTATAGTAAGCTCTTTTTCTATAGTTATAACAGGTATTAGAGCTCTCTCATCAATCCAGCCACCTAAAAAATGAGAATAATAGTATGCTCCCCACTTTCTTGTAACAGTTATAACAAATCCATTATATTCAGTACTCGTTTTTACTTGTTTTCTATCAGAACAGAACCAAGGTAATGTATCTATAGAATAATCGCCATGTATCATATACCTTTCTTGTATGGTATTCATAAATTCTTCATCTCCATTTCTTTCTACATATCTATAAACAGCATAGTTCCATTTATACAAATACATTTTAGAATTTTCAGAATCTTCTGAAATTCCTTTAGCATTATAATTACAATGTATTATTGTATCACTAGACGTAAATAAAGCAGTATGTGCCTCACTACCTGGAACACCTCTATATTTAGACCATATTATAATATCGCCTTTTTGAGCATTCCAATCATGGTTTTCCGTGATTTTCTCAAATCCTAATTTTTCTAAAAGTCCACCCAAAGTTGAAGTGTTGTAGATATAATCACCTTTTTTATAAGGTAAATTAAAAGCCTGTACTAATGCAAAATACATAGAACTAGAGCAATCATAGTAATTAGGACCCTGTCTATTAATCATAGAGTATCCAATCCCCTGGCTTTTCTTTTCTCTAAACCATTCTATCATTTTATCTATTTTTTTCATAACATACTCCTTTAAAGATTACTATACTTTTCTTTAGTATAGTTAATTCTTTGATTTAAAACTTCTCTATAAGCTTTCATATGTTCTTTTTGATTAATTAAAAGCTCTTTTTCTCTTTTATCAAGTTCTTTAGTTTTAAGTGCTTTTTCAAGATTTATAATTTTTGTATCTAATTGATTGTATTCTTGATACATTCTGACTAAAAAATCTAATTTCATATTTTTGCTCCTATATAAAGAAAAAAATAAAGGGTGTTTATACCCTTTATTCTTCTTCTGATACTTCTGGCAGTCCTGCTGTACTTGTTAATAAACTTAATATACCCGCAAGAATTACTGCACTTATAACTGCTTTTACATCAATTTCTGTGATTAGTGTTGATGTTCCAATTAGTGCTACTGCACTTTGTGCCATTGTTTTAATTGCTCTTACTGTTGCTGCTTTTACCCATTTTTTAAAATTAAAATTTTTTTTCATATCCTTTTTCTCCTTTTTTCTTTATCTGTTTTTTGTATGCAATGCTAATGTTCTTTCTACCATTTTATCAACTATTCCATTGCCTTCAAGTTCTTTATAGTTGATAAATAGTTTTCTAAGCTGAACTACTTCATCTTGAAAAATGAAATTACGTTCATCTGCTTTATTTACAATTTCAAAAATTTCTTTTCGTAGCAAACATCTTATTGCATTTGTTTGCTTTTCTTGTAATTTCAACAATTTTTTAAGCGGTTTAGTTACTGTTTTTGCAATTACGATTCCGCTGCATAAAATGCTTAAACTTATTGAAATAGTATTCAGATTTAAACTAACTGATACTGTTTTCAAATCCACAATTTTATCACTCCTTTCTTAATTATTTTTAAGAATAATTAGTCGACTTTAATCCAATTTTCGGGATTAGTAATTGGACTAGTTCCGTTTTTATCAATTTTTGATGAGTAAATATGATCTTCACTTAAACATTTTTCAAATTTGTTATAAGTTTTTAAAACAGAGTAATTAAAGATTGGTTTTCCATCTTCATCAATTAATTGATATTTGTTTGTAGCTAACTTGTTAAACTTTTCATCTGATGTGTGGTCGTAAACTACTTCGTAAAGTCTGTTACTTTCTTTAAACCTATCCCCTTTATTGTAATTGTGCTCCGGTTGATATGGATCATACTTTTTAGGTTCTGCTTCTTCTTCCTCATCTTCAGATTGAGCAGGAGTTAATATAACTTCTCTTGCTACTTCTAGCTTTCTTTTTTCTTCTCTTAAATCTGCAATTTCTTCATCTAAATCAAAAAATTTAGAGTTTTTGACTTTTACTTGTGCTTCAAGTGTTGCAACCTCAATACTTAAATTATCTCTTTCTTTTTCTTTTTTTAAAATTTCAATCTCAATTTTTGAATGTTTGTTTTCTATCTCTTTTAATTTCATGATTTTTACTCCTTTGCTTTGAAGCTTATTCCATCAAGCGATATCCAGTTAGTGCTGATGTCATTTCGGTTTTCTATAATAACATTTCCATCTTTTCTGATTCTTAAAGTCGCAGATTTGTTACCTGTACACGGTACAAAAATAAGTAGATCTTTTTCAGGTCGACAATCTTCTCTTAAAATTCTAACAAACCATTCTGATGTTGTACCCTTTGCTACACCTTGCAAATGCACTATTCCAACCGGGTCTTTAAAGTATTTCAATTCATTATCGGCGTCATAAGGTTTAGTCTCGTTGAAAAGGTGTAATTTAGTCCAGTTTTCCGTTTTTATTCCTTTGTTAAACCCCATTTTTATATCATTTTCAAAAAAATTAGGTTTTGTAGAACTTTTCCCGACCGCGATACCCGTTCCTGATTCGTGAAAATCTAAAATTACAAAAATCGTATATACATATGTTGTACTTTCGTTTGAACTATTAAAATCAGATATACTTAACCTAAATTCGTACTCTCTGTCTGTCGAAACATTATATGTTAAAGTATTTGTATTTAAACTTTTTTCATTTCCTGATACAATATTTGTCCAAGTTGAAGTCCCTCGTGGTCTTCTTTCTATTTTCCAATTACAAGTGTTTTTGTTTGCAATGCTTGACATTTTAAAGTTATAAATCAACTTTACAACTTTTTCATCACTCTCTGTTCTATCTGCTGTAAAATTCTCAATTTTAGGTGGCTCATAAGGTTCAACTTTAATAGTTCTTTTTTCACTTGCAGTCTTTCCTCTGCTGTCTGTAACTTTTATGTTTATTTCAACATTTCCGCTTTGTGTAATTTCTTTGGTTGTTATACCACTTCCTGTATAAGTATTTTTATCAACTGTAATACTTATGTTTTTTATAGTAGCCCCTTCTTGAGCTATCGCATTAGTATTAACTCCGAGTTTGCTATGATTTTGAACATATACTCCTAAGGCTTTGCTTTTTTGGTTGATATCATAAATTTCTATTGAATTTATCGTTGGAGAAAATTTTTCGGGAACTTTCATATACCAGCCTGAATTGTAAGTTGTCTCGCCGACTTGAACTCCGTCTTTAAAAGTATTTATTGCAATATCCATAAAAATTGTAGAAGAGTTTGGTTGTAGATTTATATGCTTATCAGTAGGTACAAATTGTATATCTAAATTTGATGTATTTTTAGCAATGTAATACCACTGACTACTTCCGCTTTCTCCACGAATTACATACCAAACGGTATGAGTAACATTCCCACTTAAATTTTTTTCAATGTGTATTGTATGTGGTGTATTTAAATACCTTGACCCTATCATATCATCACTTATCGTTGACATTCTCGGTATCTTGTCAAGTTCGATTGTATCAGAACCACCGCTAAAACCCGATACATAAGTTCCTCTTATTCTTGCTCTTAAATCGCAATAACTAGATATCCATACATCAAGCGTACCATCATTGTTATGATATACTCTTTTACTTATACTACCAAGAGTAATCGAACTTCCGCCACTCGTTGAAATGCTCGAAGAGGTTATACTATAATCAGTACCGGCAATGTTTACTGTATGAGTTCTTGAACCAACATATAAGTCATATCCGCTTTGACAATCTAAATGTAGTGTTATTTCTAAATCACTATAATTTTCATTAATATTTTGTGTAGCTTCCCACTCTGTTCTAAGAGTATATCCTCTATAACTTCCTGAAAAACTTCCTGAAAGTGCCATATGCTACTCCACCACCTTTCTAAAAGAAAGATTTCCGTTTTCACGAGGAACGAATGCAAAATTCCCAATCCTGATGCTTCGTAAAATTCTTGCATCTGTAATATATAATTCCTCATTAGAAAAGTACGCAACTTCTTTTTCTTTCATAAAGAAAGATTGCTTCTTGGGTGATAGTCTCATTTTAAACTCTCCGTCTTTTTTCCCCATTTCCATTCCGTTTATATCAAATCTTATATAACTTGAAATATCATCAAATTTTCCTTGAAAGATATTTTTATCATTCTGATAAATTTCTTTAAATTTATCAAAATCGAAAGTTATAGAGTCTTTAGTTTGCTTTATACTTGACTTAATAAACTCTTTTAATTTTAAATTATTGAGTTCTAAATTATTAAGTTGCTTTGCAAGTTCTGAATTAGTAGTAGTCAAATTTAAAATTTCTTGTTTTAATTTTTCGTTTTCTTTTTCTGTATCTTCTAAAGCAGGAACCCAAGTCGTTGAAATTGTTCCCTCTTCTACTTTCATTTTTTTGATTGCAAAAGTAGGTTCTTGTGTAGAATTCTCAACTTCAACTAGAAGTTTTTTTACATCTTTTGCTTTTAAAACAACTCTTTTTTGTTCTTTACTTTTTACAACTTCTTTTGCTTCTGCAGTATATTCATTCAAAAAGAATTTTAAATCAAAATCTGAAAAGTTTATACAATCAAAGCTAAACACATAGTCTTTAGTTTGTAATTTTAAATTGTCAAAAAGATAAAAACCTAGTATGTTACTATTTGTATCTGTATTTCTTTCAACAAACTTTATGCTTTCACAGTCGCCCCATTCTTCAGTTTCATTTAGCTTATTATATTCAATGCTTTTCGCTCCGAAAGTATACCATTTTGATTTATCGAAAAAGTAACTGTTTTGTAATAAGTTTCTAGCACCAACTTTTACCTTTGACACTTCGTTTGTTACAGATTCTGTTATCTTGCTTTTTAAGACTTGATTATTTACCAAAAAATTATTGAAGTTTTCTTTTTTTACAAGTCCATCTGTGATTTCTTCTTTAGCTTTTACTGTTAGTTTATCTGCAGTAATACTATTTGCTTTTATTCTGTCTGCATCTAAAAAACCTGTCAAAATCCTATCTGCATTTATAACTCCATCATTGCTTATTGCTAATGAATACGGTCCATTCCAACCTGTCGAACTTCCCATTATTCCTCCAAGTCCAATTCGAAGGACATTTTTTGCCTTTTCTTTTGGAAGTTGGTCAACATAATAAGTTCCATTTTCCGTTTCGATTTTATATCCATTAAGCAATAATTTTTCAAATTTACTTGTTGCCTTTTTTATGCTCTCATCGAATCTTGAAGAAAAATCATATCTTCCAATCTCTTTTTTTACCTCTTGAGAAATTTGCTCTTGTCTGTTTTGTAAAAATTCTGATAAGTTTTCAGTTCGATTTATAAACTTTATTTCGCTTTTAGTTTCATCATCTGAATACTTTGTTATTTCTATTATTCTATGTTTTTCTTTTTTCTTTGTTTTATAATTTAAAAATGTTATTATATCATGCAATCTTAAATCTGTTCTTTCAAGTTCTATTATACTCAACTCATATTCAATCAAAGGCTTTGAATGTTTTTTTAATAATTCTTCACAATGTTTTTTTAAATTTACTTTATCTGTAAATCTATCATCTCTGAAAACTGCAGGTATTATATTTGTGTTATAACTTAAATTTTCAACATATTCTTTATCATTATTAATGCTTGAAAATGTCATATTATCTTTTCCGAATCCATAAATTCTTGTATAATGCTCGTAAGTATCTTTTTTAATTACAAATTTTTCTAAGTTTATATCTTTAGAAACTATATAATCTCGGTCAGCTCCTTCATCAATAACCTTTAGAATTTTGTTTTTACAATCAAATTCAAAAGTACAATTGTATAACTCTTCAAGTTTGAATATTGCACTTAATAGACTCTCATCTTCAACTGTTAATGTTCTTCTAATTTTTACAGATTGTGCATTTTTTATTTCCCAGCCCACAGGATCTAATAGATGATGAAGTATATCATTTAATGTCTGTGAATCAAAACTTTTCTGTCCTACATAAAAATCTTTTTTAAGACTTGTAAAATCTAGTGTGCAAGTAACAACCTCATCATCAATACTTTTTATGATAAATTGATTTTCTCCGGAAATGAAAAAAGGTTCTTCACAAAAAACCTCTTCATCTTCTCCTATTTCAAATTCTAAAGTAATTAAACCATCATATTCATAAGTGATTTTACAATCTTTTTCTATTATCTTATCTCTAGTTTTAAAAAAATTTAGTAACATAGTTATAATTCCTCTCTATAATCAATGTACACTTCATTTATTCCTTCGAGTTTTAAAGTGAACTCTTTATTTTTACTTTTTATAAATTCGTAAAAATCCCAATCAATTAAGTTTTTTACTTTCCCTTCTTCAGCATTAATTTCAAACCCTGTTTTTGTGTTAAATTTAAAAATCATATTATTTAAAGTTACATTCTTTTCTGAAGATATATTTGTTTCATCTAATGAAAAATTAAGTTTTATATCTCTAACAGAATTAAATTCAATTTTATCTCCGTTTTTTATTTTCTTTTTAACTCTTTTTCTATATATTTTCCCGTTGCAATTAAAGGTTATCAGAATAACATTGTCCTCTTCAACTTCTACATCTGAACAACTGTCTAAAAAAACATCATATTCTTTATCTTTATCAATTAATGTAATCTTTTTAAATAATTCTTTTAGTCTATTTACATTGTAAATCAAATCATTATCAACTTTTAAAAAACAGTTTATATTTATTTTATAAAAATTTTCTGTGCTAGATTTCAATCTATTTTTAAAAAAATCAGGAGTGTAATCTGAATTTTTATAATTAATTGTAAATTCTAAAACATTGTATTTAGTTTTCAATTCTTTTATATTTATCATACTTTAACACTCCCTAATCTTTTTAAGTTCATACCTTGAAAGCTATCTGTATGCTTCCAAGTTGCTTTTGCTATTTCTTTCCCGTCTAAAACAGAATTTACTGTAATGTTTAAACTATTTTTCATTCCGTTAAATTCACTTATAACTTGATTCATTTTTGAAATGATATTACTGCTTGTAGTTAAATCATATGATCCCGTCAAAGTATTCTTTATATTTCTTTGTTTTTCTTCATAGCCTTTAGTAAATGCTTTTGATAAATTTGCTCCACTTTTTGCAACTTCATCTTGCATTTCTTCAGTACCTATAATAAGACCTTCTCCGATGTTTATACCGAAACCGGTCATGAGTCTTGATGGTGAATTTATTCCAAAGAATGATTTAATGCTTGATACAAATCTATTCGCAATATTTCTAGCTGCATTAACTAATGCTCCTCCCATTGCACCAACTCCATTTATAAGTCCTTGAATAATATTTCTACCAATGCTTACTAAATTAATACTTGTTAAGAAATTATATACCGAATTCCAAATATTTGAAATGCTTCCGGGAACTTTACCAAATATTGAAGAAATACTTCGAAAAATTCCATTAAATGTATTTTTAACAAAACTCCATATCGCATTTAAAACATTACTAAATAAACTTTTAATTCCATTCCAAATTGATGAAAATACTCCTTGAACTCCACTCCACACTCTACTCCAATCTCCTGTGAAAATTCCCGCAAAAATATCCCATACACTTTTTATCACATTTACGACAGTATCGAAAATTATTTTTATATTATTCCATACTGTTGAAAAGATTATTTTTATTGTTTCCCAAGTTGTACTAAAAGATACTTTTATAAGTTCCCATGAAAGTGAAAATATTGGTTGAAAAGTGTTCCAAAAAATTTCCCAAGCATTTTTTAAAAATTGCCAAACTTCAGTCCATATTAAAATACAACCATTTTTAAATCTTTCAAATGGTTCTCTTAAAGAATCAATTCCAGCTTTTATCCATTGTATCGTTGGAAGTATTACATTATTCCATGCGTTTTGAAAGTATTGCTGTATTACGGGCCAAACATCTTCAACCACTTGCATGAATTCTTGAAATGCTTTAGACACAACTTTTAGTGCTTTATCTACAACCTGTCTAAATTTTTCTGAATGTTTGTAAGCATAAATTATTCCTGCTACAAGTGCAGCAATTGCAGCTGCAGTGGCAAAAAAAGGATTCGTTAACATTAATGTGAAAGTTTTTATTAAACCAGCTCTTAGAAGTGCTCCCATTGTTCTTAATGCTGTAAATGCATTTTTAAAAATTGCAACTGCTGAATGTATTTTCTTAAACGCATCTATAGTTTTTCCTATTCCAATTGTTAATTTTCCAAAAATGATTAAAAGAGGAGCAACTGCTCCGATTATACCTACCCACTTTACAATCATTTCTTTTTGACTATCAGATAGTTTTGAAAACCAATCGCTTAATTGTTTTGCTTTGTCTGCTAAAGTTTTAAAAATTGGAGCTAACATTTGCATTGCAACATTTGCAAGTTCTGCTCCTGTTAATTTTAAAGAATTAAAGGATTGTTTTAAGTCATCAATTGGATCTCTTGTGTTTTGAAATGTTGTCTCAAGAGAGCCTTTGCTTCCTTCAATTGCTTTCATCATTTCTTCAAATTCAAAACGACCACCTTTTATCGCATCAGCTAAATCCGGCCCGGCTTTTTGACCAAATACTTTTATTGCTTTTGTGGTAGCCTCTGCTAGATTTGGAGCATTCTTGATTTCATCAAGCATTTTTCTAAATTCTACCTTGGCATCTTTTCCTTCTTTCGCCCAGTTTCCGATTGCTTTTTTCATACCTGAAAAAGCAATCTCGGTATTTACACCTGCTTTTTCCCATGATGCAAATAGAGCAATACTTTCTTTAGTGTCAAAACCGAGTTGTCGCATAGGTGCTCCGAACTTTGTCAAGGTATCTGTTAGTTTTGCAACTTCTATTCCTGATTGTTGTCCTGCAACAGTAAGTTCATCAAGAACAGTTTTATATTGGTCTGCAGGTATTCCTGCATCACCCATAGCTCTAGCAACTAACATTATCGCACTATTAACATCTTGTCCTGTAACTTTTGCAAATTTTAAGAAGTCAATACTTGCTTCTTTTAAAATATCGCCTGTGAAACCAAATCTTGTGTTAAGTTCGCCGACTGCATTCCCTGCATCTGTTGCTGAAGGTACTACTTCACTTTCAAAAACTTCTTTTGCGACATTTTGTAATTCTCTTAAATTATCTCCTGTAGCTCCGGTTTTTGTAACAACTATATCAAGCATCTCATCGACTTCATTCCAAGTTTTTACACTTGCAGCACTTAATGCAATTATTCCGGCTGTAACCGGAAGAAGTTTTTTCCCTGCATTTTCAAAGCCTTGCCCAACCTTTTCAACTTGTTCTCCAATTTTATGAAAAACACTCATCTGTTCTTTGAGTTTAATTTGTTGTTTAGTATAATTTTTAAGTTGTTGTTCCGTTTCAATAATTTCTCTTTTTATGATTTCCCATTTTTCTTTTTGCTCCGGATCTTTTGCAAGTTCTTTTTCTATTTCTTTTAATTTTGCAAGTTTCTCTTTGTTTGCATTAATTACATTACCAAGTTCTTTTTGCTTTTGTTTTAGTAGTTCCGAATTTTTAGGGTCGAATTTTAATAATTTATTTATATCTTTGAGCTTGTTTTGTGCATCTCTACTTGCACTATTAACTCCTTTTAGTGCTTTTTCAAGTTTGACGGTATCTCCACCAAACTCAATAGTTACACCTTTTATTCTTCCTGCCATTTGTTCACCTCACTTTAAAAATTAATAGGGAAAAATGTATCAATATCAGCATGAGTTATTACTTCAATATTCTCGTCATTTTCTGCATTATCTATCATTTTTTCTTCTAACAAATCATAAATCATACCTTCAGTTAAGTTTTCTAAATCCTCTACTTTTAACCCCATTTCTAAAGCTCTAAGTAAAAAAAGGGAGTATGTTATCTCCCTTTTTTTCCCTTGTTTTTTTTTACTCTTACTCTAGGTTCAAATGTAGGTTTTGTCCCCTTGACGTATAAAGTTGCAATCTCCATTGATTTTACAGCTAATTCTGTAAATTCATAATTTGAAAGATAGTCTTCATAATCTTTATAGTTGAAATTATCATTATTTGCATACTTCAACATAGTATAAGCGACTTCGATACAACTATTTAGCATTTCAAAATCTAAATCTTCAAAGCTAAATTTTTTATCCGTTTTTTGTGATTTTTTTCCAAATTGTAATAATTTATTTAAAAAATCATTTAAGTCTTTTTTAAATTCAAAATTATACTTTAATGGTATTATGCTAGATACATTTACTTTTAGTGTTTTTCCAAAAAAATCAATCTCTCTTGTTAACATTTTTTTCTCCTATCCTTGTAATGTTTTTGTTTTGCTTGGTGTGTAAATTTTTGTAAACCAAGTCTCTTTAGCTTTGTCATTTAAAGTAGATGCTTGAACAATCTTTTCATCATAATCTTTAAATTTTTTAGGTCTTGCCTTAAATTTAATTTTCATAACTTCTACGTCGATTTTATCTTCAATTGTTTTTAATTCAATGTCAGGTTTTTCTAAGTAGCAATTATAAAGTACTGATACTCTGTCTTTTACATCCCCTAATATTTTAAAAGCCATTGCTAGACTTACAGGCTTTAAAATGCTAGGTTCTAATAAAATTCCGTTAGCATCTTTTTTAAAACCTAAATATTTTATTTTGAAATCATCATCAAAGTTATAGATTTCAAGTTCCCCTTCATAACCTGTGTTGCTTGAGATTACATAGAATGTTCCATTATCAGCATAGATATTCTTTGAATCTCCTTTTCCTGATAACTTTATTTTTGATGTTCCTTTAATATTGACAGGAGCATCAAACTCTCCATCATCTTTTAAAGTTGCCAAGTGTAAATTTTCAACACCAAATTCTACTATATTTTTTTCTTCAGCCATATTTTAAATTCCTCCTGTTATTTCGTAATATATCATTATTACATTTTTGTCTAATTCTATATCTTCACTTTTTATAAATGTGAATCTATTCTCTTCTAACTCTTTTTCAAATAACTCCTCAAATTCAAGCTGTTTTTTTAAACTATCAAAGTACACCTCTACCATTACATGTAATCTTGAAAAATATCTTTTATTGTCTGCATAAATTAGCTTTTCTGATAATCTTCTATAAATCGCATAAGGCACTGTTAAATTGTCTTTTGTATTTATATATCTCAATTCAATTTTTAGTTTTTTGAATATTTTTATAAGTTTTTCTAAATCTTTATCCATTTTCTATTTCCTTTTGAATTTTCTTTTCAAATTCTTTTATTCCATTTTCTTCAACTCTCGCCCAATGTGGATATGCTTTTGCTCTTCCGACTCTTTTTCCGTTCTTTATAACATCATGTCCAAACTCTAATAAATGAGTAAGTCTATAATGTTTTTCTGAATGCACTACTGCTGTCATTGAGTCTGTATCATCAACTTTAAAAGACTTTCTATACTTTCCATTTCTGTGTGGTGCAGTACTTTCCAATTCTTTACAACTTTGTTCTGCAACTTCTCTTGCTATTTTCCTAACACTTTCTTTTACGAGTCCAATTTCCGATTTTAAAATATCTTCAACATGTTTACTAAATTTATTCATTCAAAATCACTTCTTTACATGTTAATTCAAGCAAACCATCTTTTCTTTTGTATGATCTGATAATTTCAAATTCTTTATTATCATATCTAAGATTATGCTGCCCTGAGTATTCGAAGTTATGAATAATAAATGTGATGTCAACTTGTAAATCGCTATTCTTCGCTTCGTAAAATTCTCGCATTGAAATTGATTCAATATTAGCTAATATTTGTGTTTCAATGTATTTTATTTGTTCTTCATTTAACTCATTTAGTTCAACCACTCTTTTTAAAAGTGTTATTTCATAATCAAAAGTCATTTTATTTCCTCATCCTATTTATTTTTAAATTGTGAAGTTTAAGTTGTAATGAACGTGGCATTCCTTTGTACTCTGTGTTATTGTATTTGTAACAGACATAGTCAATAATAAACTCTCTCAATTCTGCTTTTTCTTCGTGATTTTCATCTGTCAACTCCATTTTGTGTTGACTTTTCATTTCTTTAAGAGTTGATTCTATCAAGAATGTTATAAATTTATCTTTGATAGTTGTTGTTATTCCTAGTCTCCACTTAACAATCTCAAGTAGTTTATTTTCCATTTTCATCAACTACTTCTACTTCGCTTGATTTTGATTTATTGTTTGAATTCGAGTCATCTTCCTTTTTCTCGACTCCCTCTTCAGTTTCTTCGCTTTTGACTTTCTCAATCAATGCTTTCCCTGCTTTGTTTTCATTAGAAAGCAAGTAATTTATATGTTCTTGATTAATCAAAAAGCTAAAAAGAGGATAAGAGTCGCCTTTGTAATAAGCGACTCCGTCTATATCTATAAAATCATATAATACTTTATACATAATTAACTCCTCTCTGTTATTATGCTTCAGTTAAATTTAAAGTTACAAAGAAACCTGCTTCTTTGTCTGCTTTTTGTGTATCAAATCTTGTTGCAGCTTGTAAATATTGTCCGTAGATTTCATGTTCTAACCATTTAACATTTAAGTCCATTCTATCAGTTAACAATACTCCAAATTCACTATCGCCTATAAAAGCTTTAGCTTCTTTGTCATTTCCTAAAAATGTATCAGGAACTATTACTATTTCAACTGGGATATACTCGTTTTGACTATTTGAAATTATTGATGAATCCCACATATAACGTCCCATTTTGTCTTTTATGATGTGTAATTTATTGAAAAATGTTTGAGACATTATAGCTGTTCTTCTGTATGCTATATTTAAGTCTACATCTAAAAGTCCAATTATTTCATCAATTTTTGTGCATTCTTTTGCTGTAAATGTTTTAAAAACTTCACAAATTTGCTTGTTTTTTGTATTTGTTTTTAAAATTTCAGCTTGTTCTTCTACAATTGCTACAACATCACATTCAGCATCATCTATACTTTCTTGTGAAATTGGTATAGCCCCTCTGTAAGTTTTAACTTTCCAATCAACTTGGTCAAATTCAGGCTTTGCAAGATCAGGATTCTTTTCAAGTTCTTCAACAGATGCTAAAACTGCATTAGTTCTTTTTAAAACCGGATATGTTCCTGATGCCGTATTTACTTTTACAACCTTTACATATTTTGATAAATCAATAATTCTTGTAGGCTTTTCAACTGGTGTATGTCCTTCATCTTTTGGAATTAAAACTCCTACTTCTGTTGATGTAATCTTATCTCTTTTCACTCCTCTGCTTCTGATATAATCTTCTGCTATTTTTCTTTGTTCATTTTTTTGCATTTTTTTCTTTTCTCCTTCTGGGTTTGCTTTTGGTGCTTTGTTTCTTAACTCTACTATTTCTGAATCTATTTCATCTATTTGATTTCTTAATTCTGCAACTTCACTTTCAAATTGTTTTGTTTCTTCTAAATTTCTTACAACTTCTTCTTCGATTTTTTGTAATACTTCTTCATTAGTAGCTGATTCAATTTCAACTTCTAGTTCTTTCGCTCTTTCATTTAATTTGTTTATTGATTCTTCTTTTTCTAGAAGTCTTTTTTCTGCATCTTCTTTTTTTCTTTGAAGTAATTTAATTTTTAACATTTCTTTAACATCTCCTTTATTTGTTCTTTTCTTAAATTTAATTTTTTCTCTTTTGCATTTTCAAGTTTTGTTCTTGCACTTACGCTTGTCTGTTCATAAGCCGGAAAAGTAACAACCGAAACTTCAAACAGGTCAATATCTGTCAATTCAACTCTTAATGTTCCATCATCTTGCCATGTTTCATTTTGCTTGTTTATATAAAACCCAAAACTGCATTGACTAACATCTCCTCTTTTAACTCTTTCATAAATATTTAGAGCATCAGTATCATTTTCATTGATTTTTATAGTTCCAAATAATCCTTTTGCATCTGCCTTTAATTCAAGAGTAGAATTTTTTGTTCTTCCTATTACAAGCTCTGTATTGTGATTTATTAGAGCCCTTATATCTTTTTTACTTAAATCTCCGAGTGCATCTTTTGAAACTTTTTCAAAGTAAGTTGGAAATATTTCTGTTTCTTCATCAAAAACAATAAAATATCCCTCAATGATTTTTTCTTTTCGCTCTTCGGTTTCACTTCGTATTTTTAAATCAATATTACTCGTTCTTTTTTCCATCACCATTTTTCTCACCTCCTTTATTCAATTTCTTTTGGTCTGCAATTTTTGATGCCGGTATATAATTTTCTAAAATTATAAGTTCATTAAGTTCATCAAGTGGTGTTAATCCTATCCAGTCTCTAACTTCATTTCCAAGCACGAGTCCACTTGTAAATAATTTCTGTCCTATTTCGGCTATCTCTCTGAAATTATAAGAATATAAACTTCGAGCATTACATTTAAAATACAAGTCAGGACTATAAATCAAACTCTTTGTAAGAGTTTGTTCGATTATTTTCCCGATGCTCATTATTTTAGTTTGTATAAAATTATTAAATTCTTCTTCGTTAAAACTTCCTACCCCCAACAAAAAAGCGGGTACTCCCATCATACTCGCTACAGTTTTTTTATCTAAGATTACACTATCATTTAAAGCTAAATCATTTAACGTTAGAGGTTTAACTTGATTTATTTCAAGCATTTCTGCAGGTATTATCCAAGGTTTTCCTGATTCTCTTCTTGATAAGTATTTGTCTTCTATTGACTCCTTTCCTTCTTCTGTTTCTAAAAGTTCTTCTGTTGAATCAACTTTTACTATCAAACTTGGCATATACTGTCCTTTTAAAAAACTTTTTCTTGTACTTGTTGCAAGATTTAAAGCCTCATTGATTTCTTTTAAATCAATTTTTAAACCTCTCCCCTTATAAAATTCTATTTCATCAGGATTTAAAACAAAATGTATAAATTCATCAGAATAGTATCTATTACTATCTTGTAAGATATAATAATCTTGCTTTGAATAATCCCAATTAAATCCTAAATTTTTTGTTGTTTTTGGAATGAGATCTTCAAGATATCCATTTTTATCAAATACAGGAAATACTACTGCATTCCCGTTTATGAGTAAGTTTTTAACAATAAAATAAATCCATGCTTTTTTTGTCATAAACTTACATGGATTTATATCAATTTTTTTTGATAATTCATTTTTTAATCTAATATCGCCTTTTTCTGTATTCTTCATTAAATAAATAGTCATATTTGATACTAAATCAGCTATTATATCAATACATGTTTTAAATTCTGCCGTTTCTGATATAGTAGTATAACCTGATATAAAATCATAAATGCCTCTTTGATTCAAAACAAACCCATATCGTGCCTTAGATTCTTGTTTTTCTTCAACTTTTTCTCTTTTAAAGAAATTCTTTATTCCCATTATTTCTCACCTCCTTTTATTTTGATTTTAACCATTCTTCTGTTTCGTGCTTTTTGTCTTCATCTTCAATCATTCTCATACATGCAAAAACAGATGCATCAAATAAGTCTATTTTTTGAGTCGGGTCTGTTTTTTCGTATTGTATTGCATCATCTACTTTTTCAACTGCTTTTACATTAGAAACACAATATTCGTAAGCAGTAGAATGTAAATAATAGAACTCTTTATTCTTAACTTTCATTTCTATTCTTCTAAATCCTTGTGATTTTTTAAAATAATTTTGAGGTTCATCAATCATTTTGAATTTTTTCTTCTTCATTTTAGAAAAAAATTCATTTGCAAATTTTCTGTCAAATCCAACTTGACGAATTTTGAAGCCTTTTTCTCTCATCATACAAAACCAATTCACAATATCATCATATAAAACTGTTTCTGTATCACTCATCGTTAAGTTTCCGTCCTCTTCCCAACCAAATAATGGAATTGAGTTTTCCTCTGCAACTATATGTGCTCTAGATTTAGGAAAGAATGCATGAGTTATACAAATATCAACACCTTTATAATTTCCGTACAGAGCTGAAGCAGTAAGGTCGTGTAATTTTGAAAGGTCAGCACCTCCATACCAATTTATTTTTAACTTCGCGAGTTCTTCTAATGTCCAATTGTATTTTTCATCAGACTCATAAAATTCTGTTAAGTCAAAGTATGCTTTTATGCTATTTGTAAAAATGTTAAGTGATTTTGCGAGAAAATCTTTTCTTTGTTGAGGGTCATTTCTAGCTTGGTAAGCGTCATTTTTTAAACTTTCAAGACTTATCGTATAACCCACCGATGGATTCGCTTTTATGATTTCTCTTTCATCATCATATTTATTTTTATCATCTGCTTTTGCAATAAAAATGAACAACTGTTCATCAACTAGTTGTCCACTTAGTACTTTTTTACAATATTTTAACCTATTTCCACAGAACCAATTTTCATTGTCTCCTGCAGTTGATATTCCTATACAGAGTTTGTTTGCATAAGCTTTCCCTGCTTCCTTGATTACATTGTATTTTTTGGGAGTTTTGTACGCGTGTAATTCATCGCATATTTGTATATTACTATTTAATGAGTCTTGTTTATCTGAATTTCCTGCCAAAGCCTCAATCTTCATAAAACCATCACTGAATTCTCTTTCTATAGTGTGTACGAAAGAATTATCTCTTATTCTGAAGTATTTATCTTCCTTGAGATGTTTTATATTTTCTTTGATGAATGTAAAACTTTCTAATGATTGTTTCAAAACATCCCCAACAATGTATATCTTCGTTCCGGACTTTCTGCTCAGTATTCCTAATGCCCAAGCTAAAGCTCCAATAAATGAAGTCTTCCCGTTTTTTCTCGGAATAAAAATGAATACCTCTTTAAATCTTCTTAAAATTGTATTTTTATGATAGAAACCTAAAATATTATAGATACAAAATTTTTGCCAAGGAATTAATTTCAAAGGTTTCTTTGCTAATGGAACACCTGTTATAGTTTCTCCTTGAATATTAACTATTGTTCCTTCAATTAATTTTATTACAAATTCTGCTTCTTCTACTTTGAATTCATAATTTTCGTTATCTAAATCTTTAAAAAATCTTTGAACTACTTGTAGTTGCTCCTCGTTAACAATTTTTGAACCACTTTTTATACTTGTTATAAACTCAACTACTTCTTTATCATTTATGTTTTGAAGTTCACAATTACTGATAATTTCATTCTTTTTTTTCAAAATTAGAGAGTATGGATTCAAGAACACTGTTATTTTGTTGTGGTTCTGTATCAATAACGTTCTTAATTTTCTTTAAGCCGGTAGGAGTAAGTCCTAATTCTCTTAAATAGACTATACTATCATCTCTTAATTTCTCAATTGATAAATAAAATGGATTTTTTACTAAATTCTTGCTACCATTTTTATTCGTGTGAGTTACAACCATCTGATAGCCTGATTTTGCAAAGTTTTCTTTTGCTTTTTCTAAATCAACTAAAATTTGAGCTGTCAATTCAATAATTTCGTTAAAAGATTTATCGTAGGTGCCTACAGATTTCATTTTTTTTATTAAATCCTTTTTGACTTTTGAAAATTCCATACTACACCTCCTCTGCTAATTTATTTTTATTGCTTTTTCTCCTGTCAAGTTCTCCCATCTTTTTATTATTACTTCTACATATTTAGGATCGTACTCCATCATGTAACATTCTCTATTTAATTCTTCACAAGCAATTAATGTTGTTCCTGAACCTCCAAACAAATCCAAAACAATTGAGTTCTCATTACTTGAAATTAAAATTTTATTTTTTATGAGTTCTAATGGTTTTATAGTAGGATGAAGATTCCCTCCTGCTGAATTTTTCCCTGATTGAATACTTGATATATAATATTTTTTGTATATGTCAATAGGTTTTAATCCATTATTCCAAATTCTTTTATCTTTATGAAAATACAAAATATATTCTGTATCAGGTAAAAAATTATTATTTACCATTGGAATAACATTGTTTTTATTCCAAGTAAGAATATTAAATTTATATTCTGAAAATAAATTCAAATAATCTTTTATTGAGTCTTTTGATGCAAAGAAATAAAAACTCCCTATATTAAAATCTTTAATATATCTTAAATTTTCTACATCAAAATCTATAATATCTTTTATTCTTTCCTTAACCTTTTGTGTGCTTTTTTTAAAGCAACCTCCACCGGAATATTTTAAATTATATGGTGGGTCTGTTAAAAGTAAATCTATATTTTTGTTATAAATTAATTTTACAACTTCTGCTTTATTATAGCTGTCTCCACACATCAAAGTATGCTTTCCTAACTTAAAAACATCTCCTCTTTGTACTTTTGGTTCGTTTTCATTATTTTCTATGTTCCTAAGTACCTCTTCAAGTTGCTCTTCCGTTTCTTCTAATTCGTTTTCAGGTTCAAAAGGTTCAAACCCAAATTCAGACATGTCAAAATCTATAATTTCTTCAATTTCAAGTTGTAATTTTTCTAAATCGAAACCTGTTGTCATTGTTAAATTATTGTGTGCAAGAATGTAGGCTTTCTTTTGTTGCTCGTTTAAATGAGTCAATCTTATAACATCTACTTCTTGAAATCCTAATTTTTTCAATGCATAAAGTCTTCCATGTCCTTCTATGATAACATTATGTTCATCAACTGCAATCGGGTCATTGTTTCCAAATTCTCTGATAGAATTACAAATTTGTTCAATTTGCTCATCTGTGTGTATTTTTGCATTATTTTCATATTCAATAATGT
>PPYE01073230.1_pt1 | contig 20481 bp, 19 predicted proteins | sample 1559881 | NCBI WGS metagenome assembly PPYE01 (sample SAMN08240022, study PRJNA423297) | Human gut metagenome, whole genome shotgun sequencing project.
CGAAAAAATACGCTCGACAACGGAGAGGAAGATTTTTGCGCCTCACTCGCGGCGCAGCCGGCATTGGCAAGATTGGAACTGCCGGATACCTTTGCGGAAAAATAATACCCCGCAGGCCGCTGCAAGGCTGGGCACGGAAACCGACAGCTAAAAGAGGGAGGAAGTAAAATACGTACAAGGGAGAAAGAACGGAACGGGTATATAAAAGGGAAGGTCGTTATAACAGGCATCATGCCGTCGGCAGACCGAAATGCAAAATCCGTATCGAGCCTTTACCCGATACGGATTATCTTCATCGTACAATCAATCAGTCGATGTCGTAGCCTATCATGTATTCATCATTGATAAGCAAATAGTAGTAACCGTTACCGCAATTACGGAACTCCTTGCTGAAGCCGGCTGCCATATCCCCGTTCTCGCGCGGTTCGCACCACAGCGTGCCGTCATAGCCACAGAAGTCAAAGCGATAAGTAGAAAACTTCTTCTTGTCTTTCATAGCTTGCCGGAAAAGGCTCATATTTCCTGTTCCACAATATTTTTCGATTGTGGAAAGCCGGATACACTGACCGTCTATGCGTGTGCCCGTCGTAATGCGGTTCTCGTAAAGGGATTTTTCCAAATCGGCCTTGGCGATTTTGCGCAGCCAGTCGTTCGTATGCGTGGCAAGCCGGGCAAGTTTCTGGTATTTCAAAATTAGTTTTCTGTCCGTGTCCACTGCCTGCTCCTGCCTTTGGGACGGGTAGTATATCTTCTCGATACTCGCCCAATTCGTAAAAATATAGCCTCTTTTCCGTTTTCCCGGTGCGACAATGCCGATGACATTTTCGTTACGGTTGATAAACAAACGCCTGCGTTTCCCCTCAATCTTTACATATAATGACGGAGGGTTTTGCTCGTTGCGGAGATAGGCTTCCGCCGGGTGAATAGTAACTGTTTCCATATCTGTAAATCATTAAATTTTGTTCTTCTCTTTGTTGATTTTTTGGGGCTACGGTTCAGGGCTTCGGGATTTCTCCCGTCCTTTGCAGTACCCCGTCCCGGTAGAACTCGATGTGTCCGGACTTGAAACCCATCTCGCCGAGGGCTATATACTTGATATAGTTCCGGTACTCGTTTCCTGAAAGGTTCTTTCCGCATAGGTTATTGAAAAACATCGGGATAGAAAACCCGTCCTCGCTTTTCAATACGGTCTTACCGTCTTGTCTGATTTCGTCTGTCATAACTGTTTTGTTTTAATCGGTTGAACACTGAAAGCTGTTTTTTCTTTCCCTGCTTTCGTTTGGCCGTGCAGGTCTGTTTTTCGGCTTTTTAAGGCAGAGAAAGGATAAAGCACCAGCATAATGAGCCAAACCCGGATAGAAAACCGACCATGTAATCGTCTGTTTTCGTCATCCGAATGAAATGCGGTTTGGTGTTTATGCGCTTTGTCCTATATTCGCCGACGAAAAGAGAAAGGCAGATCTGCCGGAAAAGGAAATAAGGACAGAACGGGATAACATGAGTAAAACCGGGATTCGGAGGTTGTGCTAATCGAAAAACATGTCATCAAGTGATATTTTTTTCGATTAGATATTGCTTTGTCGCAAAAAGAATTGTTTTTTGTGACAAAGCAAACATAGAATTAGTATTGTGACATGCAGCGTTTTCGAATACATTCATTACCTTTGTACTGCGTAAAAGTTCTCACTCCACTGCGTAAAATGTAATATTATGTATAAAAGGGCAGAATATCAGATAATTAAGGGAAGACTTGAAGAACAGAGAAGGTTTATTCAGGTTGTCATGGGTGCACGTCAGATAGGGAAATCAACCGTTGTGAAGCAGGTCTTGAAAGACTTGGAAGCCCCTTATCAGTTCTTTTCCGCCGACAATGTTCCAACAATGGGCAGTGCATGGATCTCAAACTGCTGGGCGGCTGTCCGTAGCCTGAAAGAGAGCAACGGCTGGGAGAGCATTGTCCTTGTCATTGACGAGGTACAAAAAATCACCAACTGGAGCGAGGTGGTAAAAAAGGAGTGGGACGATGATACGTTCCATGACCGCAATATCAAGGTGCTGCTACTGGGTAGCAGCCGCGTCCTATTGGAGAAGGGACTGTCGGAATCGTTGGCCGGGCGTTTCGAGGAAATCCGCATGAGCCATTGGAGTTACCGGGAAATGAGAGAGTGTTTCGGCTTGTCCCTCGACCGGTATCTCTTCTACGGCGGTTATCCCGGTGCGGCCTCTTTAATCGGCGACGAGGACCGCTTCCAGCAGTATATCCAGTCGGCTATCATCGAGGCGACGATCAACAAGGATATTCTGATGGATACTCCTATCAGCAAACCGGCGTTGCTTCGTCAGACGTTCGAACTTGGAGCTGCCTATTCCGGTGAATTGCTGTCGCTGAACAAGATGCTCGGCTCACTGCAGGATGCCGGCAATACGGCGACCTTGGCGGGATATATCAACCTGTTGGGGGAAAGCGGACTGCTGTGCGGGCTTCAGAAATTCAGCATCGACACGGCACGCCGTAAGGCAAGCATACCGAAACTGCAAGTTTACAACAACGCCTTGAAGATGGTGTACAGTCCTCTGACATTCGAGCAGGCACTTCTCGACCGCAAAGCATGGGGACGTATTTTCGAGTCGGGTATCGGAGCTTATCTGGTCAGTCAGGCATTCATCCACCGTTTTGAGGTGTTCTATTGGCGTGAACGTAACGACGAGGTAGATTTCATTCTCCGTAAGAAAGGGTCTGTCGTAGCCATCGAGGTTAAGAGTAATGCCGAGAAGCGGACAGAAGGACTGGATAAGTTCCGACAACTGTTCCATCCTACAGCGTCATTCATCGTCGGTGACGGAGGTATCGGTGCGAGTGAGTTTCTGGCGATGGATATAACGAAGTTATTTTAAGAAGGTATGCACGAGAGGGTTATTTTTCTGATTCTGCTGTGCGTCATCGGGATGCTGTGCACCGTCATCGGCTTCTGGCGACGGAAGACTGCAGATGCTGCGTTCGCAGCAGCACGGGCAGCCGCTACCGCCAAAGAGCGAGACCGTTATTGCCGTCTGGCGGTACTGGCGGGCCATCGGGAAGCCTGCCTCATGTTCTGTTTCGCCCGTTCGGACTTTTTTCCCTCTACCAGTTCAAAGAGGGCGAAAATCACGGTATCGAGTTTTTTAAGGCGTGCATGTCCGTCTTGAATTTGGACGATGCCCCTTACCACATCCTGTTTATGCCGTGCAGCGACGAGTTCAAGTATGCCCGGCGATTCAAACGGCTCGACTGGTACATCACAACCCACCGGCCGGACCTAAGTTCGGGCTTATATGATGTCGATGTGTTCGAGTCACGCGACAGCTTGCACGAGGCGAAAGGCGGTGAAAACCGTATCCTCGAAAGGAACTACCGTATCACGGGGAATATCGAAGGGAAACAGATTATCATCGTGGACGACGTGCTGACAAGCGGACAGAGTATGGCCGACTACAAGGAAGAGATAGAAAGGTGCGGCGGCAAGGTGGTGGCGGCCATCTTCTATGGCAAAACCGTTACCCGACCGCCTCTGCTTCTGATAAAGGCGCACGTGTGGGGTGGCTGCATCGTGAACAAAATCAAGGAACTGACGAAATGAAAGAATGACTATTGTTGTATTTCTAACAAGAAACAATTCTTGGATTTGCTGTTGTTGGCAGATGAACAAGAAAGCATGATAAACAAATATTTGGAACGAGGTGAGATGTTTGCCCTCTATGATGACGGCCTGAAGGCTATCTCTGTAGTGACGTGTGAAGGAGAGGGTATTTACGAAATAAAAAACATAGCCGTTTGTCCCTCCTCCCAACGCAAAGGATACGGAAAACGGCTGGTTGATTATCTCTTTGGATACTATCAGGGCAGATGTTCCGTCATGCTTGTCGGAACGGGAGATACGCCATCTACACTCTCTTTCTACGAACATTGCGGCTTTCGTATCTCACACCGACTGAAAAATTTCTTCACGGATAATTACGATCATCCGATTTATGAGGATGGAAAGCTGCTTACCGACATGGTGTACTTGCGGAAAGATTTCTCTTAATTCATATTTTGAATGGAATCTCATTTTTCACATCATTTATTATAACTGATTTGTGTTCATTGAATTATATCTCTATTTTTGGGAACGTAATTTTAATTTTCCCGAAAAGCCAAGAATTATAGGGACAAGTATTTTTTAGTCATTACATTAAAACATTATAATTTATGAAGAAAATCGTATTGACTTGTGTCCTCGTTTTTTCAGCCTGCTGTGTGACCCTGTTTGCACAAAAGGACAAAAAAGAAAAGGAAACAGTGAAAATAGAATGGCGATTATCATCGTCATCACAAGAAACACAGAAGAGGAGGATGTTGCAGGGGATGTTAAGTAATCGCTGCCCCGGATTATAAAAAGTGAGGTTGTGTCACTTCAAATCCGGCACAACCTCACTTTTTATGCGCAAAGGGGCGATGTCTCCGTATGCGGTCATTCCAACCGATGGAATCTTGAACAAAACCTCCCAAATTTTCAACTGGCAATCCGCTCCTTTCAAATGCCGTTTTATCCCTCCGGACCTGCTCCAGTCCTGTATGAAGATAAACAGGGCGTTCTGCCGTATGGCATCGCATTTTGTGTAGAACCGGGTGTGCTCAATCTCCAAGAGACTTTCTTAAAACAAGTTTTATTGCTTATTTCCTTTTCTCACCCTATATCCTGTCCACAGACACCATACGCATCCTCCTCCCACGAGAAAGACAAACACGTAAGTAGCCACGCTGCCTATGAACACCCGTCCACTGTGTACTTCCAAAGCGAAGTTCCAAAGCGACATGGGTTGTGTGGAGAGTTCGCCGGGCTGGGCAAGTGCATCCGTTCCCTCGTAATATTCCACCACGCATTCCTTTCCCTTGAAATCCGCACTGTAACCCGAAACGGCAAACTTGCCGAAAGGAGGACCGGCTGTATCTTCGGCTTCTTCTCCCGTGAAGTAGTCCGTTACCCGGCCTTGCTGTCTGTCCCAAACGAACAGGCCGCTGAACGAACCGACCAGCCAGTTCCCCTGCTTATCCTTTTGCCAGACATTCAGCCCCATGACACTGACCGGGGGAGTTTCCTCCACCTTCACGGGAACGGCATCCGGTGAAGCCAGCGAATAAAAACCTTCGGAAGTGGAGAGCAGCCAGTCACCGCACATATCGTCATAGCGCACCATGCGCAGCTTGTCGTGCCAAAGGTTAGGGCTGTCTAAGGATGTGCCGGGCAGAGCGGGTGTCTTAGTCAGAGCCAACGGTATCATGGCGGGGGGACGGAGACACCAGCCCGTAACGGCCACCAAGAGGGTCAGTATGATAGTGGTGCGTCCCAGCTTGTCGTGCCACAGCAGGGAGAGGCGTGTCCATCGGGCTTCGCCTTCCGTGTGCCGCCCGTGGCGGTGGCGGCGACGCATGTCCTTGGGCAGCAGCCAGTAGGCAAGCCCTGTGAGGCACAGGAGAACCAGCACGACGGCCACCGCGTCCACAACCAGCTTGCCTGCCGTGCCGAACAACTCCCCGCTATGCAACATCCACACCGTGCGGAAAAGCGTCACCCGTGGCTCGTAACCGTCGGGAACTTTCACCTGTATTTTCCGAAATCCGGCGTGGGGAGACGTGGAGAGATAGAGGTACGAACGTCCGGCAACTACCAGCGTGTCGCCCCGGACGGTGATGTCCGAAAGACGTTCCCCCTCGTCCAAAGGTAGGGGGATTTCTATCCAAGCCGTTCCGTCGTGGCGGTACAGACCGAACTGGCCGGCGGCATACAACGTACCGTCGGGTGTTTGCACTATGCCTTTCATGCTACGGTAGTCCGCCCCTTGGGGAAGTCCTTCGTTGAAGTCCGCAAAAGCCGAGGCGGCAGTGTCCGTGCGCCATATCCCGGCTGCACCATAGGCCAGTATATGCACCACGGAATCCTTGTCCGTATAGCGCAGCGTTCCCCGCAGCAGCCCGCCGTTCCATGCATCGAAACGATAACCCGCAGGCAGCCACTTCCGGCTGACGTTGATGTCGGCCACCGCTTCACGATGATTCAGCACAATACCGCTCCAACAGAACATGAGCATGAAGAAGCAGAACAGCAACCCGAACCATTTATGATGTTTCCTCCAAGTTATCCGTTTCATGATTTATCTTTTATTGTCGTTTTACATCCGCAGTTTTCTTTCGTCTGTCATAAGCGAGATAAAGCCCGGTTACTGCAAACGAAGCCAGAATCAACACGATTTCCTGCACATGCTCCTTCGGATTTACCCATAGCCCGTTCAGCAGGTGAATCCGGTCGAAGACCTCTACCGCGATCCAGAAGATAATTACGGTGGCGAAACCGAAACGCAGGCTCATGCCCCACGAGGCATAACGCAACAGCTTGGCGAACATGAACAGCGAACCGATGAAGCCCAGCATCCCGACAAGCAATGTCACCGGATGATGGTCGCCGAAAAAACGCTCATCGTAGCAGAACATCAGCACCAAGTAGCACGTCCACAGCATGGTAATGACTTCCATAAAGGCGACAATGCCAGTATGGCGTGTCATGGGGCGTGCGGCGATTTCCTTCTTGTGCTTGCCGAAGAACAAGCGCTGCCACCAGTTCAGGAAATTGCAACCGTTGGCGGTGCAGAACAGGTACAGCATCATCGTCATGGCCCAGAACCCGAATGTGGACGGAAGTATCAGGTATTCCGGCCGGCTGACTATCTCGCCCGTCACCGGGTCGAGCTGCGCCTGCGTGCCGAAACGGTTGGCATAGTACATAAACAGGAAGTCGATGGCGCCCATCCAGTAAAACATACCGCCGAACAAGCCCAACAGCGTTTGTTTGACGTCGCCTTTTATAAATACACCGATAATGACCATCAGCAAACCGAACAGCCCCATTCCCATACCGGCATAGAACTGTTCCACCCCCGCCGTACCGTCTTTCAGCGCACGTGCCAGGATGTGTGTCAGCGGCATGGCAACCAATGTCACAGCGATGGAGACAAACGCTTTAAGCCAGTGCCTTTTTCTCTCTTTTGTTGCTGCCATATCCGGTTTTCTTTATTGGGAAACGGCATTCTTTTTCTTCGCACCCATATACCACAGGTAAACAGCCAGTACGAGGAACGCTGCCAGTATGATAATCATTTCCGTCTTATGCCCCATAGGGTCTACCCATATCTCGCTCAACAAATCCATACGGCCAAGGATCTCAATCGGTGTCCAGAACACGATAACGGTAGCGATTGCCATACGGATGTTGGCCCCCCACGCAGAAAGGCGCAACTGTTTGGCGAAGATAAAGAACGAGCCGATAAAGCATCCGACCCCCACCAACAGTGTCACCGGATGATTCTCGCCCAGGAATACATCATCGTAGCAGAACATCAGCAACAGGTAGGAAGTCCACAGCAACATCATCAGTTCCATGAACGTGACGATACTCGTGTGGCGCGTCATGGGGCGGGCGGCGATGTCGTTCTTCTTACCACGGAAGAGCAACCGTTGCCACCAGTTGATGAAGTTGCATCCGTTCTTTGTACTGAACAGGTACATTACCATAATCATCATCCAAAAACCGAACGAGGCGGGCAGTATGAGATATTCGGGACGGGTTACGATTTCACCCGTCACAGGGTCGAGTTCCGGCTGCGTGCCGAAACGGTTGGCAAAATACATGAAGAGAAATTCCACCCAGCCTGTCCAGAAGAGCAGACCGCCGAAGAATCCCCAGAGTGTTTGGCGCGTATCTCCTTTGGCGAATACGCCGACAATCACCATCGCCATACCTACCGCGCCCATGACAAAGGCCGAATAGTGCAGAACGGTCTCGCTCATCAGATGCTCCATGATAATCATCAGCCCGTGCCCCAAAGGCATGGTAAACAATACCATGAGGAAAGAAGCGATGGCTTTCCACCAATAGCGCCGTTTGGCGGCAGGAGGTGTTACATTTGTTGTTTCAGTGGTCGTTACGTTAGTCTTTTCCATATTCCATTAATTTACGTTTGATACATTTCTTGTAGAATACTATAATAATTGCCGCAGCAACCAGCATGGCGGCGTGCAGCGTAACTGTAAACTCCCAAGTGGGAGCATTGGGGCTGTCCCCGTACTTGTCTGCCATGACGAAGTGGGCGACCGTTATCGCCGTCAGGAAGACGATAACTGCCGGCCATTTCACCCACCGCCGGTTGCAGAAGCGCATAAAGCGCACGAATTGTCCCATCATACTTTCCGTCATTTCAATTCGTCGCAATAGTAACTGATTCTCCCGCCTTCATCACCGATTTCCACGTTGGCATCGTACCAACTGATAATCTGTATCTTGAAGTACCTCTCTCCGTCGGCGGTACGCACCACATACGTGTGGAACGAAGGGGTGTATGTGGGGGGAGGCCCGGAGAAGCTCATGGCCTGCGACAGCAGCGGGTTGGCATTGGTCTCGGTCGTGGCAGGACCGTTGTTGGGGTCGAACCACGGGTTGGCATCGAAGTCCAGATTGTTTTCCACAAGGTAATGGTTCCAGTCGTTCTGCGACATGGTGACGCGCACGTCGTCCGTGTCAACGACCCATTCCAAGTCGGAAGGCAGTTGTGAAACGCTCGTCCAGTCATCGTAACCGCCATAGCCCAAGTCGGCGGCACCGCCCTGACCGATGCCGCTCGTACCCGAATTGGTACGCATGGTATAGCCGCAGAAAGCCAGATCCCAGTCCGTGCGGTTGATTTGTTCGCCTTCCTTGATGTCCTTGTTCACGGTGTAAGTGTTGAATGACTCTCCCGTGCGGAGGTTGAAGTATATCCAGTCGTTCGTCACCCCTGTGGAATAGCCCGACTTGCGGGGCAGCGTCTTGCCCGTAAAGGGCTGTATGTCGTCATAGTCCACGCAGGAGAACATCGTGAGACAGCCCAGCAGGAGGCTTACCGTTTTGAATAATCCCATACGTTTCATTGTCGTATATTTAATCATTTCTTTTTCCTTAAAGAGTTAATCACATCGTCCAGCATAAATTCCAACTGCACCCATCCGCGTGTTCCCGGCGTGGCGGGCACGTTGAACATCGTGATGCCCGAACCGAGGGTTTTCGGCACGTAGTTGAAGATGTTGTCCACACCGAGCGTCAGTTTTACCTTATTGTAGAAGGTCTGCGACACCGACAGGTTGCACAGCACGTATTGCGGCAGGTCGCAACGGAAGTAGGCGTCATAGCTCTTGTTGTCCTCTTCCACGAACACGCGGTCCTGCACGTCGAACTTCTTGCGTCCCATGTACGAGGCGCTGAACACGGCGTTCAACCGGTAGTTCTTCTTCGTGAACTTGTAGTCCAGACTGGCCGTGGCGGCATGGGGAGAGGTGGTGTTCACCTGTATGCCCTCGTTCTTGCTCACGTTCACGAAGCTGTACGTCCCGTTCAGCGTCAGGCAGTCCAGCACGTGCCAGCGCAGCAAGGCTTCCAGCCCCAGAAGGCGTTGCTTGCTCAAATTGGTGTACTCGAAGTTGTACTGCATGTCGTAGATGCGCCATACGCCCTCGATTTTATCACGGAAATAGTTGCCGTAGGCCGTACCGGACAGGAACAGGCGGTCGTTGCTGTACTCGGCTCCCAGCGAGAAATAATTGTTCTTTTCCGGTTGCATGTTCTCGTTTCCGCGGATCATGAACATGCCCAAATGGTCCCAGTTGAAGAAGAGTTCCTTGATACTCGGAGAACGGTATCCCATCGAATAGTTGGCGCGGATACTCCACCGTTCGTTGGGCGAATACTTGGCGGCAATCTTGGGCATCCCCATGAAACCGAACGCCTTCGAGAAGTTGGTACGCAGTCCGGCAGACACCATCCACTTGGGGTTGATGGTCCACTCATCCTGCAAGAAATACTCCGTTTCTTTCAAGGCGCGGGTTTTCAGGTCGTGGTTGGCATTGCCGGAGAAACGGTCGGAGGTCAGTTCGTCCGACGTATGTTCCACACCGAAGATCAGGCTGTGCCCGTCGAAGTAGTTGCTCGTGATGGTCAGGCGCGGCTGCCAGATGCTACTCTCGTAGTCCTTGTTGCGCGTGTCGATGCGCTCGTGCCGCTTGAAGCGGTCGTAAAAGTCGGCATGAAGGCTACCCGTAACGCTGAACCAGTCCTTCACGTGGTAGGTCAGCTTGGCTCCCGCCGTCCAGTCACGCGCCTGGCTGAAAGTCATGTCCTGTATCAGGTCATACGTGTTCATGAAGAAGGTGCTCCCGTAAACCAAGACCGAGAGGTCATCGGTCGGGTCGTAATACAGTTTTTGGGAAACCGTGATATGCTCCTTGCCCTCGATGCCCATCGGCGGACGTGAGGACGAGTTGACCACGGTGATGTCGTGCGGAAGGAAGGGATTGGCCTCCTGCGTGTAGACCTTCTTGTCATTCTCCGCCTGATACATGTAGAACGCATCCGAGGAACTGTACCATGCGTCGGTCTGCGAGGTTACTTTCCCCGCCTTGAATCCGGCAGATACCCAGCCTTGCAGGTTGGGGCGGTCGGCATTCTTCTCGAACATATACAAAAAATCCTTCGGTTGCGGATTCTTGTAATTGCGCTCGTTCATCTGTCCGTAGCGCACACCTGCGTCGATGGAAAGCGGTTTGGTCGTTTTCTTCGTGATAAGGTTGATTACCGCACCGGCGGCACGCGAGCCGTACAGCGTACTGCTGGCTCCTTTTACAATCTCGATACGGTCGATGGCGTGCAGGTTGAAACGCTCGTAGTCGAGATTCCCGGCCATGTCGCCCGTCATGCGCTCGCCGTCCATCAGGAACAGCACGTGGCGGGCGTCGAGCCCCTGCATGGAGATTTCGTTTCCGAAGCCCACCTTCTGGATATTCAGACCGGGAGTTTCCTGCTGCAATGCCTGTTGCAGGTTGCTGTATCCGGCTTCGACCAACTGCTTGCCGCCCAAGACTTGCGTCGTAACGGGCGACATCTTGATGGGTCGCGCAGTACGTGAACCGGTGACGACCACCTCGTTCAGTCCCAAATGGTCCTCTTCCAGATAGACGGTTTTCTCGGTTTCGGTCGCTTCTATCTTTCCTGTTGCCGGAACAAAACCGACATAGGATATTTTGTAATAATACGTTTTCTTGGAGGGGATTTTCAGTTCCGCCAGCCCGTCCACATTCGTGACGCTCCCCTGCAGGTTTTGCAACGCTTCGTTATCGGCATAGACCACAGTGGCCGCAATGACCGGCTGTTCCGTCCCTTTCTCCAGAACTTTGAGCTTTACTTTACGTTGTGCTTGGGCATTCATACATGCCAGTAAGACACAAAATAAGATGGCTGTTATTCTTTTCATCTGTCTATCATCAAAACATGTTATTCTACACAAAAAAGAGGGAAAGCCGTGTGTCTTACGGTCTTTCCTTCTTTCCTGCAATCGAAAGGTCAAGCCTTGCCCTGTTCTTTCTTGGCTTCTTCCAAGTCTTTTTCGTACTGGGCAAATTCTTCTTCAAAGCGGTCGATACGGCTCTTGTCGATTTCTTGCAGGAATGTTTCGGTGCGGACGTTCATCATGTTGTAGTCCACGATGAACTCCACTTGCTTGGTGTCCACGTTCAGGAAACCATCTACACGGGCGCCGCTCCCTTCCTGGTTGTCCGCAGCGTCATCGCCGCTCGTGGTGACATTTCCGTCCGTTCCCACGAACTTCACCCAACCGCTGCCGGGGTATTCATCCTTTTCCCAACTGTTGAGTTGCATAAACTTCGTTGCACAGCGGAAGGTGATGGCGAAGGGCATGGCGCCCACGGTGAAGTCGCTCAGGTCGAGCACCATCGTGCCGTCTTCCCGCCAAGAAAAGTTGAATTTGGTGGGGCAACCGCTTTCCAACAGCGTCTTGTCCACACCGCTCATTGTAGCACGGGTTGAGAGCACGAGGTCTCCTACAAGGATTTCCTTCGCCTTATCAATATATTCCTGTGCAGGTGGCTCATTGGTAAGTGAATCGTCACTTTCACACGAACTTAATCCGATTACTGTTGCCATAAGAAGGCTGAATAAAAAGTATAACTTTTTCATTTTGCTTATATAATTTACTTGTTTTGTAATCCATAATTGTTTCCTGTTCATTACCCTTGCCTGCGTGTATTCCGCAAAGGGTATGTAAAGTCATGGTTTTTACATGATTAAAGGCAGGCTTTTTCCGATGGCAAAGTCAGTCTTTGATGTGTACCGCATGTAGGCTTCAGAAGCGGTTCAGGCGGTTTGGATAATTTTGTTTCCTCGCCGTCGGTTGCATACCGGGAGTGTTTTTAGCGGCATAGCAGCCTTGCCGACAGGATAATGGTGTCTTCCCCATTGGGTGAGGTGAATATATTGTGATAATTTTTTCTTAGTAACACACAAAAAAAGAGCTAAGAGAAAGCCGTTTGACAGCTTTCTCCTTACTCTTTCTGAATTTAATTTCGTTGCTTGACAAAATAATGACGAATTATTTTGTTCCAACAAAATGTACGGATGCAGGGAAATCTGCACCTAAGAACTTACCGGATACTGCCAGAGTAAACTCGATAGTGTTGCCTGTAACTTTGGCATCAGTCAAAGAATCCAGCACGTGGCTCATAATCTTTCCCTTTCATCTTGATTTTGTCCATCGTACCGTTATAAGTACCTTCGTAATCGCTGATTGCCAATACGGTACTTACACCTTCTACACCCATCACTGTGGCAGCGTCAGCAGACTGCGCCATTCCGAAACTTGCTGCAACAAGGGCAGCTCCTAAGAAAAATTTTCGCATCGTTTTTATAATTAAAGTTTAACAAATAATTTAATTACACTTTATTTTTGTTTGTTCAATAAAGTCCTCCAACGGCATCCTTTGTTTTTGCTATTTGTTAATATAGAAGTGTATCCCAATCTTCTTACTTTATCAGATGGGTCGATGTCGGTATAGTTTGCTTTCAAGAATGCTTGGGTCGATTCTCTGTTAAAGGTGCTTTCTGAACAAGCGAAGGTTGTACCGGCATATCCATCTTCACTATAGAAAATAGTCAGATTCGGATAAACCAGATTAAAGTTTTCATTCAAATCACCTATTTTGAGGTCAGCTACCATCTTGACATTCGATATATCGAATGTTTCCAATGCGTCCAAGCATTCAATATCAATGGCGTAAGCTTTCAGTTCATCCTTTTCGGGCAGTTTGATTTCCTTCAAGGCAGGACATCCTGTCATTCTTATGGCGCTGCCGTATGTATTGTTGCCTTCTGTTTCTTGGTCACGCTGTCCCCAAATAGTAGAGTGGCTTAAATCAATGCTTGTTATAGCCGAATTGTTTTGAATCCAAACTGCTCGTAAATCGGTAGCATTGGATAAGTCAAATCCTTCCGATGCTATTTCCTGCATTATAATCTGCGTAATAAACTTCCCTAACTTCAATCGAGGCGCAGAAGCCCCACTTTCTGCTCCGGCAGAATAAAGGCTGACTTTAGCACCTTCCCAATAAGGACTTGCCACCAAATATTGGATACCTTCAAAGTTGGTAACATTGTCAGTCGGTTTAATGAGAATCTCAGCTGTTTTTTGTGATGCTCCTAAATGGTTGCTAATATCTATTTGGTCGCCATCAAGCAAATCGGGAAAGTTGGTCTTCAAATAAGTGAGCAGGTTTGCGTCGGGCACGTCGCGCAGGGTGGTATAGGTTTGCAGATTGCCATCGACATCAGTCATCTTCATATCAATGGTGCCGGCGGTGATGGCTTCCTTGTTTTGGCGGTAGAAACGCACGAGATCTTCGAACGCCGGGCCGTAACCATTGTCCGACAGATCCACATCAGTCAAGTTAGGGAACATGGAAAGTTCTGCCAGTGCGTCTGTGGAAATCTGCGTTCCGGAGAGGTCAAGCGTCGTCGTATTGTTAGCCAAATCATCAAGCAACAGATTGCCGTCCTCGTTGAATGTGTAGCCTCTTTGAACAAGAATGGTTTTCAATTCGGTATTCTGCACGGCACCCGTGCTGTATGAGAGGGTGTTGTCGTCATCGCTGCACGATGCCCCTACCAGCAACATTGCGAATGCCATCAAACCGACATGCAAATTGTTTCTTTTCATCTTTCTGTGATTTTATTTTTATTATATATTATTATTTCGGGAGCGCAAAATTACAATAGGAGTATTTTTAGTACAATACCTAAAAATGATGATTTTATCAAGCAAAAATCACCATTCAAAGAATAAAAAACATAAATTTCGCTTCTACCTTATAATTGTTTGTTAAAACGGTACTTGAAGGAGAGCATGAACCAACTACCTATCTGCTGCGTGTGTCTCTCCGACAATGTTGCGGAAAGAATAATCGACATCGCTCCGCAACTGAATGCCGCCGGGCAGGTCGGCGTAGGCGTTCACCCCCAAGCGATAGTCGCGGGTGTAATCGCCGGTTTCGCGCAAAAGGTTGGTGGAGTGGCGGAAACGCCAGTCACCCGTCAGGTCGAAACCTCCCCATTGGGGCTGGTAGCCCAAACGTAGGTTGGCATTCAGTGTCGTGTTGTGGGTCGTACTGCGCTCCGGCATCTCCTGCTGTTCCTCGTTGATAAGGCTTACGTTCTGGCTGAACGAAGCGCCGGTACGTGCGGTAACGGAAAATCGGCGTTTGATGCGCTTCTGGTATCGCACGGTGGCTCTTGCGTTCCAATTCCCGTTCACATTCACGGGATAGCTTTCTATACCGCCTGTTTGGGTATTGTACGTCACAGCCCGTGTCACACTGTTCACCGTGTTCGCCCAAGTCATGTCTCCGTTCAAACCTATCTTCGTGTCTCGTGCTTCTAAGCGCACCCTTTGGTTGTACGAAGGGCGCAGGCTGGGATTTCCCCGTGTAATGTTCAGCGGATCGCTGTTGTCGGTCAGTGTCAGCAGTTCGGTCAGTCCCGGCTGTTTCGTATCTCCCTCGTAACTTAGTTGCACCCGTGTTTTCTTTTTGTGCCACAAGACGGTAACAGCCGGGTAGTAGTTCACGGAGGTTCTCAGCGTGTCAGCTTGTATCCGCCCGGTCTTCTGGTCGAGACTCTGCCGTTCGGGAACGACGGACAGGCCGGCGTTGATTTCCCAAGTTCTGTTCGTATAGTTAAGGTGGAGGGCCACTTCATGCGCTGTCGTGTGGCTTCGGCTTCTGTTGCTCAGGCTGTCGGTATAGGCTGCCTCGTAGCCTTCCGGCAGGGTGTACAAGGGTTCATCGTCCGTACCGTCGAAAAAGCGGGACAGGTCGTAGGTATTGCGGTCGTTGTTTTGGTTTTCCCGTCTGAATTTATACGAAAGTTGTGCCCGCAGGCTCTTGTGTAGTGGCTGTGTCAGTATCAGTCCCAAGCTGAATTTGCGGTTTCTGTTTGGGCTGTCATAATATTGGTTACGGTAGAGGACGGAATCGTTACCCCACTCATCCTGCAATTGGTAATAGGTGGTGGACGACATGGAAAACGCCTCGTTCTTTCCTCTCCCTTCCGAGTATTGCATGGTTAGCCCCAAACTGCTGCCTTTCTCGTTCAGCCGTCGGGTGAGGTCGGCGTTCAGGAAATACTGCCGGTTGGCGCTTGTTGAACGGGAGTTCATGCGGATGCCATTCACCCGGATATCGTTTTCCGTTTGGCCGTTTTCTTCCCCATTAAACGGTGCTGTGATATCCAATTCTGGATCTTCATTGTAGGTCGCCTGCCGGCTGTCACTCCCGTTTGTCCCTTTCATCGCACTAAAGCTGCCTGAAAGGTTCAGCAAGGTCATCTTATCGATATTCCATTTCATGCTTAGCATGGTGCTTGCCATGCGGTTGGTGTTGTGGCGGTCGCTGGTCGCATAGCGGTAGCGGTTCCCCGTTTTCAGGTATTGCTCGTAGTAAGATGTCCCCTCGTTCCCATTGATAGCATTGCTGTACATGACATTCCCGTTAAGGTGTATCTTCTTTCCGAACTTTTTCAGGAAGTTCACCGCTACATTGTCTTGGCGGTTGTCTTTGTTTGCGGATGTCATGTTGCGGTTGCCGCTTTTGGCGATTACCGACAGGTTTTCCCCGGCGGTTTTGAAGAAATTGCTGATTAGTTCCGCTTCTTTTTTCTTGTTGTTACCCTTGCCTGCGGCTACGGAAGTCATCAGTGTACCGTTGAACTCCTTCTTGGTTTGCAGGTCGAGCACATAGTTTTCTTCCCCTGTTTTTATCCCCATGAATTTCTCCATTTCGCTACGCTTGTCATACACTTTTATCCTGCTTACCAAATCGGCGGGCAGATTTTCCAAAGCCAGCGCATGGTTTCCGGCAAAGAACGCTTCCCCGTTTACATTGATTTCCGCAATGGGAAGCCCATTATAAACCAAGGTTTTGTTTTGCCTGTCATATTCCAAGCCCGGTATCTTTTTTACCAGCTCTTCCAAGTTCGAGCCTTCGGGAATCCGGTAGGCATCGGCATTGATGACGGTAGTGTCGCCCACCAGTTCCACCTCCTTTATGGGAGCCGTGACCACCACTTCGGACAGTTCAAGACCTTCTGTCAAGACAATGTTTCCGACATGGATTTTCGTCTTGCCTGTATTTAATGCACGAAACTCCGGCTTCATGCCTATATAAGAAACTTTCAGCAGGTAAGGCGATTCTTTCTTTGCATGGAAGCTAAGGCGGAAATTCCCGCCGGCATCACTCATCACCCCTTTTACAAGGGTGGAATCCCCGGCTTCGAGTACCAAGATATTGGTATAGGGCAACACCTCTTGTCCTTCTCCATTATTGGAAACGACAAGGGTTTTTCCGGTCACATCCACCCTCTGTTGGGCAAATAGAGTTATCGGAAACAGGAACATAAGTATCAGTCCGAGACCAGATATACGCACAATTACCCGTTATTTTTTTATAGTTTTTAAAAGAAATGAAAAACGGGTACAAAATTACAAGCTTTTACCAGCCGTGCCAATACCAAACAATCGGTATATATAATAACTCATTACTTTAACCTTCAACATATAAAAAATGGTCGGAACGATACAGAGTACAAGAAAACCTGCCGTACAACCGCCGGGTAAGGATACGCGACAGGTGGCAATAGCTGACCGTGTAGTCTCCATGCCGTAAGGTCACATACTTGCCGGAGGATTTGTCCTGCCCGACTTTCACTACCACTCCCGCCATCATGGCCATCACCTCGTCGCCCCGTGCGTGGAGGTCGATTCCGTTGTGAAACTTCTTTTTTCCGGTAAAAGGATCTTTCCGATACCCATAAAGCGAGTTGATTTTCATCCGGCGCAGCGGATAGCTTACGCTAAGGTAACGCTCTATCCATACGTGTTTGCAGGTGTCGGCGGGCAATGCCGGGGCAGCATCTCCTGCCGACGGTAAGGTGTCTTGGACGGAAAGCGTGTTTCCGGGCAAGGTCGCTGCATTATCCCTACCGGCAGAAACGACTTCAACCCTGTATCGGGACGGCACGGTCGAGACCGTATTGAATTGTGCTTGAACGGGGCCTGCGATACTTGCAGCACCCGCCATCAAAACCAGTAGTTTCTTTCTCATGCGGCAAATATAACCAGCCCTGCCCAAGATGTCCCGTTTCCACGGCCTTTTTCGATCAAAGTACAACAAAAAAAGCATTCAGAGTATGAATTTATGCACAAAATCATACTCTGAACATAAAAATAAACTCTCTTAATACACTAATATTATTCTATTATATACAAGGGAATGAAAAGAATCTATCTTTGCAAAGTGTAATTCAAAATACAAAATTAAATATGAATGTAGTACGATTTGAACTAATTAAATTGCCCTATCCGACACTGGCCCGATTCGGGCTTACACAGGAGATGATCGAGGACTTGCCGATGCGTGTCCTCGATGAGATTTGCGACGGCAGACACTCTCCCGTGCTTCCGGTCCGTGTCCGTGACGAGAAGGGAGAACTAATTGAAAGCCGCAGCCGCTTCGCCCTTGTCCGCAGAGATGACGGTCTGTCGGACGTGGTATTTTATCCCGTCCTGGAATCCTCGCCACTGGAACGCTACGACGAGGCGCAACAGAAACAGTTGCTCGACGGCAAGGCCATCATTGCGGACGTGGAGACGGCAGACGGACGACACAGCAAGGCATTCGTGCAGATAGACGAGGAAACGAAGCAGGTGATGTATATCCCCACGCCGATTATCGGGCGCAACCTGCAAGTGCTGGCCGACATAATGCACCTCGGTACAATGGAGGTAAACAGTATGCAGAACGGCGAACCGCTGACACTGGTCGTGGACGATGAACCCGTCACGGTGGGCATCGACCTGCATGACAAGACCGGCATCCGCTTCTGTTCGGGCGACAGCCAGAAATGGAAAGAACAGCCCAAACGCGAGTGGGACAAGTACACTTTCGGCGTGTACGGCTGCTGGGTGATGGACGATGACGGCAACCTCGACTATGTTCCCGAAGAGGAATATACCGAAGAACTGTGGAACGAACAGAAGAAAAGCGCCGAGCGTAACCGTGCGGCGGGAGTTCACAAATAATATCTTAACATCCAGCGAATATGGCAGAACACCAATATTATCCCGAAGAGGTCCTTATCGAGAAGATGGAGCGCGGCGAATACGGCTGGCTCGACTATGTGAATCATTTCTCGCCCGAATGGCAGGAGGAATATGCCCGCTATTGCAAGGAGCACAGCCTTATGGCGGGCAACGAATCCGCCGCCGAGTTCGTCCACTACAAGGACGAGCAACTGGAGGCGGCGATGGAGAACGGAGATGCATAACGGAAACCCTTTTTAACAACGGATTATGGCGATACGAAAGAATACCAACCCCCGAATGATGGACCTGCAACCCGAAATGCAGGACACTGGGGAACAAACTCGGCCAACAAGAAAGCCTACAACGTGTTCACGAGCATTGTAGGGAAAGACTTTTATATGCCCAAGAACTTCGTCCATGCCCGCAATGCCAATGGCCGTGTCGCTATGGGGCTGCACGGCTACCGTATCGGTATCGGCGAATACGGGCGTGTGGGACGGCTGGGTATGCCGCCCCCGTTCCTCGGCTGGACGCCACGCCACCAGTGGGGCTTCCATCTGCGGCGGGTCGGCGGCCAACTGTTCTATCCGGGGCCGCCCATTGTCCCTGAACGGTGGGACGGACGCATGAAGCCGGGCGAATTGCAGTCGGGCGGCTACGGCTTCTATTACAAATACAAGGCCGGACAACCGGTGCAACCGGCACAACAGACCGACGTACTGCAAAACCTGCAGACGGTCATCACGCCGCTGGTCAGTCGTCCGCGCAGCACGGAACCGGCCCGTACCTACAAGGAACTGATAAGCTCTCCTGTCTATTTTTCCAATGAGAAATGGCAGGAATGTCTTGCCTCCCACGGCCTTATCGTCGATAAGGAGGCACGGACACTGACCGTACAGTCCGAAAAGGTCGCCGCCGATCTGGTCTATGACCTGACGGAAGAAGAAACGGCCGTCCTGACCTCCAACTCCATCGAGGAACAACCGGTCGAGAAGCGGCTGGAAGTCCTGAACGGGGTAATCAAGGCAGATTTTGCCGACAAGGTAACGATGGCAGACCTCGACAGCAAGCAGCGTATCGCCCTCGGTCTGCACCCCGAAGTACAGGAGGAACTGACGCAGCGACAACAACAGGAGCAGGAAATCCTCTCCCCACTGGAAAACCAGCTCCGGCAGGAGATGCCGTATGGCGCAACCGCTTCCGTCGATGGACGCGATATTTCCGTGCTCGACGAGCGCAAGGGCTGGTACCGGGAAGAACGGCACGGCAGGGAGGTCGAGGTCGGCGAGATAGCCGTACACCCATCCCCCATAGAGGGCAAGTACAAGATGACGGCCGTCATCGACGGACAGGTCATCAGCCACGAGATCAGCCAGAAGGACTATGACAAATTCCTCGCGGTCGATGACTACCACCGCATGAAAATCTTTTCGAAAATATTCAGCGAGGTGGACATGAAGATGCGGCCGGAAGCACAGCGCGGTCTCGGCGTGAAGATTTTCGCCGCCCTTGCGGCAGGAACGGTCGTCACGGCGGGTGTCGTCCACGGCCTGCGGCATCATCATCACGGTCCGGAGTTCTACGGTGAGCGTTTCGGAGGCGAGCCGCGTCCGTATTTCAAACCCGGTGTCGATACGCCGAGGGACGTGGCCATACGCAATTTCGAGGCACAGATGAATCAGGATATTAACGATATGAGAAGAGGGAGATAAAGACAATGAGAGAAGGAGACCTTACCTACGACGACTTCCTGCAAAGGCTGAACATTCAGGACGTGCTGATTGACGCAGGCTACCACCTGAACCGGCGCGACGGCCTGCGCTATCCCTCGTATGTCCGTCTGGACAGCGAGGGACGGCGTATCCGTGGCGACAAGTTCATCGTGACGCAACAAGGAAAGTGCTGCTTCCAAGCACAGCAGCAGAAAGTCTATAACATCATCTCGTTCATCAAGGCGCA
>PPYE01759003.1_pt1 | contig 20478 bp, 18 predicted proteins | sample 1559881 | NCBI WGS metagenome assembly PPYE01 (sample SAMN08240022, study PRJNA423297) | Human gut metagenome, whole genome shotgun sequencing project.
ATTCTAAAATAAAAAAATATGAACGTAAAAAATTTGTTGATTATGGCGGTAACCACTGCAATGTCTTTCGGATTTGCCGCATGTTCTTCTGACGATGATGATGACACAAGCGGATTACTTTATAATGATGTAAATTCGGAATATAATGACTATGTCAGTGTCTGTGGGATAAAGTGGGCGAGAGGTAATCTCCAACATTTGGGTGAAGAGTGGAAGATTGCCGACCATCAGTGGGAATATTTTAATTATGTCGATGGAAATACCGGGTCATCTGTCACTCAAAGTTCTTCACAAATGGATCATTTCAATTGGGGTGTATGCGGAGTAAATGCTTTGACTACCAGTTTTACCGTTTGTGCAAAGAAAGTATCCCAAGATATAAGCGGCAAGATGTTTACCGACGAGGCATGTACTGCTGAGACCACAGACTTTTCTGCCGCATCGTATGGCGATATCGCTTATTGGGCAACTCAAGGCTCATGGCGGTTGCCGACACAGGCAGAATTAGAAAAACTGTACAATGAGGCCTCGTACCAGTACGGATATTATACGACAGAAGACGGTAAGGACGTTTACGGATATTTGTTTACACCTCCGAAGAAAAGCGGTCGTATAGAAAATACTACAGCACGTCAGATTACTGACGAAGAATTGATAGGCGGGCTCTTCCTTCCGGCAACCGGCTGCCGTATCAACCCGGGAACAGTAGTCTCTAACGGAGGAAAAGTAGGTTATTATTGGACATCCCAATATCGTAATGCCGGTAATAACGATTATGCCTATTATTTGGAGTTGCAACCGACTCAGATCCGTTGGGCAGGAAATGCCAGTTACTATGGACGGTCGGTACGTCCTGTAAAAAATTGATTTTACAACCACGACAGGCTGCAAGAAATATCAGACATATTAATCGTTGCTGGCTCAATCCGGCAACGATTTTTTTCAGATTTAGCTATTACAATAAATTGGATATTCTATTGTTTCTGTCTGGCTTATATTTTACTATTGGCAAATTTATCTTCCATAGAATAAGAGTTGGTAGTCTTTTACCTCTTCATATATGAGATTCTTTGTATATAAGAAAGCGTATAAACAAAAAAAGGTTGTCATCACGACAACCAATCTTCATTAACCTTAAATCTAATACTATGAAAAACACAATGCAAATATAGATGATATATGTTATATAACATAATTATTTGATGATAAAATGCTTTTAATTAACATTAATTATCCTTTCAAAAGATTTATGATTGTCACAATGACAATACTTTAGTTGATAATCATGTATATTTGTCTATCATTAGAATCATCTACGTTAAAAATAAAGTTTTTTTATAAAAATGAAGTCAATAATTTATTGGTCAGCATTACTATCAAGTGCATTATTTATGACTCAATGTGCAAACAGCAAGAAGATAACCCAGAAAAATGATACCCCTAAAGAACGGAATTTTGCTTATCAAGATAGTTTTTCATCTTCAGTTTATTATCAAGACCTCTATAACTGTGCCGAAATGAAATATGCATTCAAAGGCACCACATATAAGGAGTTTGAAATCTGGCAAAAAGAATTTAGGGATAAATTAAAAGAAAGACTGGGTATCACTAAGTTAGAAAAACAATTGGCCTCATTTGAAGTTAAAGCTCGGAAGATTGATTCAGAAGATATAGGATATGCCATTAGAGAAAGATGGGAGATATGGACTGAGCCCAACGTACCTCTGCCGTTTGTATTATTATTGCCTAAAAATAAAGAAGGAAAATTGCCCTTAATGATAACACCGCATGGGCATGGAAAAAATACGGAAACCTATGCCGGGATATATCTCTCTGAACAAGAGCGTATTGAAGGTGAAGTGGGTGAACGAAATGTCGCTGTACAGGCAGTACAAAATGGTTTTATTGCAATTGCTCCTACTTCGAGAGGTTTCGGGAAGACTCGTACCCCGGAAGATAAGGCAAAAGATATACCGTATTCCTGTCGTACATTATTGATGCAAGATTTGCTGGTTGGACGTACACCTATCGGAGACAGAGTGTGGGATATTTCCAAACTGATAGATTGGGCATTGGCAGAATTACCCGTTGATAAGAAAAATATTATTGTTTCCGGTAATTCCGGAGGAGGTACTACAACCCTTTTTGCCGGAGCGTGTGACACCCGTATATCGATGTCAATTCCTGCTTCATATTTCAGCACATTTACAAAAAGTATTGGAGCAATGTATCATTGCGACTGCAATTACATCCCGGGGATATTGGAATACGGTGAGATGGCCGATATTGCAGGATTGACAGCCCCTCGCTTATTCTGTGCTTTAAATGGGAAAAAAGATCCTATGTTTCCTTTGAAAGAGGCTCAAAAAGCTTTTGCAGACCTGAAGAAAATATATACAGCAGCTGGAGTGCCTGATAATTGTGAGCTTTATATCGGTAATGAGGGACATCGCTACTATAAAACAGGAGCATGGAATTTTATAAATAAGCATCTGTCAAAATAGAATAGGTCTTTATAATAAAAAAACAGAAAAAGCCGTGTAGAGTAAAACTTAAAACACGGCTTTTTCTGTTTTGGATGCGATAAAATATCTTTAGTTATCTATTTGAATTGAGGAACAATTTCAAATAATTCTACATCACCTTCTATCTGTATTTGAGATACACCATCACTAAGCTCCGTTGTATAATATGCTGAGTCGATAGCGGTCTCAGACACCGGTGTACCATCCGTTTTGAGTTGTTTGATTTTAGCGGAAGACGTAGCTGCAATCGGTTTTATCAATAAAATATAACCTTTGACATTTTCCGGCACTTCAAAAGTAAGAATACCCTGATTTTTATAAGATGTACCTAAACGTTTGTCAAACGCATAAAGGGCTTCTTGCTGGTTTTCCGCATCCAAATGAAATCCTAAATTTTCAATCCGAACCGGATTCACATCAAACGAACGTATGGCAGCATAATTTGTCCGGGCAGATTCGAGCCTTTTCAATCGCACATATCTGGCTTTTACAGGCTCTCCGTTCCACTGAATCACATATTGCTTTTTCAGCTCTTTAGATAAAGGCGTCCAGGCTGTTCCGTCTTCAGAATATTCCAGTAGTGCATGGTCGAAGTAGTCAACGTCATCAACAGAGTTCCTTCCTTGCAAAATAGAAATATCGGAAATATTCCGGACACTTCCCAAATCTATCCCTATCCAGTCTCCCGTCTTTTGAGCAATACCGGAAGTGTAATAAGTTGTAGAGTCGTTATCGAACATCAGTTTGGACAACGTCGTTTTAGCATTATTGAATGAACCTATACCTTTATAATACATCGGAGTTTCACCCATCAGCCTTGCCAAAAATCCATAACCCATATCATCCATGGCATTTTCATAAAACGGCTGTAGTTTCATGGTCCCCGATTTATGAGCTTCGTAATTTTCCCGCTCTTCCTTACTCATCAGGTTTTGTACATATTTGTTCCAAAAAACAGCATTATCCTGACCAGAACGATAAATACGCATAAGTTCTAATGCCAGTTTTCCCCTCGTCCCTAATTTGCCGAACTCTATAAGCCAAGGTTGCAACTCTTTGAACAATACACGATTGGTACATCCGTTCTTAATCTCTTCAGGAGCTTTTTCTACTCTGTCAAATTCTTCCCGGAGAGCCTGATAATCGCTTTCAGTCCAATTGTCCATTCTGAAAGTGTTTGTTTCCCACGATTCATCTCTGCGATAGCCGGTTTCCGTGTCACAAGAATGGATGGCAAAAGTCCGGTACGCTTCTTTTGCTTCGGGCATCAATTCTCCTAAACCTCTTTCCCAATTGTCTATAGGATTATAGTTTGCTGTATTCCATGAATAATCGGCAACCCCGTACAAAGCCAGCTTCGAAGCCTCGCCATGCTCCATCGGGTTACTGGCTATACCGCATAAATGGGTACTGTTAAGAGACGTATTCAGTCCGTATACCGGACCTTGTAAAATTATATTCCGTACATAGTCGGTAACCGGATAGTTCCACCAGAAATAGGCCGGTCTTTTGATGCGGGAGTTTACCCAGTCCAACGTCTCTTTTGTCAAATCACTACAAACGACATCCCCTGTCCAGAAAACCTCGACCGATGGGTCAAGTGTCTCTCCGTATATGGCCAAACTTCCTTGGGGAGTCGGGTTGGCCCAAAGTCTGGAGTAGTCGGTCGGGCAGACAATTAAAGACGATACATCCCCTTTTGCTTTCACAAAGTCATTGGTCAATCTGTTCAGCAATTCCGTCTGCTTCACCGGATTAGTTCCTTCTCCCGAAATATCATCGAAAAAGATAGCAAAAGAACGCACACCGAGGTCATACATCCAGTTGAATTTGTTAATGAGGTTTTTATAATCTTCCTCATTCCATTTGATATCCTGTCCCGGGTGTATAGCCCAGACAAAATCCACCCGGTTCCGCTTACAAGCCTGTATCAGCTCCGCAATGTTCTTAGCCTCTTTTTCAGGATATGGAAGTCTCCAGTTCGGGCAGCTGTGATAAGGGTCGTCTTTGGGACCATACAGATAAGTATTCATTTTGAATTTACCGTAAAAATCAATCAATGACATCCTTACATCATGTGACCAAGGAGTTCCGTAAAATCCCTCGACTACACCCCTGTATTTCAAGTCCGGGTAATCATTTATTTCCAGATAAGGCAATTTCCCTCCCGCTGTCGCCGGGCTTTCAACAAGTTGTCTGAGGGTCTGTATTCCATAAAAAGCACCTTTTTCGTCATAACCTGTAATCGATATCCCCTTACTGTCTATACTCATGACATATGAGCCCGATATAGCTTTTGCCCCTCGTTTTGATGCCACCTTCGTTCCGAAATCAATAGAAAGTTTCACCCCTTTTTTATTAAAGGTGACAAAACCCAAATCGTTGGAAAATTTATCTTGTCTGTCTTTTAGACATACTCCTTCTGATATATTGAGCGTACTTTCTTTATGGAAAACCAATCTTTGCGGAGTAGGGTTGATGATTATTCCCTGATGATCCAATTTTTTACCGGGAACAGGCAAAACGTCTTGAGATTCCGATCTTTGGGAGGACAAATCAAAATCACTCTCCTGAGCAGAAAGTGTTCCACATATCAATGCTCCGGCAACCCAAATAACCAGTGATTTTTTACAATTAATCATTTTCATAATAAAAATATATTATACATGGCATCTTATTTCTAAAAATAGTTATTAAAAATAGAAAACTTAACAAAGTTAATTAATTATCTTATCCAGACAACTACTCCGATATCTTTAATTCTATTTTTTTACTAAAAATCTTTTACTTAACCATTTTCTTACCGGTTCGTCATACAACTTCAGACAGAGATACGCCAATAGAATGTTTCCGAAGAATAAGCCCAAAGCGACAGGCCAAGTTTGGGAAAAAGTTAGTTTTTCTCCCCAAACCCATGCATAGAACAAGTACATGAAAGGATAATGTACAATATACAGAGGATAGGATATATCTCCCAAAAACTTACAGATTCTTGATGTTCCTTTGTCTGTTGTCTTTCCCGAAGCTCCCAGATATACCAGTATCGGGAAAATGATAATAGAACATACCGAATCGTAAATACCATTCATCCATAAAGCTTCGGTTCCTCCGATGTGAGGTACGGAGAGAAGAACAGCGATTGTCAAACTACATATCCAAAAAGCTCCTCGGATATGTACCGGTTTGAAAACACGGGACATCAGCAATCCCATAGAGAACGAAAACAGCAGTCGAAGAAAACCTCCGAGCAGATTGTAATCCAATAATGACCAGCCTACACCCAAATGTCCGAAACCGGAAAGGTTGGAGATGGCAAATGACGCCAATCCGATTCCGGCAAAAATGACAAGAACTGTAAGAGCCTTGGTAGACATTCTACGTATAAACAACGCATACAGAAGATTACCGATATATTCGAAAAATAAAGACCAGCTGGGCCCATTTAGCGGATACATCTCTCCATTGCCGCGAACCTCATGGCCTGAACCCGGTATTGCCGGAATCAAGAACAGATTGAGAAGCATTGCGAGCATCAACATGGATATGGAAACTTGTGTACCATCCCATTTTTCACAACCTTGTATATAGAATGTAATAGCCCCTAAAACGGCTCCCATAACGACCATCGGGTGCAGACGTATCAACCGGCGCTTTATAAAATCTTTTATTGTCATGGATGTTTTCCAGCGGTCGTCATAAGCATAACCGATAACAAATCCTGATAAAATAAAGAAAAAGTCGACAGCCAGATACCCATGATTGAATCGTTGGTCGATGGGACTTGTTGCAAAACCTTCAAATACATGATACCATATGACAAGGAGGGCTGCAACACCTCTAAGGCCATCCAGCAGTTCGTAATGCGGTTTAGTGTCTGCAAAAGCAGCGGAAGAAATTTTTTGCATGATGAATTTATAAATTATATTATTGTAATCAGCGCATTTTATGATGCCGCAAAGATAAGTAACTTACAAATTCTAAAATTTGTCCTGCGTCAAAATATTAAGATTTATCCAAAATTTATTGAAGAAAAATACAATGAGACACAGAGATATTTTATAACATTCAGCAACAAGCCTCAGCTCGTTTTGACAACGAGCAAATAATTTATCTCTAATTTGCATTAGAACTCATAGCAAAGAAAATCAATCCTTTATACTGTAATGATTATTTCACATTTTCTGGAGACCGGTACATTTCCCCTTTTCTGTAAATGATATGTGCCAAACATTTTTTTTCTAAACCCTCTGCCCGACAAGAAGCTTCAACCCTGTATAATTTGAAAATACCTGTCTTGTCATAACTATTTTTGAGCTCTGAGACGACTGAGTGTCGAGAGCGTTATACCCAGATAAGACGCGATATATCCCAGCTGTACCCGCTGGCACACCTGGGGAAACTGTTGCATAAACTTCTTATATCTTTCCTTGGCCGATAGAGTAAGATGCTCTTTATGGGAACGGTGCAAGCGCCGGTATTCGTTCTGATGAATAATTCTCCCCCAATTAGCCAGTTCGATATTAGTCTGGAAAAGCCGGAGCAAATCATTTAGTGATATCCTATAAGCAACAACATCCTCAAGTGTTTCTACAAATTCCTCGCTCATTTTATTATAGTATAGCTCATCCATACTGAAAACGATACTCCCTTCCCACGCAAAAGACGTCGTTATTTCTTCACCGTTTACCAGCCAGAAAGAACGAGTCATCCCTTTTTCAATAAAATAAGCCGATTTACAAAACTGGTTTGCTTTTATCAGTTGAAATCTTTTAGGAAAATGGCACAAACTCACATTTTCTTTAAGCGTTTGTATGGTATCGTCGGAAATCGGATATAAAGAATTTATTTTATCTATCACATTCTTCATAAAGCAAATTCATAATTATTTTCTGTCATCGTCAAATATAACAAAAATAACCAAGAGCCGGAGAAAAATATATTAAGATAATTATCAGCTCAAAGAGCCCTGGCTGAATTTTGCTCGGGCCAGGTGTATGAATATCTTTCGAGGATGTTTTTCTGTTTTTAATAGCAGGCTATTTGACAAGTGAAAACGAAAAAAAGACCGGAAGAAAATGCAAATAATTTCCTTATCGGAAAATTTGGACAACAGCTCTTAATCTCAGCGCGAGAACTCGAAAAAATCAATGAAACCCCTCTCATTTCCGCAAATATCCCATATAGGTATCATAATCTATGTGTCGGCCTCCCATGGATAGCAGATGAGGAGTTTCAAACTGGCAATCTATCATGACACCGCCATTTTCATGAAAAAAGTCTGCCAAGTAAACAAGAGCCAGTTTTGAAGCATTAGGAACCAATGAAAACATACTTTCACCGAAAAAACATCGTCCCAATGTCACCCCATAAAGTCCGCCCGCTAATGCATCTTTATCCCATACCTCTACACTGGCGGCAAATCCCTGCTCATACAAGCGGGTATATGCCTCTGTCATTTCCGGTCCGAGCCAAGCCCCGTTTTGATGGATACGCAAACGGCTGCAATGATATATGACCTCATTAAAAGCCCGATTGATGGTTATACGATATTTTCCCTTATGGATAAGGGTGCGCATAGAGTGGGAGACATGTATCTCATTCGGGAAAATGACAAAGCGGTCTAAAGGGCACCACCATTGTATAATACCTTCTCGAAAAGCATACCAGGGAAATATTCCGTTAGAGTAAGCCAGTATAAGCCGGTCGATGGAAAGATCACCACCCACAGCCAGCAATCCGTCCGGGTCCCCGTAATGAGGGTCGGGAAATATAAGCTCATCGGTCAGTCTGTAAACCATCTTCTAATCCCTCCCGGCATTAGTTTCTTCATCTATACTTTTTTCAGATTCCGTAAGCTGTAGTTTCAATGTATCATCTTCAACAAGAACAGAAGTCTTTCCTCCTTTTTTCAAAGACCCGAATAAGATTTCCCGCATCAAAAGAGGTTTCAGGGATGAAGCTATGACCCGGTCCATTTCCCGGGCACCGTATTCAGGTAAAAAACCTCGTAGAAGTAACCATTTCCGAGCCTCATCTCTAAGTTCCATGGATATTCGTCGCGCTGTCAATTTCTGATTCAATTCTCCAAGTTTTTTGTCAAGGATAAGTGAAGCCATTCGGTAATCCATATCATGAAAGACGACTGTGGCTGACAGCCGGTTTATGAATTCCGGTTTGAAAGTCTTCTTCACCTGCTTAAGCATGACTTCTCCGGCAGCTATTCGGCTGTTGAACCCGACAGAAGCTTGACGGGCATATTGCGCACCGGCATTGGAAGTCATGATGAGTATCACATGGCGGCAATCGGCTTTACGCCCTTTATTATCAGTAAGTACCGCATAGTCCATTACCTGTAGTAAAATATTGAATATATCGGGATGAGCCTTTTCTATCTCGTCAAGCAGCAATACGCAGTTAGGTGTTTTCCGTATCGCATCAGTCAGTAGTCCCCCGTCTTCATATCCCACATAACCTGCCGGAGAGCCGATAAGCTTGGCGACGGTATGTTTCTCCGTATACTCGCTCATATCGAACCGTTGCAAAGATATGCCCAATTCAGAAGCAAGAACTTTGGCCACCTCTGTTTTTCCTACTCCGGTAGGGCCGACAAAAAGAAAGCTGGCCAATGGCTTGTTCTCGTCCAGCAATCCGGCTTTCGACATCTGTACAGCCTCCACTACTTGGCGCACAGCTTCGTCCTGACCATATATTTTTGCACTGATACGTTCGTACAAAGTCTCTAGAGTAGAAGCATCATCTTCCTTCATCGCAAGCGCATCGACTTTACAAACACGGGCCAGTATCTCCGTAATCAGGTTTTTATCTACTGTTTGTTGTTGAGCCGAAGGGGTAGGATGCATTTCCCTGTAAGCTCCGGCTTCATCCACCAAATCAATCGCCTTGTCAGGAAGAAATCTGTCATTGATATAGCGGGCACTTGCCCTGACGGCATAAGGAATGACATCAAGTTCATAAACTACCCCGTGATATGATTCATATTTCTCCTTCAAGCCCTCCACGATATGTATTGTCTCCTCTATACTTGGCTCCAGTATATCTATTTGTTGAAAACGACGAACCAAACCTTTACTGCGGGAAAAATATCGGTTAAATTCTTCATAAGTCGTAGAACCTATGAAACGTATGTCCCCGTTTTCCAGATAAGGTTTCAGCATATTGGACGCATCCATAGAGCCATCTCCCGTACGTCCGGCACCGATGAGGTTGTGTATTTCATCGATATAGACAATGGCATGCCCTTCATTTTGTACACCATCCATGATTGCTTTCAACCGTTTTTCAAAATCCCCCCTATACTGAGTACCGGCCAGCAAAGCCCCCAAATCCAACTCGTAAATACGGAAACCCCGAAGCCGTTCAGGGACGTTACCCGCTTCGATACGGGCAGCCAATCCATAAGCGAGAGAAGTCTTTCCCACACCGGGTTCACCGACATGAAGCGGATTATTCTTCTCCTTGCGGCAAAGCACCTGTATCGTACGTTCCAACTCGCTTTCCCGGCCTATAAGTGGATTATGTTCCTTTAAGCAATCATTGAGACACGTTACATAACTTTTCCAACCCTCTTTTTTCCCCTGTTCATCAGAGATAGGCATTTCATCCTCGTATTCAACCGCTTCATACTGAGAAATCAGGCAACTAAGAAACTCAGGCATTTCTTCACCCAAAGTCTCTTTGAGAAAATGACAAGCCCACGAATCCTGTAATCGGAGCATTCCCTGTATAAGGTGGGGGACATCCAGTTCCTCGGCGCTCGAGTAGTTGAGCATTATATAAGCATGTTGTAGCAAAGAGTTGAGCTGAGCCGAAATCTCCAGATGATATTCCACACCTTCAGGGATACTTTCTATCTCTTTTGTCAGATAAGCTTCTATGCGGTCAGCAAGCTCTTGAATGTTGCAGAAACAGTCTTCCAGTGCATTTATAAACGGTCTTTGGGTGAGAAAAGCACATAACAGATGTTCCGGCATGATAAATTCATGCCGCAATTCAGTAGCTTTATGTTGTGCGTAAGAAAATGCAACGTCGACAAACTCTGTATTTTTTATATCCATATTTTTCCTTCGATAACTTATTCATCTTCTGGCTCTACAGTAAGTCGGAGGGGAAAGCCCTTACTTCGAGCCATATGGGTAGCTTTTTGTACTTTAGACAACGCAATGTCATAAGAATAGACTCCGACTACGGCAGAATTGCTTTTATGTACCTGTAGCATAAGCCGTTCCGCTTCGGCCTGCGATTTGAAGAAAACAGTAGTAAGTATTTCCACAACAAAATCCATGGTTGTGAAATCATCATTGAAAATTCTTACTTTAAACCTCCGCGGCTCATGTATATCTACGCGTTCTTTATTCTTGAAAGAAGATTGTTGCTGTTCCATAATGAGACAAAAATACGAAAAATACGCATTCTATACATCACTTTCATTTAAGTAAAATCGATGATTAGACGAGAAACGAGGCAGCCTCACTTTTTTTGATATTCGGTTTATAGCTTTGTAGTATTTACCACAGAAGCCATTCGTCGAAATCCACCCCATATGCCCGTTCTTTCTCCATACACATTCCTAAAAACATTCCGACATTAGAGCTGAATGTACCGACAAACAGTTCTGACATTCTCAATATTTCCATTGAAGCAAACAATTTTATCAAGTCTTTTTTCTTGCTTTCTTTATCCTGACTTTGAAATTTTGCATGGAAATATCCTCTTTCCGAAGATTCTGTCAAAGAATAGAAACGCCACTGAGGATAATTTTGCTTCAACGTCTCAATGATTCTATAATCATCAGTTAAGACAAAAGCTTTTCTCAACAAAGACAATTTTTCCGCTTTATCGATATATGCCGAGCATTGCAACAATTCATGTTCGGTAAACTTATCGCCACCACGAATATGAAACCCGATATATTTATCCGGTAAATCCAGAGGCTGTATCAATTTCCGTATCTCACTCAAAGTCTCGGGATTGAAGCGATAAATCATTTTTATGATTTCATGAGCGACAGTGCGCAAATCTCCTTTCAGCTCTAATTGAGGAATAGAATACTCGATTCGGGCACATGAGACCTGCCGGAATTTGCAAAATAAGTCAAACGTAAGATAAGTATGCTTGTGCTTCAATCGCCATAGTAAATACTCCCAACGGGCCAGACCGTGAACAGAGAACCAAGGGTTTTCAGTACGTGCATTATATTTATGGTGAAACTTGTCATTCACCTCCTCACAAAAAGGTAAAAAATAATCTTGCCAACCATCTTTATATCCGAAATTTGCATCTGCCGAATACATAGAAAATCTTATCTGGGATTTCAGACAATAAATCATGGCCAATACCATATTGTTGAATTCTGAATAAAAGCCGGAATCACAACCCAAATGGAAAATTAATTTCCAGTAAGAAAAAGAATCATTGACCTCTTTATACTTTTGTATCATAATGCAAACAAAAACGAATCAGTATAAAATATTAAATATAAATAATTAAAAATCAAAATATTAATCCAGAAATTATTTCAAAAAAATAAATATTGTCGATATTATGTATACAAAGATAACCAATAATTTTAAAAATAAATTAGAGCCTGTTCATCTTTCGTTCGGGCCGGCTTTGGAAATTTCTTTAGAGATACTTTTTCTATTTTATCTTTCCTTTCGAGAAGGGCAGGAACGTACGACAGTGAAATGCCCACCATCGACAAACACTACAATCTCACCTCACTCAACAACAAATTACTTTTTTTGGAAAAATCAAACAAGCTCTTATTGGAATTATGGATAATCGTATATTTTCAACACACCATTGGAGTACTTGTTTTTGTCTAAAAAACAATACGAATTTATAAAAAAAGGTTGTCTCACGACAACCAATCTTCATTAACCTTAAATCTAATACCATGAAAAACACAGTACAAATATATAGAATTTTATGTTACATAACATAATTATTCGGCAGAAAAACGCATAAGTTAACATTAATTATATTTTAAGCGAATTTCGCTGTAATTTACCAATACAATATCAGCCCCGCAACACCGGCCAGACATATCATCGATATAGGATGAAGATTATATTTCCAAAGCAGGATAAATGACATTACAAAAATAATCAAGCTTTTATAATCAATAAAATTTTCTTTGTTTATCAGTAATAGAACTGCCGCTGCAATCAGAGAAACAGTCATCGGTCTCAATCCGGCAAAAGCAACTTTTAGAAATTTATTGGTCCTGAATTTGACAAAACAATACGAAATAGCGAGCACCATTAAAAAGGAGGGGAGACATACCGCTATCGTAGCAACTACGGCACCCCAGACACTCCCGGTTGCCGAGTAGCCGATGTATGTTGCGCTGTTGATGCCGATGGGGCCGGGAGTCATTTGTGATATGGCCACGATATCGGTAAAAGACTTCAGGTCGAGCCAGTGATACTTGTCGACAACTTCATGCTGTATCAGTGACAACATGGCATATCCTCCGCCAAATCCCAAAATACCGATTTTCAGGTAAACCCACAATAACTGCCAGTATATCATATTTTACCACCTATCTTTTCTTTTATCCAGAATGTGTAAACGAATCCTCCTACGATAGCCCCCAGTACGATATATGCAGGAGATATTCCTGCCAACCATATAAGTAGTGCTCCTGCAATTACGAATATGATATTCAGGCCTCTTAACCGGATGGCTCGTGCAGTATGGATACAAGGCACGAGAATCAGAGCCACCACTGCAGGTCGTATCCCGTTAAATATTTTTGATATCCATACATTATCTTGAAAATGAGTAAAAAATACAGCAATCGATAACATGACTGCAAAAGCCGGTAAGATACTGCCCAAAGCGCAGACTATGCTACCTTTTATTTTTCTTAATCGGTACCCCACGAAAATAGATATATTGACGGCAAATACACCCGGCAGTGATTGCGTAACAGCAAAAATATCCATGAAATCTTTGGAGTCGAGCCAACCTTTGTTTACAATTTCCCTCTCTATCAGAGGTATCATGGCATATCCTCCACCGATAGTAAACATTCCGATTTTAGCAAAAGTAAAAAACAGTGTCCAATACATTGATATAAAGCCCTCTCCGGTGTATATGCAAAATAAGAGAAAACAAAATTAGCCATTTTTTAGAAATATGAAAGCTATTCTTGAGAAGGATTACCATGAGCCTTCACCGAACGACGGTTCAAAAATTCTGCAAATTCATTTTTATATGAATCCGAAATGGGAATATACTGTTTCCCAAAAACAATGCGGTTACGCTCGATAATTTTGATTTTATCCGGTTGTACGATAAATGAGCGATGCACTCTCATAAAGCGGGACGAAGGGAGCATTTCTTCCATAGATTTCAGGCTCATCAAAGAAAGTACAGGATGAGGCTCATCTTCAAGATAGATTTTTATATAGTCTTTCAAACCTTCGATATACAATATTTTCTTTAGCTCTATCTGCCGAAGTTTATAATCCGATTTTACAAAAATCGATTCTATTCCAGTATTGCCATTTTCTGTTTGGACATGTTTATTTTTCAGTTCAAACCACTCAACAGCCCTGTTGCACGCCTCCAGAAAGTCTGCATAACTGATAGGTTTCAGCAGATAATCTATAGCCGGGATTTTATAACTGTCGACAGCATATTGGCTGAAAGCTGTCGTAAATATGATACGACATCTGTTCCGTATCATTTTGGAAAGTTCCATTCCATTTATATCAGGCATCTGTATATCGAGAAAAGCCAAGTCTATATCGTCCCGATTAATAAAGTCAAGAGCCGAAATTGCATCGGTAAATTTGCCGCACAATGTAAGGAAGGGTGTTTTTTGCACGTAACTTTCAAGCAAGTCCAAAGCCAAAGGCTCATCATCTACAATACAGCATTTCAGGTTCATTTGTATTCCGGTTTTAGGAACAAGGTTAGCAACGTAGAATACCGGTCACCGGTTTGTTCCGTATGTAACAAATAACTATTAGGATACAGTAGTTCGAGCCGTCTCCTTAGATTTTCCAATCCTATGCCCGAACCGCTTTTATCATGTTCATTTTTAGGGAAAAAGCTGTTTTCGATACAACAACTGATTTTTTCTTGTGGCACGATTTCAATGCAAATACTGACAAACGACTGGCAAGTATTGCTCACACCATGCTTGAACGCATTCTCTATCAACGAAATAAACAAGAGTGGAGCAATATTCATACCTGCTGCAGCTTGAGGAAGTGATACATCCAACTTCACCTTGTCCGATAAGCGTAACCTCATCAGTTCTATATAATTCCGTATAAAGTCAAGTTCTTTTTCCAATGGAACATAATTGCCTGTATTCTCGTACAAGACATACCGCAACAGTTTGCTCAGGTCATGTACAGCCTGTTGTGCCTTCTCAGGGCTGAAAGCGATAAGAGAATAGATATTATTGAGAGTATTGAACAAAAAATGCGGATTCAACTGGTTCTGCAAATTTTTCAATTCAGCCTCGGCTCGTCTTTTCTCCAGTTCCTTTTGGGTATTTTCCGATTCTATCCACTGGGATGTCATTTTTATAGCCACACTCAACCCCGCTGCAAGAAAAAGAGAAAATACATCTCGTGTAAGGAAAAAAAAGTCTCGATACCATGCCCTGGGCCTCATTTTTACCATCTCCGGAGGAGGTGGGAAGTTTATGAAGTTCAAGTCTTTCCAGTACCGTATGCCCATACTGACAATGATGATGAGCAACAAATTCCAAAACAAATACTTATACGTTTGCTTTTTAAATAGAAATTTGTCAATGAGATAGAAATAATTGATATAAAAGACAACAGCCAAGGAAAAAGGAATAATAAAAAAATCCCAATAACGTATTATACGACGGCCGGCAAAATTTTCTTCAAAAAAGAACAGAGGCAGCCCGATAATAAGTCCCCATACAATAGCATGTATAGTGACTTGTAATATTCTATTTTTTTGTATATGCCCGCTCATAAAAACAATCTGTTATACAAAAATACAATTATAAATGGATAAATAACCGAAAAATAGTTCGAATTTCCACCTGTTCTTTTAAGGAAAAAATATACAATTCTCTCTATCATCACCGATATTTTTCTTCCTGCAGGAAATTATATCCCCCCCCCTTACTGAAGCAAGGGAAAGGACAAGGTATCCAAATCTCCCCCGGCTGTTACAATATTACTCGTATCTTATAGCATCTATCGGATCGAGATCCGCGGCCTTTTTAGCCGGATACCAACCGAAAAATATCCCGGTAACGGTACATACGGCAAAAGACAGAAATATACTCCACGGCTGTATATATATAGGCCAGTGGGCAATATTTTTTACAACCCAGCTTGCACCGCAACCGATAAGGACACCGATAATACCACCCGTTATACTGATTAGGATAGCCTCTATGAGAAATTGGCTCAGTATATCGATACCTCGGGCCCCAACGGACATGCGGAGACCGATTTCCCGAGTCCTTTCCGTTACCGACACATACATGATATTCATAATACCTATACCTCCGACAATCAACGATATTCCGGCAATACATGCGAGCAGGGTCGTCATCAAGTCGGTAGTGGAATTCAACATACTGCTCAGTTCCTGTTGGCTACGAATCGTAAAGTCATCCTCATCGCTATCTTTCAATCGGTGTTCACGTCGTAAGATAGTACTGATTTCTTCTGTTGCATAGTCAGTCATATCTTCCGATAAGGCAGAAGCATATATCCCGTTCAGGTAAGTAATAGCCAGTATCCGTTTCATTACTGTAGTGTAAGGAGCCAGCACGACATCGTCTTGGTCCATACCCATGGAATTGTAACCTTTCGATTCCAATACACCCACAATCTGAAAAGGTATTTTATTGAACCTGATGACATGTCCCACAGGATCACTGCCATCCGGGAACAGGTTATCGACAATGGTCTTCCCGATAACGCAAACTTTCGCTGAACTCTGAATATCGGCTTCGGTAAACATCTCACCACTCTCTATTTTAAGCTGTCTTATCTCTAAATAGTCGAGTCCGACACCATAAATTGTCGAAGGATAATTGTTCGAGCCGTTGATTAGCTGTCCCGAAGAAGATACGTTGGGACTTATCGCTGCAATGAAATTTGTCTCGTCTCGTAGTTTCTCATAATTTTCGAGTTTCAACGTTTGCATTTCCGAAGGGTCACGACGCACCCCGCCACGCATGTCACCTCCCGGGTGAATCATAATCATATTTGACCCCATTTCAGCAATTTGGGTCTGGATGCTTTTCTTCGAGCCTTGTCCGATAGCCAGCATCGTAATGACCGAAGCCACACCGATAATGATACCCAACATGGTCAAGAAAGCTCGCAGTTTGTTATTGGCAAGGGCCCGAAGGGCTATTTTGAATAAATTGGTTCCGTTCATATTCTATATCTTAATCATCATCATTCTTCGGCAATGCGGCCAGAGCTACGCTCGCTGAGAGAATATTTTTGTTTACAGTATCTTCTATGACATGCCCGTCGCGCAGCCGTATATTTCTGCTACTGTATTGGGCTATATCCGGATTATGAGTTACGAAAATAATCGTACGCCCTTCGGCATGAAGTTTCTGAAACAGGACCAGTATTTCAAAGGAAGTACGCGTATCCAAATTTCCGGTAGCTTCGTCAGCCAAAATAACAGCCGGATTGTTTACCAATGCCCGGGCAATAGCGACTCGCTGCATCTGTCCCCCCGACATTTGATTCGATTTATGTTCCAGCCGGTCACCTAAGCCCACTGCCTTCAAAGCCTCTATTGCCCGATTCCTGCGTTCAGCCGCACCGACTTTTGCATTATACATAAGTGGCAATTCCACATTCTCGACAGCTGTCGTTTTAGGTAGCAAATTATAGTTTTGAAACACAAAACCGATTTTCCGATTTCTCAATATTGCCCGTTCAGACTTACTCATAGTACGTACCGAAATACCGTCAAGGTAATATTCCCCGCTCGAAGGAGTATCGAGACAACCTAACGTGTTCAGTAACGTAGATTTACCCGATCCTGAAGTTCCCATAATCGTTACAAATTCTCCTTCATTGATGGTAAATGTGATACCTCGCAAAGCATGCACAATTTCATCACCGACTTGAAAATTTCGTTTGATATTTTGCAGTTCGATAACTTTTTTACTCATAGCTATCTCCTTTATTTTTTCTTCTTATTACTTCCCGGAGGGCCAGGCATGAACGGACTTCTTTCTGCCGATTCACCTTGAGGGTTCATTTCGGGAGCTTGACCTGTATTCCCGATAGTCGCTTCGCTTATCACTTGAGTACCTTCTGCTATACCTTCGGTTATTTCAGTAAGTACACCGTTACTTATACCTATTTTTACCGGATGTGCCGTAAATGTATTTCCCTCCTTAGTCCACAGCTTATGCTCTCCTTCGCAATCTTTAATGATATCTTCTTTTCCCACCAATGGAACTTCCGGAGTAAACCGTAGAGCCTTTGCCGGAACACTGAGAACATCTTTTTTGTCCAGAATATAAATAGTAACATTGGCTGTCAGACGAGGCTTTAGTTTTAAATCGGGATTCTGTGCCGAAATGACAACTTCGTACGTAATGACACTTTCGCTGCTCGTACTGCTGCTACTTGTGCTACTGCTGCTCGTACTACCCAGGCGTATTTGCGTAACTTTTCCTTCGAAAACGTCGTTCGGATAAGCATCTACCGTAAAACTGACCCGTTGGCCTTCCTCTACACCACCTATATCAGCTTCATCGACATCCGCTACAACCTGCATCTGAGTCAGGTCGGCTGCAATGGTAAACAGGGTAGGGGTTTCAAATCCGGCTGCAACCGTTTGGCCTTCCTCCACCGCCCGGTCTATAACTACTCCGTCGATAGGAGAAGTAATCGTAGCATACGATAAGTTGCGTTCAGCCTTTGCCAGAGAAGCCTTGCTGCTCTCATATTCGCTTTTTGCCTTTTCGTAATTATAAGTGGCAAGTTCGTAATCTGTATCACTGATTAGCTTTTTCTCATATAACCCCTTGTTACGCGCATAATTTTTTTGTTGGTATTCATATTCAGCTTTACTTCCGTCATAGTTGGCCTTTGCCGACTGGAGCTCGCTTTGCAAGGTTATTTTATCCATTTCAGCAATTAATTGGCCTTTAGTCACTATGGAATTATAATCGGCATATAATTTATCGATGATACCCGATACTTGTGTACCCACTTGGACCTCAGTTACTGGTTCGATAGTCCCGGTGGCTGTGACAGAATTTGAAATATCCCCTTTACTTACCGGGACTGTGATATATGAAATCTTACGCTTGGGAGCAGAGCCTCCGGCTATCCAGACGATAATTCCCGCTATGACGATAATTGCAATAACGATGAGAATGATTTTCTTTGTTTTTGTCTTCATATTTATATTGTATAAATTTTTTATCCGTTTATTTTTATAGGCTTGTCCTGATAGAAATTGAGCAGTTGGAGATTTAGTATGGCCATATACTTGGCTTGTAACTGTTCTTGTTGCGCAGAGAGATAATTGTTCTTTTCCGTAAGCAGTTCTACCGTATTCTTCATCCCCAGATAAAATTGTTCTTCCGCAAGTTCATAACTCAATTGGCTGGCTTTCAATTGTTCCGATGCCGCATTATATTGGTTTTGAGATGACCGTGCATCCTGATAGATTGACTCTATGGTCTTCAACAGCTCTTTTTGACTGTTCAGATAATCAAGCTTGCTGGCCTCAAGTTGTAACTTGGCTTTTTCTACGGCCGATTTATTCTCCCGATTACTATAAATAGGCACAGATAAGGTAACACCTATATTTTCATTGAATTTATTTTTCATCTGAGTCCCAAAACCGTAATCACTCCCCGTAATATGCCCTGTTCCAATACCGGCATTCAAGGAAATCTGTGGGAAATAGCCTGATTTGGCATTTACCTTTTCCAACTCGGCCATATTGATAGATAATTTGCTGCTTTGAATACTTGGTATAAATCCGAGAGCTATATTATACACCGATTCTTTTGACGGCAGGGGAGTCAATATATCACTATCATCGAGATTAGGTACATATACCGACAGTTCATCTGTAATTTCAAGTTCGAGTAGCTGTTTCAAGTCAAGAATAAGTTCTTCGAGTGACGATTGGGACACTACCAACTGATACTTGTCTTGACTGTATTGTGACTCCAGTTGAGCATAATCGCTTTTCGAGATAGAACCGGCATTGAGTAACTCTTTTGAACGTTCACATTGGGCTTTGGAAACTTCCACTGTCTGTTCATTGATTTTTACAGACTCCATTGCATATAATATCTGCAAATAAGCCGTTGTAATTGCTATCTCAATATCATCTGCCGAAGCATTGATTTCCAATTGTTGTATCTGTTCTTGCAATTCCTGTTGCTTGATGGTATTTTTCCGTTTTCCCCCATTGTACAAAGTATAAGAAGCATTCAACCCGTAACTACCGGTATAGCTGTTTCGACTGGCTCCGGTATTTCCCGGAGCAGGATAATTGGTATACCCATGAGAGGTGGAAAACGATAACGAAGGAAACAACTGGGCCTTTGCCAGTTTCGTATCTATCCGGCTTTCATTCAGCGAAATTTTGTTCTTCTTTATTTGGATATTCTGCTCATGAGCATAGCGGATACACTCATCGAGAGTCCACTCTTTCGGTTTCTCCTGAGCTGGGAGTATTGCCGGAATCAACAACATTAATCCGCTCAAGCTGCAAATGTGTATTATAGACGTGATTTTTGCCATAAAAAATATATTTTATTGGCAAACTTACCCTTAGCACATATCGCATACAATTATTATATAAAATCACCCTTTTTTTATCGACGAATCATCTATTTTTAACGATAAATGACAATACCACGAGCACGTCAAAAGTTTTCATCGTGAAAATATACAAATTTTTCCTCATTAGAAAC
>PPYE01512288.1_pt1 | contig 20468 bp, 16 predicted proteins | sample 1559881 | NCBI WGS metagenome assembly PPYE01 (sample SAMN08240022, study PRJNA423297) | Human gut metagenome, whole genome shotgun sequencing project.
ATTATCTGCGCTTTTGGCTTAGCATCTGCCGTACCTCGCTCGCCGTATCGGCACTTAGAATTATGCGGTATTGCCTTAACGATCAGCTGTGCGGCTGTTTTTCAAAATTGCGGCGCAGGCCGCACCTTAAACTCCTAATTCCTAACTCCTCCCTCCTAACTTCCAAACTGGAGGTACAACGTGAATTACAAATACTATAACCCCCGCAAGGCTGCGCTGGATACGGCGCGTGAGCTGCTGACCGGCGCGCTGAATGCTGCTGTGGTGGACGGTTCCCTTCCGGAAGCCCCGCTGCCGGAATTTATTGTTGAGATTCCCGCCGATGTCAAAAACGGCGATATTGCATCCAACGCCGCCATGGCCGGTGCCCGTGCGTTCCACAAGGCTCCGCGCCAGATTGCACAGGCCATTGTGGACCACCTGAACCTGGAGGGCAGCCTGTTCGACCGTGTAGAGATCGCAGGCCCCGGCTTCATCAACCTGTTCCTGGGTGCCCACTGGTTTACCAGCGTGCTGCAGGCTGCTGCCACTGAGCCGGAATACGGCCGCACGGACGGCGGTGCAGGCAAGCGCTACAACGTTGAATTTGTTTCCGCCAACCCCACCGGCCCCATGCACATGGGCAACGCCCGCGGCGGTGCTCTGGGCGACTGCCTGGCTGCCTGCCTGGACTGGGCCGGTTATGATGTGACCCGCGAGTTCTACATCAACGATGCAGGCAACCAGATCCAGAAGTTCGGCAAGAGCCTGGCCATCCGCTACCTGCAGCTGTACAAAGGCGAAGAGGCCGTTCCCCTGCCGGAAGAATGCTACCAGGGCGCTGACATTATTGCTCGCGCCAAAGAGTTTGCCGAAATTCACGGCGATTCTTATGTCGATAAGGACTTTGAAGAGCTGAAAGATGCCCTGATTGCCGATGCCCTGCCCAAGAACATTGCCGGGCTGCAGCGCGACCTGGGCAAGTACCGCATCACCTATGATGTCTGGTTCCACGAAAGCGACCTGCACAAGAGCGGCGCTGTGGATGATGTCATCAAAATCTTGATGGACAAGGGTGCCTGCTACAAGGCCGAGGACGGTGCCATCATGTACCGCAGCGCCCAGTATGCTTCCAAGTACGGCGTTGTAAACCGCAAGAAGGACGAAAACGCCGACGGCGAAGAGGAAGCCAAAGACGAAGTTCTGGTACGCGCCAACGGCATTCCCACCTATTTTGCCGCCGACATCGCCTACCATTACAACAAGCTGGCCGTGCGCGGTTTTGACCGTGCCATCGACATTTGGGGTGCCGACCATCACGGCCATGTAGCCCGCATGAAGGGTGCCATGGACGCCGTTGGCCTGGACGGCACCAAGTTGGATGTTGTGCTGATGCAGATGGTCAACCTGATGCGCGACGGCAAACCGGTGCGTATGAGCAAGCGTACCGGCAAGGCCATCACCCTAACCGACCTGCTGGACGAAGTGCCCATTGATTCCGCACGTTTCTTCTTCAACCAGCGCGAAAGCTCCTCCACTCTGGATTTCGACCTTGACCTGGCTGTGCGCAACGACAGCGAAAACCCGGTCTACTATGTCCAGTACGCCCACGCCCGCATCTGCTCCGTGCTGAAAAAGCTGGAAGCCGCCGGTGTGACCTTTGAGGGTGCCGATGCCCTGGATGCCAGCCTGCTGACTGACCCCAGCGAGCAGGCTCTGCTGCGTCTGCTTTCCGCTTTCCCGGCTGAGATTGCTGCCGCAGCAGAAAAGTATGACCCGGCCCGCATTACCCGTTATGTTATCGACATTGCCACGGCGTTCCACCGCTTCTACAATGCCTGCCGCATTCTGGAAGCTGACCCTGCCGTTCGCCAGTGCCGCATGGCCCTGTGCCTGGCCGTGCGCAGCGTGATCCACAACGTGCTGACCATGTTCAAGGTTACGGTGCCAGAGAGCATGTGAATTAGTTAGGAGTTAGGCGGGAGAAGTTTGGAGCTGAATTAGAAATTAGGAATGAGCCATTAGGAATTGGGGCTGCCTGATTACTAAATGCTTATTGTGATGATTTCTGGAGCTGACTTCTTTTAGCTTCTTTTCTCTATTACTTTAACGATTCTTCAATACAAACTAAAAAGCGTGGGCCTGCCAACCGACAGGCCCACGCTTTTGCACACCCAACATATTTATTATACCACATTCGTCAAGGCAATATCTATCCATAACATGCACGAATAATTCATATTTTGTTTGGGATATCTGCGAATAGACAAATTCCTTAGGGTATTGTATAGTATAGTCACAGAAAGAAAACAGCCGGAGATAAGGAGCTAAAAGCTCCAAGCAAAAGCCACTTTCAATAGCATCGGAACAAGGCACGGCGGTTTTCCCGACAGCTTCAAGCAGATTTCGCAAAGGCTTCCAGTAAGAGGTCTAAATGGGAACACTTGAAGAACTCCGGGAAAGCAGGGACCGGGAGGCTACCGAAGGACTTGAAAGTAAGATGGCAAAGCCGGCAGGATTCGTAAGGAAGGAGGCTCAAGTCCAATGGCTAATTTCAAAGATCCCATTCATCACCGGCGGGCCTGGGCCTGCTGAAAGCAAACGAACCTCATTAACAGCCGCAGGTCATTACCTGTAAAAGATATAAAAGTTAAGATGCAAGGTTCGTAGCTTGCTTAAAATGCAGTGCTCAGGAAATCCCGTCAGAAAAAGTTCCCCGCGTTTACATAGATTAGATGAAGAACTGACGACAGGATTCTAAATAGAAAATTACAGGTTCAAAACCTGGTACGCAAAAGCGTAAATAGAAACCCTGAATCACCGGTGATTGTTATGAAAGATTTAACTCCGCCGAACAAATAATGCTTCACCTGATCTGGCTGGTGCAAGCGCACCGCCCCCAAAAGGAGAAACTCCGATGTACTAGAGCAAAGAGGAATCAACCTCTGGCATCAAATTCAGGTACCCTGCACAAAATTATTGAAGTTCACTTCCCCGTTCCACAGATGCACCAAGAATCGTTTTCCTTGCAAAATGTTTCCAGGCAGCAAATAACGAACCAAAGGGAATCAGAAATTTCAAGCAAACGCAAAATCATCGAACAACAGCGAATGAAACCCGTTTCCGATTTGCAAAACAAAGAAAACCAGGTTTAAAAACATTCGATCAAAGTTAAAGGATGAGGTTGCCATGAAAATGTGCAAACGGTCCGAAAAATAATACAATCGGGTATGAGGCTATGACTCCAATCAAGTAAGTTCGCTCCAGCGCCATAAGGTTAGAAGGCGCTGGAGCTTTTTTGTTGTGTTGTGCCGGATGTTTCCGGTCTACTTATCTCCTCTCGTTTACTTTTGTCTGCATCATTTTTGTTTTGCTGCCGCGCTCTAACGCAGCAAATCATTCTAAACACGGCTCTCCCTCCGCCCACAACATTGCACTGTGCGGCGGAGAGTTTTTATGTTTGCGGGCTTTTGTGGAGTATTACGGTACCGGTATTCCATCGCAATTTCGGTTTTCTGAATTTTATTGTTGACATTTCTGTAATATTGCGTTATGATAGCCACAAGGTCCAGAATTTTACAGAATACTGGAATGATAGGTTTTTCGCTATCTTTTTATTGTTCTGTATAATGCCCAAATCGGCGGCTGCCGGGCTGCGTTTTACGTTTAGGATTTCTTTTCCCAATATCGTTCACCTGCCTTAAAGTGTATTTGAAAACAAGAAAAAGATGGATATTTCGCAAACACAAGCGGGATTTAAGGCAAAATCCCACTATGTTTGTAGAAATAGACTAAATTTTTGACATTTCAGGTACACACTAGGATTCCGGTATTTCCGCTGTAAGTTTTGTTTGGCGTTCCCTTGGCAGAGGGTACACCAAAATTCTCTTGTTCACCTTTTTTCTTTGTGAAGTGTGCAGCAGCGCTTCACCATTTTTTAGCTATTGCGATTACAGATTTCTGTTACATTAAAGGAGGCTTTATGGAACAACTTACGATTGATACCGGCCTGCGCGAATACGCGGTCAATGGCGGGCCGGAGCACGGCGGCGGAGTGCTGCGCTTTAACCCCAGCGACCCCAATGTTTACAGCCGTTTTTGCACCCTGCAAAATCAGCTGCAAGAGCTGGAACAGCAGGTGCAGGCGCAAAGCCCCACTGGGACCGATGCCATACAGCTGCTGGCCCAGGCGGATCAGCGCGCCAAGGGGCTGCTGGCGGAAGTATTTGGCCCCGGCAATGATTTTGACGCCATGCTGGGCGGCACCAATCTGCTGGCGGTTGCCGGCAACGGCGAGCGGGTCATCACCAATCTGTTTGCGGCATTGCAGCCCATTCTGGAAGCCGGTGCCCGCCAGTGCGCGGATGCCAAAGCCACGCTGGCCGTGCAGCAGGCCCAGGCAGCGCGCGCCGCGCGCGGGGTGCAGGTATGAGCAGCTGGCAGCTGCCCACCCGGCTGGAGGTTGGCGAAAAAACATATCCGATTCATTCGGATTACCGCGATATTCTGGATATTCTGCATCGGTTGAACGATGCCAGCGAGCCGGAATTCATCCGCTGGCGGGTGGCCCTGGCCCTATTTTATGAGGGCGATCTGCCGCGCAGCGACTATCCGGAGGCCATGCAGAAGCTGGCAGATTTTTTGAACTGCGGGCAAACGCTGCCCCGCTCCCCTGCCCCGCCGCTGTTGGACTGGGAACAGGACGCCCCGCTGATTGTCGCCGACATCAACAAAGCCGCCGGGTGCGAAGTGCGCGCCCTGCCTTATCTGCACTGGTGGACCTTTATGGCCTGGTTCAACAGCATTGGGGACGGCCAGCTGGCTACCCTGCTGCGGGTACGCAGCAAGCTGCACCACGGCCAAAAATTGCAGCCGTGGGAACAGGACTACTACCGCAAAAACAAAGCCATGGTTGACCTGCGCCCTCGCCTGAATCCGGCAGAGATAGCGGAACGCCAGCGGCTGCAGCGCCTGTTGGCCAATTAAGTCCCCATAAGGAGGTAGATGCTTTTGCCAAAATCCTATACAGGCAGCCTTCAGGTTGCCCTGTCTACACAAACAACTACCCACACCGCGCAGCAGCCGCTGAACGGCCTGCGCACTGCCCTGAAAAAAATAAGCCGCAGTGTAAACGCTGCGTTCTCCGCCGTGCCGGTGGCAAAGTTTGAGCAGCAGACCGCCGCAGCAGCAGTCAGCGCCAACAAAGCCGCCAAAGCCCAGGCCAAACTTGCCAGTGGCACCACCAAAGCAGCCAAGGCCGCCAAACGCAGCGTTGCGGAATTTGATGAGCTGGACCGGCTGCAGGCTTCTCTTGCCGAAAGTGCCGGAGCTGCGGCGGCTTCCACCACCCGCAAAAGCAGCAGCGCTGCAACAATCAAAGCCGCAGATGCCGAACCGCCACAGTTAAGTCCGCCGGCTCTATTAAACCAGCAGCTGCAAAATTTCTGGGCTACATTACAGGCTGTGCTTGCCCCCGCCGCCGCGCTGTGGGATGCAGCCTGGCAGCAGATGAAAACCGCTGCCCTGACCGTTTGGCAGGATCTTTTGGGCGGCGTTCAGCTGACCTGGGCCGAGTACGGCCAGCCCATTGCCCAGAGTGCCGCCCTGGCGCTGGAAAACCTGCAAGGCATTTTTACCACCCTGTGGCAGAACGTTTTGCAGCCGATCCTTACTAACCTGATGCAGATTTTATCTACCATCTGGTCCTCCCACCTCAAGCCCCTGTGGGACGACATTCTTTTGCTGGTGGCAAGCGTTGCCAACTGCCTGCTGGACCTGTGGAACAACCTGCTGGCCCCGGTGGCCAAGTGGATCATCGCCACATTCGGTCCCGCGTTTGCTGAGGTATTCAACGCCATTGCGGACGTTGTTGGCGTGGCCGTTGGGGCTATTGCGGATGCCATTGATCTGGCCGTTGTTGTGCTGCGCGGGCTGGCGGACTTTTTAAGCGCCGTGTTCCGCGGCAACTGGGATGCTGCCTGGCAGGCCATCGGCAACACGGTCAGCACCGTCTGGGATAAGATGACGAACGCCATCAAAACCGCCGTCAATGGCATCATCGGCTTCATCAATCGGATGATCTCCGCCGTTGTGACCGGCATCAATGCGGTCATCAACGCGCTGAACGGGTTATCGTTCGACCTGCCGGACATATTCGGCGGCGGGCATGTCGGGTTCAACATCAGCACCCTGACCGCCCCGCAGATTCCCTACCTGGCGCAGGGCGCGGTTATTCCGGCGAACCGGGAGTTCCTGGCTGTACTGGGTGACCAGAGCCACGGCACCAACGTGGAAGCCCCGCTGGACACCATCAAGCAGGCCGTTGCCGAGGTCATGGAGGACCTGCAGGCAGGCCAGATGGCGGGCTTTGAAGCCGTGGTTGCCGTGCTGCGGGAGATCCTCTCCGCCGTGTACGGCATCGAGCTGACCGACGAGGACGTAGGCCGCGCCGTACAGCGCTGGCAGCGCAAACAGGCCATTGCCACAGGAGGTGTGTGACGTGACCCTGACCAATCTGTTCCAGATCGATGGCAAATCCCTGTACGCACCGGACTGCGACATTGAACCGAGCTATTCCGACCTGGATTCCAGCGATTCCGGGCGCGACGAAGCCGGGTACATGCACCGCGAAGTGGTGCGGGAAAAGGTTGCCACCTGGCCCATCGCCTACAGCTGCCTGACGGATGACGAATACAAGTACACCATCGGGCTGTTTGCAGGCAAGGCAACGTTTCAGTTCACCCATCCCAAAGCCGGCTCTTCCACCGAGACCGAAACCACCACCTGCTACTGCAGCAAATACGGCATCGCCTGGCACAATGCCAAGACGAAACAGTGGAAGAACCTTAAATTTAACATTATTGAATGCTGATTGAGAGTTAGGAAGTAGGAAGTAGGAAGTAGGAGTTAAAACGGGCCTAAGGTCCGGCTCTGTAGGGAACGGTCTTGACCGTTCCGAAAACCCCGCCGTATATGCCACAACAGGTTTTGCCACAGGGCGACGGGCGCACACTGTGCGCTCCTACGGGATTGCGGCCCAATTTTCAACCCGTGCGCGCACGCGCACACCATGAACTCCTAAATCCTCACTCCTACCTCCTAACTAAAACCAAAGGAGGTGTGTATTTGTATCAACCAATCCTCACTCTCTCCAGCGGCACCGAGTTAAAGGGCGGCTCCCCCGGCAGCGCGGTCAAAAGCCTGACGCTGCACACTGCGGTGAACGCCGGGCAGGAGTTCACTATTGGCTCTGCGTTTTCGGACTACATTGAAGCCGAAATCTGGGCGGATCCGGACGGCAGCCTGCAAATTACCGCTGGGGACGCCCTGACCTATTACCGGCAGGACGATGCCGGGAACCGCACCAAGGTGGGCGTTTTCTATGCTGAAAAGCCCACCCGCACCAAGCGCAACAGCTACAAGGTCACGGCCTATGACACCATGTCCAAGCTGGATGCGGACTTTTCCGGCTGGCTGCACGCCAATCAGGCGCAGTTCCCCAAAACTATCTGGCAGCTGGTTCAGCTGGCCTGCCAGCGGGCGGGGGTTACGCTGGCCAGCAGCAGCCTGCCCATCAATGGCAGCTACAGCGTGCAGGCATTCTATGCGGATGATTTAACCTGCCGCCAGATTATCTCCTGGGCGGCGGAAGCGGCAGGCTGCTACGCCCACATGAATGCAGACGGCAAGCTGCAATTTTTGACCTACACAGACAAGCGCAGCACTGCTAAAATCACCCCGGACGGTGCCAGCAACAGCACTGCCTATTATGCTGACAGCCTGAGCTACGAGGACTACACGGTCAAGGCCATTGAGAAAGTCCAGATCCGGCAGTCGGACAGTGACGTGGGGGTCATCTACCCCGACAGCACCACTGCCACCAACACCTATGCAGTGCAGGGCAATCTGCTGCTGACAACCGGCACCGAAGCCAACCTGAAAAGCGTTGTCCAAAACCTGTACAACGTGCTGAAAAACGTGACCTACACCCCCTGCAAAGTATCGGTGCCCAGCAGCTCCGGCCTTGCCTGCGGGCAGATCGTGCACGTTAAGGACGCACGTGGGCGGGAGTTCGACACCTACCTGATGAGCGCCACAATCTCATCCGGCAAAGCCAGCTTTGAGAGCGTGGGCAGCGCCAGCCGGGAAAGTTCCAGCGCCGTGAACATCCAGAGTTACAAAAACCTGACCGGCAAAATGCTGGAGATCAAGACCAGTGTTGACGGCCTGGAAGTAAAGGCCAGCGACCTGACCGGAAAGTATACCGACCTGAAAGCAACGGTGGACGGGCTTTCCTCTGAGGTGAAAAAAGACACCAAAATCACCGGCGGCGGCAACCTGATCCTGGGCAGTGAGAGCTTCAAGAACGCCAACTATGTCGGCATTGACAGTAGCGTGGCGTATGGCGATGATGGCAGCGCAACAATTACCAATGCGAACACAAGCCGCGGGTTCGAGTTCAACGCAGTTAGCGCTCATATCACCAAAGGCGTTACCCTATGTCTGTCCGTTATGTACAAACTCATTTCCGGCACCGATGCGCTGCGGCTTGGCATTGTGTTTACGAACGATGACGGACAACGTTACATTGCCTTCATAAAAACCGCTGACCAGCTCGAAATTAAGCAGACAAACGGCTGGGTGCTGCGGTATGGTACATGGACCCCCCGCGAAAACGGCGTTTTGAAAACTGTCGAGTTCGACAGCAATGGCAACTGCACCAACAAGTTTTCGCTGCTGCACCCCATGCTGCAATACGGCAACGCGCCCACCGCGTGGAACGCCAGCTCCGGCGACTATCTGACCCAGGAAAGCGCAAAAAGCCTGTTTTCCCAGACCGCTGACGAGATCAAAACCGAAGTCACCAAGTCAGTGACTGAAACGGTAACGGCCAACGTGAAGGACGCCGCTACCAGCGCTGCCAATGATGCCGTTGACACCAAATTGCAGAATTACGCCACCACAGCAACGGTGGAAAGCCTGAAAAAGGATGTCTCCAGCATCAGCCAAAAGGCGGATAGCATCAGCACCAAAGTCAGCAGTCTGGAAGAAACGACAACAACCATTTCAAACGACCTGGACAGCACAAAGCGGGAATTCAAAACCGTTAAAGAATCAGTATCCGCGATTGACCAGAAAGCTGACAGCATTACTCAGACGGTAACGCAGCGGATCACCGGCGGCAACAATATTATTGCGGGCACCGACGACTGGAACAACGCGACCCTGGATGCAGGCGGCAATGACCTAAAAAAGAAAGGGACATACACGCTCAGCGGTGAATCCGTCCGAGTGACCAATAAGGCGCAGAACACTCGCTTTCACTTTGGCGCGGACAAAACGCTGATGATTGCCAAGGGCATGACCTATTGTGCATCGGTACTGTACAAGCTCAACTCTGGCACGGACAGCCTGTTTTTGCAGTTTGAGACCAAGAGCAGCAGCGGAGCAAAAAGTTATTACGGCAATGCATTCAAAAATGCGAAGCAGGACATTGAGCTGGACAACGGCTGGAAGCTGCGCTGGGCGGCGTTCACGGCGACCGCGGACGGCTATGCAGACGGTCTGTTTATAAGTACCGCGGACGACAACGCCACCGTTACCAACGATCTGACCATTATGCACCCCATGGTGCAGATGGGCAACGCCCCCACTGCCTGGACGGCCAGCAGCGGCGATTACCTGACTACCACCGAAACAAAAACCGAGATCAAGCAGACGGTGGGCGAAATTAAGCTGACGGCCAGCACAAGCGGAACCAGCAGCACCATCAAGCTGACGGCGGGTGGAACGGAGATTACCAGCGCACAGATCAACCTATCCGGCGTGGTGACATTTTCGGATTTGAGTACCTGGAACCAGGACAAGACCATTATCAACGGCGGAAACATTACCACCGGGCAGATTCACAATAAGGCGCGCACAACCACTTATGACCTGGACAATGCCTGGATTCGTATGGGCAAAGATGCTGGCACTCGTGTGGACATTGACACGGGGCGCATCCGCTGGTACTGGGAAAACAACCTGACCGGTGTGTTAAGCAGCCGGTACGGCAAATCTTATATTGGTGATAACTCCCGCTACACGTTTTTAGGCTGGTTCTCCACCGGCGACCCCAGCTTTGATTATTCCACCGGCGGGGCCACCAGCGAGTTTGTGGGCATTGCCATTGACCAGGTAGATAAGGTCATCCACTGCAATGCCAGCAAGTTTGAAATCCCCGGCAGAATTGAATGCGGTTCTTTGAGCGTGAACGGGAGGGAGATTTAATGCAGAAATTCATGCAGATTTTGGCCACGTTGGCTTTGCTGTTGGTGCTTGCATTGGTCATCCCGCTTACGCTGACAGCCTGCGGCGGCACGCGAACCGAAGATACAAGCTATCCGCGCCCGGAATATTCCGGCTCCCCGATGGCAGAAAGGGTGATGAAATGACCACAACCGCAAAAATTGAAGAGCTCCAAAAATCCGTCATCAACGCCATCAACAACAGCTGCCTGCACCCCGCTGTGGTGCGGCTGGTGCTGCTGAACGTGATCTCGATGGTGGAAGCCAGCGAGAGAGAGGTAAACAAAAGAGAAAAAGAGACAGAATCCTGAAAATCTGTTTTTTGTTCCCGCATAATCCACACAAAATATAAGGCAATACCGCATAATTCTAAGTGCCGATACGGCGAGCGAGGTGCGGCAGATGCCAAGCCAAAAGCGCAGATAGGGGATGTGCGCGGTTGGGGCGGCTCTTGAATTCGGGGTGGAACTGTACGCCCACATGGAAATCACGGCCAGGCAGCTCAACAGCTTCCACCAGGCGGCCATCCGGGCTGGTACCGGAGATCACAAGGCCGTGGTTCTGCATCTCTGCACGGTAGTCGTTGTTGAACTCATAGCGGTGGCGGTGGCGTTCGTCAATTTCTTCTTTGCCATAGCACTCACGCAGCTTGGTGCCCTCGGCGGTAATGCAGGGGTACTTGCCCAGGCGCATGGTGCCGCCCTTCGGGATGTTCCCCTGCTGGTCCGGCATCAGAGCAATAACATTGTGCTCGCCGTCCGGCGTAAACTCGCTGGAGTTGGCATCGGCATAGCCCAGCACATCGCGGGCATATTCCATAACCATAATCTGCATACCCAAGCAGATGCCAAAATACGGGATGTTCTGTTCCCGTACATAGCGGGCGGCCTGGATCATGCCCTCAATGCCGCGGTCGCCAAAGCCGCCGGGCAGGATGATGCCATCCACACCGGAAAGCTCTTCAGCGCAGCGCTCCTGATCCAGCAGATTTTCGCTGTCCACCCAGTGGATCTCCACTTTGGACTCATTCTCAAAGCCGGCGTGATACAGGGACTCCATTACACTCAGGTATGCGTCATGCAGCTTGACATATTTGCCAACCAGGGCAATGGTGCAGGTCTTGCTGCGGGTGGCAATGCGGGAGATCAGCTCTTTCCACTCGGTCAGGTCGCTGGCCGGAGTTTCCAAGTGCAGCTGACGGCAAACAACGTTGGTCAGGCCGGCAGCTTCCAGCATCAGCGGGCACTCGTACAGGCTGGGCATGGTCAGGTTTTCAATCACGCAATCAGGGCGCACATTGCAGAACATGCTGATCTTGCGCTTGATATCGCTGCCAACGCGGCCATCGGCACGCAGCACGATGACGTTGGGGGCGATGCCCATGCCCTGCAGTTCCTTGCAGGAATGCTGGGCGGGCTTGGATTTATATTCGTCCGAGCCGGAAATATAGGGCACCAGAACCACATGGATGTAGCAGCAGTTTTCCATGCCCTGCTCAATGCCAACCTGGCGGATGGCCTCCAGGAAAGGCTGGCTCTCAATATCACCGGTGGTACCGCCGATTTCGGTGATGACAACATCGGCTTCGGTGCTTTTGGCAAGATTGTAGATATAGCTCTTGATTTCGTTGGTAATGTGGGGAATGATCTGCACCGTCTGGCCCAGATAAGCGCCCTGGCGTTCCTTGTTCAGCACGTTCCAATAGACCTTGCCCGTCGTCAGGTTCGAGTACTTGTTCAGGTTTTCATCAATAAAGCGCTCATAATGACCCAGATCCAGGTCGGTTTCGGTTCCGTCATCCGTCACGAACACCTCGCCGTGCTGTAGCGGGCTCATGGTGCCGGGATCCACGTTGATATAAGGATCCAGCTTTTGAGAAGCCACCTTCAGGCCGCGGGTTTTCAGCAAACGGCCCAGGCTGGCTGCTGTGATGCCCTTGCCCAAGCCGGAGACCACGCCGCCAGTAACAAAAACGTACTTTGTCGCCATATATACCATCCTCTCCACAACTACCACAAATAAATGGACGCTTTATTATACATCACTTTTATTTCCAAAAGCAAGAGTCTTTTTTCCTGTTTGGTGCAAATTCTCTTGCGCACCATCGTACAATCCCCTATAATAAATAAGATAGTATTTAAGGCAACACCGCACAATTCCCGCCTTGCGGCTTAAGCACCGCTCCGGCAGCTGCGGCACAGCATCTGCGTTGCCAAAATGCTCGATAATGTCGGGTTGCGGTACCCGCATCGTGCTTCGGGGGCAAAAATTTATGGTGTTGGCGCTGCGTTTTGTGGGGGATTTCCGCACAGGCGGCGTGATTGATATTACGCCGGACCTGATCATTCCCTACGCGGAGGAATGTACCAATGATGACCGCGGCGCCCGCGTGGAAAACTTTACCGGCCTGTTTGCCACCACCCGCTGGATCGACCTGCCGCGCGGCAGCTACCAGGTTTGCATCAACTATGTGAATGACGGCGAGGACGGCGAGGTCAGCTTTCTGGATGAGATCATGCCCACCGCGCAGTACGATGCCGCCAAGCTGCCCGCTGAGCGCACCCGCACGGTGTTCAGCCTGTGGATGCCCTACGGCTGCGAAACCGCACAGCTGCAGTTTACCGCGGATTGCGGCAAAAACCAGGTCATCTACATTACCGGCGCACAGATCGTACCCACCCACGCGTGGGCGTATATGCGGCTGCTGACGGGGCTTGTGTTCTGCGCCGTACTGGACTGGGTGATCCTGTTGCTGACCCGCCGGGTCAAATTTCCCATCCATACCCTGCGCGGGCGGTATATCGCCATGGCGCTGGTGGGCATCGGCGTGTTTGCCTGCCTGCCGCTGGGGCTCGGCTACCTGACGTACGGGCACGACCTTTCCATCCACCTTTCCCGCATTGAGGGGCTGAAAGCCGGGCTGCTGGCCGGGCAGTTCCCCGTGCGCATGGACCCGGCCATCATCAACGAAAAAGGCTATCCGTTCAGCCTGATGTACTCCGATGTGTTCCTGTACCCGGCTGCGGTGCTGCGCATCCTGGGTTTCAGCCTGCAAACCAGCTACAAAGTTTACGTTGCATCCATCACAGCGGCCACCGTGGGCATTACGTTTTATGCCCTGCGCAAAATGTTCCGCAGCGATTGTGCCGCGCTGCTTGGTACCGCGCTGTACACCCTTTCGTTCTACCGGCTGACCAACGTGTTTGTGCGCGCTGCAGTGGGCGAATATACCGCCATGGCGTTCCTGCCGCTGGTCGTGTACGGGCTGTGGCGGATTTATCGCCAATCCCCTGCTGATGGCAAAAAGGCCGAGCCCTGGTGCTGGCTGCCCTTTGCCCTGGGCTTTACCGGCCTGCTGCAGAGCCATCTGCTGACAACCGAACTTGCGGTGTTCTTTACCGCCGCCTTCTGCCTGCTGTATTTCAAAAAAACCTTCACCCGCCCGGTGCTGCCCGCTCTGTGCAAAGCCGCCGGGGCCGCCATTGTGTGGAACCTGTGGTTTATGGTGCCGCTGCTGCAATACATGGTGCAGGGGGTGTGCCGCATCAGCGGCAAGTATGATGCCGCCTACCTGTACGACAGCTCCGTTTACCTGGGCCAGATGTTTTTGATGTTCGGCCAAAGCAGCGGCGTGGCGGAGAGCATCCAGAGCGGCATTGCGGGCGAAATGCCGCAGACGCTGGGCCTGGCACTGGCCGCGGGTGCATTCTTCTTCCTGCTGGCTGTGCTGGACCCCGCCGTGCGCAAAAGCAGCCGCGATGCCGCGCGCATTGGCAGCCTGACACTGGGCTTTGGCCTGCTGGCTGCCTGGTGCGCCAGCGACCTTTGCCCCTGGTACGCGCTGTTCCGTTGCGAACCATTGCAGGCGCTGAGCAAGACTCTGGGGAAGCTGCAGTTTGCCTGGCGGTTCTTCACCCCGGCCACCATGCTGCTGGTCGTGTGCGCCTGCTGCGCGGTGGTGCTGTACCGCAAAGTCCGGCCCGAAGCCGCCAAGGCAATGGCCGCCGCCCTGCTGGCGCTGACCATCATCCCCGCCGGGTACCTGATGTATGACAAATGCACCACCAGCGAAGCCGTTACCTACATGAGCCTTGCCGCGGTGGATGACCTGCCCGGTCAGGTGGGTGGCGGCGAATACCTGCCCACCGAGGACACCACCACCGATGACAGCGTCTGGGGCCGCCTGACCCCCGAAGCGGACGACGGCGTAGAGTTGACAGAGTACACCAAAAACGGCCTGACCATTCAGCTGGCGGTGCAGAACACCGGCGATACCGAAGCATCCATCCGGCTGCCGCTATTCTACTACCCCGGCTACCATATGACCGCTGCGGACGGAGCCGCACTGACCCACAAGAACGGTTACCTGACCGTTACCCTGGCTCCCGGCTGGCAGGGCAGCGCACAGGTGCGCTGGACTGGAATGTGGTTCTGGCGCGCGGCGGACTGCATCAGCCTGCTGGGCATTGCAGCCACTGTTGTGCTGTACCGCAAAAGTCAAAAGAACGCAGCACACGTTTAAGGCAATACCGGGCTTGTCGCCCCCAAGCGGGGTTGGCGGCCCGGTTTATTTTATTAGGCCGCATTGGGGGTTGGATGGCTCCATCCCCCAATACAAGCATTTTCCCTAAAACATCAAGGCAAACGCCAATCCGGTTTGTCATTTCTGCCAGTTGCTTTTTTTGCGTTTGGCCCGTATAATAAGCACATAGACAGCAAGGGCGCTGCGAACACAAATCCTGTTCGCAGTGCCTTTTGTTTTATAAAAAGTCCGACTTATTTGCGTGATGATACCACAGAGGAAAAGGAGTTCGGTAAGTATGGCAGCAACCGTTATGGAACTGTACGGCAGCAAAGTCTTCAACGAGCACGAAATGCGTGAGCGTCTGCCCAGCTCGACCTACAAGAGCCTGAAGGCAACCATCGAAAAGGGTCAGGCCCTTGACCTGGAAGTAGCCAATGTTGTGGCCAGCGTGATGAAGCGCTGGGCGATTGAACAGGGCGCTACCCATTACACCCACTGGTTCCAGCCCCTGACCGGCATCACCAGTGAAAAGCACGATGGTTTTGTCAGCCCCCAGCCGGACGGCACCGCCATCATGGAGTTTTCCGGCAAGGAGCTCATCAAAGGCGAACCAGATGCTTCCTCCTTCCCTTCCGGCGGCCTGCGCGCCACCTGTGAAGCCCGCGGCTACACCGCATGGGACCCCACCAGCTATGCTTTTGTAAAAGATGACGTGCTGTGCATCCCCACTGCATTCTGCTCTTACACCGGCGAAGCACTGGATAAAAAGACCCCGCTGCTGCGTTCCATGCAGGCCATCAGCGACCAGGCCTGCAAGGTACTGCACCTGTTCGGCAAGGATGTTGAGCGCGTTGCCACCACCGTTGGCCCGGAGCAGGAGTACTTCCTGATCCGCAAAGAGGATTACAACAAGCGCCTGGACCTGGTTCTGACCGGCCGCACCCTGTTTGGCTCTGCACCGTCCAAGGGCCAGGAACTGGAAGAGCACTACTTTGGTGTGATCCGCCCCATTGTCTCCGCCTTTATGAAGGATCTGGACACCGAGCTGTGGAAGCTGGGCATCCCCGCAAAGACCAAGCACAACGAAGTTGCCCCCTGCCAGCATGAGCTCGCCCCCATTTACGATACCACCAACGTTGCCATCGACCACAACCTTCTGACCATGGAAATGATGAAGAAGATTGCCGATAAGCACGGCTTGGTCTGCCTGCAGCACGAAAAGCCGTTCGAGGGCGTTAACGGTTCCGGCAAGCACAACAACTGGTCCCTCAGCACCAAGAGCGAAAACCTGCTGGATCCCGGCGATACCCCGATGGAAAATCTGCAGTTCATGGTCTTCCTGACCGCCGTTATCAAGGCAGTCGATGAATACGCTGACCTGCTGCGTACCTCTGTTGCCACCCCCGGCAATGACCACCGCCTGGGCGCTAACGAGGCACCCCCGGCCATCATCTCCATCTTTGTCGGCGAAGAGCTGGAAGCTGTTATCGATGCTGTCTGCACCGACAGCCCCTATGCCGGCCCTGTTAAGATGAAGATGGACCTTGGCGTTGATGTTCTGCCCAAGTTCAGCAAGGACACCACCGACCGTAACCGTACTTCTCCGTTCGCCTTTACCGGCAACAAGTTCGAGTTCCGTATGCCCGGTTCCGCTGAGAACCTGAGCGATGCCAACACCATCCTGAACACTGCTGTTGCCAAAGAGCTGAAGCAGTTTGTTGCCGATGTGGAGGGCGCTGCTGACTTTGAGTGCGCTGCCGCCGCCTGGGTCAAGAAGACCCTGAACGACCACCGCCGTGTGATCTTCAACGGCAACGGTTATTCCGAAGCCTGGGAAGCTGAGGCTGCCCGCCGTGGCCTGCCCAACCGCAAGTGCACCCCCGATGCCATGGTCGCCCTGAAGGAAGAAAAGAACATCTCCCTGATGGAAGAGTTCGGCGTTCTGACCAAGACCGAAATGCTGAGCCGTTACGAAGTTGAGATGGAGCACTACTCCAAGATTATCAACATCGAAGCCCGCACCATGCTCAAGATCGCATCCAAGCAGCTGATTCCTGCCGCCACCAGCTATATGGGCGAAGTTGCCAGCACCGCCGCAGCCAAGACCGCTGCTGTGGAAGGCATCTCCACCAAGTCCGAAGCAAAGCTGTTGACTGCACTTTCCAAATACACTGACGAGATGTCTGATGCAACCGACGCTCTGAAGGCTGTGACCGATAAGGTCAGCGCCCTGGACGATGAGACCGCTAAGGCTCATGCTTTCCATGATGAGGTTCTGCCCGCCATGGATACCCTGCGCGCCGCCGCTGACGTTGCTGAAGAGCTTGTCGATGAGGATTACTGGCCGCTGCCGTGCTACAGCCGTATGCTGTTTTACACTGAGTAAGCAGTGACCCAAAAAGCCCCCGGCAGCAAGGGTTTGTGCTTTGCACAAAATGCCGGGCACGGCTTTTTAACACGCCATTCTCCTTTTCCTATTTCTTACACCAGCTCGAAAGGCCCGCCGCGAGGTGGGCCTTTCGAGTTTAGGTAGGAGTCAGTTGAAAGTTAGGAGTTAGGAGGGAGGAGTTTATTGGGTTCAATGCTGAATAAACTCCCGGTTCCTCTTTCTGCTCAATCCGTTCCGGAACTTTGCTTTATATGCTATAATGGGATCAATCGCAAAGTGACGGGCGCACATTGTGCGCCCTACGGAATTTTTAATTCCTAATTGCATCAACTCCTCACTCCTGCCTCCTAACTTTTCTCCCCTCTCTGCCAAATCTGCAGCCTAAATTTGGAGGATTCCACCATGAAGCATACTGCACAGGATATCCTGAACTATGTCGAAGATAACGACGTAAAATTTGTACGTCTGGCGTTCTGCGATATTTTCGGCAATCAAAAAAACATCTCTGTCTTTGCCGGGGACCTTCCCTATGCCTTCGAGCAGGGTGTCTGCTTTGACGGCAGCTCCATTGCCGGGTTTATGAACACTGAGGAGAGCGACCTTGTGCTTTGGCCGGACCCGGACACGATGACCATTCTGCCCTGGCGCCCCACCGAGGGCCGTGTAATGCGCATGTACTGCGATATCACCCTGCCCAATGGCCGCCCCTTTGCCGGCAACAGCCGCGGGTACCTGCAATCGGTGGTCAAGCGCGCCAAGGCCATGGGCCTGCGCTGCGATGTGGGCTGCGAATGTGAGTTCTATCTGTTCCAGACCGACGAGCACGGCAACCCCACCCGCATCCCGATGGACCACGGCGGCTACTTTGACATTGCCCCTCTGGACAAGGCCGAGAACATCCGCCGCGAGATCTGCTTTGCCATGGAGGATATGGGCCTGCGCCCCCAGCACAGCCACCACGAAAGCGGCTTTGGCCAGAACGAAGTGGACTTTATGTATTCCACCGCGCTCAAATCGGCCGATAACCTGAACACCTTCAAAAGCACCGTCAAAGCTATTGCGGACCGCAACGGCCTATTTGCCAGCTTTATGCCCAAGCCCATGCAGGACCAGGCCGGCAGCGGCATGCATGTGAATGTTTCCATCCACCGGGACGGCAAAAACCTGTTCCAGGGCGACATTGCCCCCGACAGCGAGGCCGGACATTTTATTGCCGGTATCCTTGCCCACGCGCGGGAGCTGACCTGCTTCTGCAACCCGATTCCCAACTCTTACACACGGTTTGGCAGCTGCGAAGCCCCCAAGTATGTGAGCTGGAGCCGCCAGAACCGCAGCCAGCTGGTGCGCCTGCCTTCCGCCACCGGCGAATTCTGCCGCCTGGAGCTGCGCAGCCCCGATCCCTCCTGCAACCCATATCTGGTCATTGGCCTGATTCTGGCCGCTGGGCTCGACGGCATTGAAAAAAAGATGCCGCTGCCCGCTCCGGTCAACCGCAATCTGTTCCACAAGAACGCCGCCGAAGGGCTGGAAAGCCTGCCCGAAAGTCTGCGCGAAGCCATCACCATTGCCGCACAGAGTGACTTTATCGCCAAAGAGCTGCCTGTGCCGCTGATGAACAAATACTTTGAATACCAGACCCAGTTGTGCCATGGTTACGAAAGTGCCCCCGACCCCCAGGCATGGGAGCGTGAAAACTGCTTTTTGAAGATTTGATGTTTCCCAAAGCAGGGCAGATTTTGTAATTTAACAGATGGGCGGTGATGTGTTTGTGCCTTCAGCTTTGATTGCCTCTGCGGGGAACAACGCAAATGAATACCTGGCAAAGCATGTAGCGGAGCTGGGTTACCTGCGCCCCACCATTGTGGCCAGCGGCGGCGAAGCCCGCCGCCGCATGGGGGATATTGATTTCGAGGTCGTGATCATCAACACCCCCCTGCCGGACGAGTTTGGCCACGAACTTTCGACCTATGCGGTAGAAAAATCAAACGCCGGTGTCATTCTGCTTGCCAAGGCGGGCACCGCAGACCAGATTTCCGATAAATTGCAGCAGCACGGTGTGTTGGTGTTGGCAAAGCCCTTTACCGGGGTGCAGTTCCGCCAGGCCGTTCAGATGGCCGCCGCCTGCTGCCGCCGCCTGGATTATCTGCGGCAGGAAAACGACAAACTGCGGGATAAAATTGCCCAGATCCGGCTGGTGGACCGTGCCAAGTGCTATCTGATCGAGCACAAGGGCATGAGCGAAGCGGAAGCCCACCGCATGATTGAAAAGACCGCCATGGATACCCGCCGCGACCGTGCAGAGGTTGCCGCAGAGATCTTGGAAGAAGAGTAACGCAAATGCGGCAGGCGCAAAACCTGCCGCATTTTTTCAGCCTATTTTCAGCTGATTGTGGTATACTGTATCTATAAATTGAAGAAAGCCGAAGGAGATTTGCCGGTGAATATCCTGATTGTAGCGGACGAACCCCGGCCTGGCCGATGTGGTATATACCGGAACAGATGGGCTGGATTATGCCCACACCGGCAGCGGAACCGGGCTGGGGCTGGCGATTGCACAAAGCATCTGCCAGGCACACCACGCCGCTATCCGGGCGGAATCCGGGCAGGATGGCACGACATTCCGGGTAGAAATCAGGAAAGAGTAAGGTGAACACCATGGAAATTGAACGCAAATGGATGGTGCAGGGCTGGCCCCAGGGGCTTCCCCTGCTGGAAACTTACCGCATGGACCAAGGGTACATCAGCGTGCGCCCCACAGTGCGCATCCGGCGCGAAGCATTGCAGGGCGGCCGCACCGCGCTGGTGCTCTGCTTTAAGGGCGCACCGGACAAAACCGGCCTGATGCGGGAAGAGATTGAAACCGAGATCACGCCGGAACTGTTTGAAAAGCTGGAACGCCTGATCGGCAAACCACTGATTGCCAAGGAGCGCCGCACCTATGCCCTGAAGAACGGCCTGAAGCTGGAAGTGAACGATGTGGACGCCGGGCTGCCCAGCCATTTTATGTATGCCGAAGTGGAATACCCCGATGAACCCACCGCACGCGCCTGGACCCCCGCCAACGATGCCCTGACCCATTATCTCTCCAATGAATGCACCGGCCAGCCGGGAGCAAGCATGGGAGAGTACTGGACCGAGACGAGAAAATAAGTTAGGAGTTAGGCGGGAGGAGTTATTGCGGCGGTTTTAGGTTTTGCAATTAACATTATAAAGGCAACACCGCACAATTCCCGCCTTGCGGCTTAAGCACCGCTCCGGCAGCTGCGGCACGGCATCTGCGTTGCCA